>JAANMU010000984.1_pt1 | contig 29378 bp, 27 predicted proteins | sample 7279701 | NCBI WGS metagenome assembly JAANMU01 (sample SAMN14094539, study PRJNA606508) | bioreactor metagenome | isolation source: A lab-scale SPAN reactor treating ammonium-rich wastewater day 57 | place: Ireland: Galway | collected 2017-03-13 | reverse complement strand
TAAATATTTAAAGAAATAATGATCGCGGGGTGGAGCAATTGGTAGCTCGTCGGGCTCATAACCCGAAGGTTGTAGGTTCAAGTCCTGCCCCCGCTACTAAGAAGTTGCGAAATCTAAATGGTTTCGCAATTTTTATTTTAAAGCCAGCCGATTACTTTAGTCAGAAATTTCCAGATTTCTGACTAATCTATCAGAAATTTAGTCAGAAATTTTCTCACCTCTGATCAAGCTCTGAATGAATGACTTTTGAAAGGAGTTTCAATGCAAAAGTTGTTCATCTCAAAACATAAAAATGGTTACTACTATATCTATTACATTGATCTCAATGGTAAAAGAAAAAGCATAACTACAAAAACCAAAGTAAAATCAGAAGCACTTAAAGCATTATCAAACTTTGATAAAATGATAAGCAACAAGAAAAATGTTGTTACTAATGATTTGACTCTCAAACAATTCAAATGGAAATTTCTAAAGCATTCAGAAAGTTATCATTCCTGGAAAACTACTCTGGATTACAAAAGCACATTTAATGAAATGGAAAAATACTTTGGAAATATTCTACTAACTGAATTTACTCAACGCAGTATAGAAGAGTTTATTCAAATGAAAATTAGAAAGAGATCTTTGCATACAGGTCGAAGACATTTAATAAATATTAAAGCAATGTTTAGCAAAGCTGTTGCTTATGGTTTTCTTGAAGGTAATCCAGCGAAGAATATTAAGAGAATCAAACCACCAGAAAGACTGCCTTTGTTCTTTACTCGAGAAGAATTTGATTCGATGCTGCAAGTAATTGATAATCAGGACTGGAAAGATCTGGTTGAGTTTGCTGTTAATACTGGACTTCGACAGATGGAAATTCTAAATCTGCACAAGAGGCAATTTAATAAACAAGATAGGTTAATAATTCTAGATAATCATTACCATACTACAAAGTCCAGGAAGATTCGTAATATGCCATTGAATAGCAGAGCGCTTGCCATAGTTTCGAGTCGAGTTTCGAGTCCAAGCCCCGTCAACAATGAACTTATTTTCACACTAAATGGTGAAAGAATTCTGCAAGACAATCTCCAGGATAAATTTCGAAAGTATGTTGAGGCAGCCGAATTAAATACTAAACTTACTTTTCATTGTCTGAGACATACTTTTGCATCCTGGCTTGTGCAGAAGGGAGTTTCAATCTATGAAGTGAGTAAACTTCTTGGACACGCTGATATAAAAACGACACAGATCTATGCACATTTAAGAAGTGATGACCTACGGAATGCTGTTGAGAGACTGGAGTAATCTGGTCTCCCTCGCTCTTCGAGCTACAAATTCTTTAAAGAGCTCATACCTTATCAACTTAAGATGCCAAAACACCCCCTCTTTTTTGCAGTTTAGGGATTTATCAGGTCTTCCGACTTGTTATTGGTGATTAATCAAAAATCAACTCAGACTCGAATTTCCAACTCTCAATATTTTCGACGAAAAATACCCATACTAAAAATATTTTTGTTTTTTTTCGATGAAAAACTTGACACTATTTTGGGAAATGTTCATATTAAAAGTATAGGACAACATTTCGAAACAGCCGACCGATAACCCCTGGAACAGAAAACCTTGTTTTAATAGCCCTTGCGCTATAAATAAATAGAAATCACATATACTATTATGAAAATTGAATTTGAGAGTAAAATTATCCCAGTTTTAGGTTGGTCTGATTTAGCAGAGTGTAAATGCTATAAACATTTAGCACAAGATATGAACGAAGGAGAAGAGATTATTTACAATACAAGAAGAGAGCTAGAAGACGATGGACTTTGCGCATATATTTTTTATAAAAATTATCCTAAAAGAATCCTCTATTCAGTTCATATTGGAAGAATTCACTTTATAGGTCGACACCCTGATCATTCAGCTCCATTTGTATTCGTTTTTAATCCATTGAAAAAAGTTGAAGTTGAATGTGTGGGTTATTGTGAATGCTGTGGCGAACCACAAACTGTAATATTGAAATCAAAAAAACTCTAAGATATTGACAAAAGCTTTATCGAAATCTTTATTCTAATTACGGACAACTTACAACGTTCCACAACACTACTACTCGATAATTGAAAACCTGCAAAATAAACTTTATAGGGATGCTCTTTCAGTAGAGAGGGCATTCCAGATATTAAAAATCATTACACGAATATGCAGGAAAATAAATTATTAGATGAATTAGATAATATAATAGTATCAAATTCAGATAAAGCAGTTAATCCAGAACTAGAACTCACGTCACTTGGAAAAGTCTTTAATCGAATAAAGACTGATAAATACCTTCAGAAACTTATTGATAACTTTAGAGCAGAGTCAGATGAAGAAAAAAGGAAGTTATTGAAAAAAACCACTATACCTTACTTCGTTCTCGCAACATTTGAAAACAACTATCGAGATTCAGATAATTTAATTAGCACTCAGTTTATGTCCATTGATTTTGATCATCTTGATGGCAAAGCAGAAGAATTGGACCAGAAGCTAAAAGCAGACAAAAATGTTTTTGCATTCTTCAGGTCACCTAGTAATAACAGGAAAGTTATTTATAAGCTTGACAGAGCAATTTCAAATGGAGATGAATACAGTAGGATTTACGATAAAATACAGGATAAATTGGATAGCCGGTATGGATTCGTTTCCGATACGAACACATCCGATGCGGCCAGAGAAATATTTTACAGCTACGATCCTGACTTATATGTTAATCCAAGTCCAGAGCCATTAGATACAAGCTGGATACCACCGCTTGAGAGAAAAGAAGTAAAGTTAAACTTAAAAAAGATAGGGGAAGAAGAGACTAGATATGTTCCTTCAGTTGTTGAATTCTTAAAAAGTAAAATTGACAATTATAAAGATTGGAGAAATTGTGGATTTGCTCTAGCTAATCTTGGTGAAGAAGGAAGAAAATATTTTATTGAAATAAGCGATAATCCTAACTACACTGATACTCTTGATGAGATCAGTAGCAAGTTTGATAACTTTCTCAAGAAAAGAAAAGGAAAGATTACTCTTGCCACGCTTTTCGAAATAGCTAAAGGATATGGTTATGTTTATCCCGAAATTGTAAACGAACCCAGAAAAATTATTGATCGTATCGATTTCGCTTCAGAGTTACGAGAAAGATTCAAGCAAGATGATCAACGTGATCCGAGTAAACCTCTAGGATTTCAATTAACAAAATTCAAACAGCTTTCTGAATATACAGATGGTATACAACCAGGGTTTTATCATCTGGCTGCCGAATCTAACATTGGTAAGACTGCGGTGTTCACTAATCTTGCACTCGATCTGTTAGATACAAATCCAGATGTATCCGTAATGTATTTCTCTCTTGATGATTCAAGAAGATATACAGCCTATAGATTCTTGAGCATTCTATCACAGCTGCACATAAACAAGATCCAGAAACCAAAGATTGACCCGGTTAATTATCATAAGATTGCTGATGCCAGAGATAAGTTTCTTAATCTTGTAGATAAGAACAGACTTATTGTTAAGGATCTTGGGGATCTTACACACATTGATCAGCTTCAATCTACAATAACAGATTATCCGAATATCAGTAAACTAGTTGTCTTCATAGATGGTTTATACAATCTTGAGGTAAATGCTAATAGTAACCAGGGAATAAGAATAGAGAATATTGAAAGAGCTCAGAAAGTCAAAGAGATCGTTGATACTTTCAGAATACCATTGCTTTCAACCGGTGAACTAAGAAAGAAAATGAAGAACGAAGGGAAAAAGACAAAACCAACACTTCACGATCTGATGGAAACAGGAAAGTATGCTTACAATGCAAATGTTGTCTGGCTGTTATCTCAAATAAACTCTCAGCCATTAACTAATATGGATACTTTGGTCTTGGATTTTGCAAAGAACAAATTATCTGATTACAAAGGTGAACAATATCTTATATTCGATAGACCGACTGGAACGATCAGAGAGGCTATAAACTATGTTCCGATAACTAAGTCGTTAAACGATTACGATGAAGAGATAGAACTTGGAGGCGAAAATGAATAATGGATTCAACATTCCCGATTGTTAAAATTGACAGAACAACAATTACAGAACTATTACCTGTATTTATAAATAAAGGAATATTTGCAAAGTATGATGGTCTGCCCGAGAGGGCAGATCTTCTTGATCAGCTTAAAATCAATCTTGGAGTTGCTGAACTTACAGCAGAGCAGGAGAGAGAATATCTTGCACAAATTGGTGAATATAAAACAGATAAATTCGTTGTCCGTGATTATGGAAACTACTTGATTAAATTTACTCTTAATACATATAAGGGAAATCTCGAAGATGATCTGCAGAGAGTAAGGCTCAATAAGCTTGGTCATAGAGTAGCGATGGTAATATTGTCCGAAGTTTATCATCAAAGGAAATGGACTGACCTTGAAATACCCAAAGAAAGAATACTGGAGTATCTGGGCTATTCTTCAGCCGATAAATACATATATGGAGATATAAATGATATAATGTTTTCGTTGAGATGGCTTGAATACGAGATCATTGAGTTTAAGAATAATACCTCTGTTAAAAAGAAAAATATTAAGACAGGAAATTTTATTTATAATCTTGACTGGAATTCAAAATCATATGTCTTGGATATTAATAAAAAGTTTGTTGGCTCGATTGTGTATGTATTGTCAGGTGACAAATCAACTTTGCCGGATAATGCATTTAAGAGGGGATACTTTAACTACCCCACTTCTCTACTCCCTTTATCAAGTGATTATTCGCAGGGGGCGTATCTGCTCACACATTTTTTAATGTCAGAAATAGGTAATAGTAAATTAAACACACAAACTCATAAGGTGATCGCCCAGAAAATTCCAAATTTGATGGAAATAATGAAGCTTAACTATACTAGGGATGATAAAAACTACCAGGCTTTTCTGAGTGCATTGGAGGAGACTCAGATAATTGACCAGGTAGTTCCTGACATTAGCACATTAAAAAAACTAAAGACCTCTAGAATCCGGAATCAGGTAATTCATCTATATGTAAAGAAGGACATCAAGATATTGGACACTGAAATAAAAAGTAATCTTTTGGTGACAAAATCAGGGAAAAAGTAATCTTTGGGTGACAAAAAGTATTCTTTTGGTGACATTTTGTGCCTGTAAGTCCTTTAAATACAATGACTTAATTTTACTTATATATCTTATATATACTTATATGTAAATCCCACTCTGCTTACGCGACGTGGGATTACTAATCAACTTGAAAGGAGGGAGGTAGAAATGAAAAAGAACAATATTGATCAATCGGTTTTCAAGCCAATGGAACATAGAGCATCGGACAAAGCCAATACTGTATTTCTAAAACTTTATGCCAAGTTAAATAAACCGAAGAATCCGTTTGATGATATAAGGAGTTACACTTCACCATCAATGAGAGAAAATAAACCAGGGCCAGATTATGCTTAGATATTTATTTACCCTGGCTATCTACTAGATTACAACTGGGAGTTGTTACATTAAAACTAGAATATAAGAATATCTTTTCTACCCAAAAGAAATGGATATCCAAGTTGTAAACCCACAGCTAAATTGATTCCATTACTCCAGCTATACATACTTTTATTCTTTGTGTCGACATATGTTTTAATATAAAGCACAAAATCCCTGGCAATTCTAAGACCTGCAGTTAAACTAGCAGCGCTAATACTCTTTGAAATAGTCTGAAGATCCACAATAATGCTATCTTCAAAGCGAGTATCAAATTTGTTATTAAAGAATGCATATCCCAAAGAAAAGAAATATCTATTGCTATAGGTTAATTCAATCTCAAAACCAGAGTTAGAATATTTCTCTACGTAAAAATTCTGATTTTGATTGATGCCTTCAATTTTGTTAACATTAAAACCTACACCCTTGTAATATGATCCGGATACTCCTATAAATTCAAAGTCTTTAAGAACTTTATTTGATTCAGTGGTTCTAGTCTTTTCTCCAAACGTATATGCTAGTAATATACCCCCCATGATATTACTTGAGGAACTTGATACTACTATATCGTCTTGGTGAATCCGAGTATTTGTTGCCCAATCACTCCAATGATGTTTATATCCAATATTGGGAAAAAAGTAAATGTTATATTTTGGTTCTACTCTTCCACTGTTGTAAGCCAACTCTATATCACCTCTTACTATACTTTCGATCGCATCCTTGATTTTGTTAGCCTTAGATTCAAGTATATCTTTTTGATTAATATCTTTTATATCTTCAAGTTTTAGACAAAAAGTTAAATAATCTGCATCTACTTTGTAGTTATTATTTGAATACCCGAAAATTTCTTTTTCACGTATACTGCGAAACCCTTGAGCATCAATGTATTCGTTTTGGTCATCTGAAACTAAGCTTAGGTTGAGCCACTTAGCAATTTTGTTAAGTTCCGTTTTCGAGAGGTTAATTTTGTCTGATGATAGTCCAGTGAATAAGTCTGTGCTATGAATAAAGTCATAAGCTTTAATTAAATCTCTATCTATTCTATATGGACTTATTAGAAAAGTTTCAATATCTATCTGCTCTCCAATATCCTTTCTAAAAAATACCCCTTCCGGAATGATAGAATAATTACCTATATCTCCACGATAATGTGTTATTATAGATTCTTCAATCTTATTTCTAAAATTCTGCTTTAATCTATTGCCGTATCTGGGGACCGTCTTAATTTTTTTTTGAATAGTATCTATAACGGCAACGTAGGTCTTTGTTGAGTTTTCCTTTTCTGCTTTTAGCATCTCATTCATGACGTAATTATTAACAGAATTTTCGTACATTTGCTCTGAATCCAGAAATGGAGAAGGAAATAATAGTCGTTCAAATAATAGATATGCTTTTAAATGGTCTTTAGAATTATTATATGAAATTGCAGTATTATAATCGATATTATTTTTAGTTAATCTAAGCAATGAGTCAACACCTTTATATTCAGATGAGGCTTTTTTTAATTCTGTAAAATTTGCTAGTGCTTTTTCCCATCTCTGATTGTCTAGATTTGTTATTCCATCAGAATAAAGTTTTGAAACATTTTCAGCAAAATGACTTTGTATCTCTTTATCAATTTTACCCAAACTTGTGATCATAAATTGTTGAGATCTGGCAACAATAACATCATAATTTTTACTAAGATCTTTTTTCCTAAAGATATAAGAACTAGAAAGTGTTATGTTACCACTAGAACTACTTACAGTTCCCTTAACTAATAAATTAGCACCGAGGTTAATATTAAGAATATCCTTTTTCGAGGCTGAAGAAAGTAAGCACCGGATATCATTCGTAAGAAGTATGAAGGCATTACCATTCTTATCTTTACCAATATCCTTTACGTTACCCTCAACTATAACAGTTCTACCAGAATAACTAGTAGCATTTTTAGCTAAATGGGAAGTGCCTATGCTGGCTTGTTGAGTTTCAAGAGTTCGCAATTTATTAATTTCTGAAAGAATATTTTGTTCAAAAGCGATATAATCATCATTGAGTTCTGTTGAAAAAGTTTTCAACATCCTAGTGGAGTCAAGAAGTTCATTTATATTCTCTACTTCAAATTGATCATTATTTACCTTTGTTAAATAAATTTTAATTTGCTTCATTTTTTCTATTTTATCAGTTTGCTGTGGAAGTGTAGACGATAATAGAAATGAAAATAGTATAAAAAGAGTTATGTAAAAATTCATTGATACCTCTTTAATAAAAAATTACTAAAAGTTTTTTGAGTTCAAAAATTTGTCGGTCTCGCTCTTGCGTAATATCTCTAATTGCTCTCTCCCTCTCATTTATTAGCGCATCCAATGCCCTGTCCTTTTTTAATATTAGAATTTCTTTTTCATTATTAAATACTTTAATTTTTTTTGTGGTAGGTGCAATTTCTCTGTTTAAGGAACTTAATTCTTTTTTCTTTTGTCTAATTGAGGAAACTCTTTCATCGTACATAGCAACTTCGTGTTCAATAACTTCCTCATAAACATTCCACTCCTGCTCAAAACCACCAAACTCTTCTTTAACCCTAACCTTCTTAACACCCGTTTTTCTAGCACGTATGCTAAAATACCCCTTGGTATTATAACTAGTTTCAAATGTCGTGAGTAATGATCTATATCTGCTTCCAGTTGCAATTTCATAAGTATTTCCACTGACTCTTTCGCTTACAATAGCTACAATATATCCCGACAACCAAAAATAATCGAGTTCATCTTTTTCTTCTTCTAATCTTGAAATTGAATTTTCCAGCTCCGATATTTTGGAAAAAGTATTAGAAATAGTTAATTGAGCATCATTTATTTTACTTTCTAAAATTGACAATTTGTTATCATAGGACTTATCTAAATTATCAATTTCATAATCAATCTTTTTAACGGTTTCATAATTTCTATAAGAGTTCTTTTCTTCTTGGAAATAAATAACGATTTGATCTGCAATTTTTCGGATCTGGTCTTGTTCAGGGGTTAGTTCTACATCTATCTTTTGAAGTGAGTTCAAGATATTGTTAGCTTCAACAAACTGATTAGTGGTTAATTTACTTATTATGATAGGAAATATTCGCTCCCTGATAAGAATTGGATTACCGTATGTTGGAAACAGTTGCTCGATATAACCCTTATGAGGGGAGTAAATACTTTTCTTCCCTAAAATTATTCCTTCCACATACAAGTCCAAAAGTTTATCAAATTTTAGAAATTTTCTTTTTTGATTTGCGATCGAGATAATTATAACTTTTTTATGCTGTAAAACAATTGGATCTATTTCTTTACTGAAGTAGATTGAATCAAGAAAGTTAGACATTCCCTCCAAGTTCGAACTGACAGACTTAGTAATTGTATAGTCAACAAGTTTAATATCCTTAGGTTTTGATGAATACAAATTTGCTTTTAAGTATTCCTCGATCTTTTTAATATTGCCATCGATCACCCATTCATCAACTTCCTGTTCACTAATCCCACATCCAATTAAGCCTGTTGTGATAAAGAATATAAATAGAGTCTGTATGTATCTATTAAGCATTATTTCCTCAATTATTGGGCATTATAAGTTTGTTAGAGAGCGACCAATGTAATTGTACACCTTCTGCGGAAATACTAATGGTGTAAGTACTATAAAAACTAAAAAAAATACTTTCATCCAAGATCCCCTTGATAAAAGTGAATTTAATATTTGCTTTTTAATTATAAATAATGTGCCAACTAAAAAGAATTTTTTTATGTATACTATTTATAGTAAGTATTTCCTAATTTTGAAGTTCAGATTAACGCGCTTGTTTACTTATCCCTCATTTTGAGGGATTTATTGTTTATTAACTAGTAGAATAATTTACCTGTAATTCTTACGAAAAAGTTTCAAACATTTTTTTTGCCAAAGGCAGTACCTAGTACGGCCCGCCCATCAATTCTCAGATCAACTTCAAACTCATTCTCAGGTTTTTCTGATTTTCTATAGCAAAACGAGACTCTAAATTTTTTGTTCTATAATTTTTAATCTATAAAGAGCCATAAGGCTCTTGATTCCTTCAGCTCTTATACTTCAGGATAAGGCAAAATTGTTTTATTAAGATAATCTGCTTGTTCTTGAGTTTTACAAACAATAATTATCTCTTCAAGAAACAATGGTCCTTTAGTATGTTTTTCTGTAAGTCTAGCAACTGCCTTATTAAATCCTTCAGCCCATTCATCAAGAGTTAGTCCTGTAGCACTGCAACCAACGAGTGGCATTGTTATACTATTAGCTTGAGCTCCCATAAATCCAATTATATTTACAGAAGCTATAGCATTGACAATCATTTGTTCAAAGCTTTCTAAATGTGCTGTTCCTGGATAACCTATTAACAATTTCTTGAATGGTGCCGTCTCTTTCATAGAATATGTGAGCACATCACCATACTTTAATATTGTTTTAGAATCTTCATTATACTCAAGTAATTCTTCTTCCTCGAGATAAGGTAATGCTTGAGACATAAGAGAAGTTTTGCTTTCACAGTGCCCTCGAATATTAGAACCTACAAGTAGGTAAGTGGAAGGATAATCAAACATATTTCCAACAACCATTTTTATCATTTTTTACACTCTTATAATTATTCAATAATTTGAAATTCTAATAGACTCTCGAGCAGTTCCTTCTGTTCCTGATTCTTGGCTGCTAGACTAAATGTTTCGAACCTTCTGTAATTACCTGTTTCTTTTAGAATTGAAAATCTTTCATTTAAACCTTTCATAAACTCTTCCATCGTCAGACCTCCTACATTAGTTCCAACCGGAGGTGCAGAGATTGATACTCTTCTTTTGAGATTACCTGCTAATCCATATCCATATGAAAAAAGATTCTTGAGCATAATATCAAATGATTCAGGATTCCCGGTACCAGGAAATCCAACGCAAACAGTCAAAAATCTATCTGAAAGATTTTCAGGTTTCATAACAAGTACATCACCGTAAGCAAGTCGCCCTTCCTTAGTTTCAAAATCAAATTTCTCCTTAAATTTTTCTCCGGCGAGTGTGAATGTCTGGGACATAAGCGAAGTAGGTTTTTCACAGGGCTTGTGTATGTTGCTCTGTACTAAGAGTATGTCGGCTGGTATATCAAACACATTTGAAATCAGAACTTGTATTTTCATAAGTCTCCCGCTGATAATGATATGTTGAGAACGTATATACTAATTTAATTATTACTATGAAAAAAATAAAAGGAGGCTTACCCTCCTTATTCAAGATCAAGGTTGGTGTACGGCTTGATATCAGTAAACTTTCCAAAGTTATTTTTTACTCTGAACTTTCTATCCTGACCAGGCAATCCAAGTTCAACTGCAATCCTTCTTCCTGATTCAAGAGTAATCTCTGCGTAATAGGTCTCAACTTGTGGGTTAATTTCAGTAAGCTGAATAATAACATAATCATTCTCTTCAGTCCAACTTATATCCTTTGTTGAGCTGCAGCTGATGAAGAATAAAAGCACTAATACAAATAAATATTTCATTCCAACTCCTTTGTGTTTATAAATAAAAATGCCAGACAAGTTGTCTGGCATTATCGATTAAATATGCTGAACAAGTTCTTCAGTTTAGTGAGAACTCGCTTTTTTTTAGTTCTGTTTCATAGAACTCAATGATAGGCTCTTCACCTTTCTTCCTTTTATCCAGATTGATGATAATGATCTTGACATTCTTAGCTTCGGTTTTAACCTCTGTAATCCTGCCGTCTTCAATGAAAACATATATTTCTTCTGGCATATTCGATTCTCCTAATTGTATCCGTTCGGAGTGATCTTACTCCTGGCTATAAACAATGTCACAGCCAGCGATTTGGCGTCCATAAGCCCGCCTAATTCGTTTTGGATACGAACAGCATCCCTGCAAGAGCTAAGCATCAAATCATAGTAATTATCCTTAATTGAATTATCAGGAGGTGCAGTATCTACAAGCACCTTCACATCAAAGCTTGTAATAATTTTCGTTCCTTTCTGCTCTGCACGTTTACAAATTTCAACTTTATCACCTTTGCGAAGATCTTTCAGTTTCTCGTGGACTTCCTTATCAGGAAAGAAACTGTATTCTTGTCCGTTTCCATTTCGGACATTGTAGAGATAGTATTCTCCGAACCTTGATGTACCTATTAACGGCTGATCCTGAAGGATCTCTATTTTAACTAGCTTGTTTAATTCCAGTTCCAGCTTGGATTTCTTCTCTGACATTTTCTTCCTCTTTATTTAATGAATAACTGAATTCAACCTGACCTTCAATAACCTTAATTCCTGGAGGAGTAGGTCGGGTCTTTATGAAATTTTTCACTGCAGCTAAGTTTGGCTTAAGCTGCTCAGGAATTAGTGTCACTAATTCCTTTCGTGCATTTTTCAGAAATAGTTCAAGATCTTCCACTTCAACACGATCAGGTTTCTTGTGCATTTTCAAAGTACCGTTAGTAAGCGGAATGCTTTTTACTCCTCGCTCTCTGATAAAACCTTCAAGCTTTAATTCAATCCATCTGACTTTTTCCTGAAGCTGAGCATTTTGCTGGAGTACAAAGTTGTTGATCATAGAACACTCTTTTTCTGCTTGAGAGAAGTTATAAGAGATTTGATTATTGATCTGTTTAATCTGCAGAAGCAGTAAATCAAAATAAGCTTCATCTCTTTCGACTTCCTTTTGCTCAACTTCCTGCAGAAGCTCCTCAAGAAAATTCATTTCCATAATTATTTACCTCTTAATCTTCGAAAGATTACAACTGTTATTAGTTCCAGGGCAATTCTACCTGCCAGCTTTGCGTATCCTATTACTTTTTTTCTGTCTATTCGCATTGGTAACCTTATCCTTTCCATTAAATTCTTGCTTTAATACCTCTATGATTGCTTCAGTCAATTTCATTGCAATTCGTATCATCTGTTTGCTTTGCATTTGGATCTCCGTTTCTAAAAAATTTTTAACTTAAAAATCCTCAACCGCAAAAAGCGATCAAGGATAGGCGAATTCTTCCAAACGAAAATATTCCAAGAACATTTGTTTTAATTTGCTGATGATGGTTCTTACGGCTTGATATGTGGTGTGAAGGATTTCAGCAATGTCTTTTGCTTTGTATCCCTGTATCAGGTGGGTTAGTATGGAGTGTTCCTGAGTGCTTAAAGTTTCCTGCCAGTCTTTGAAATCCACGTTGAATGAAAATTGTTCTTCTACAGATTCCCTGCTTTTAGGTTTACTTGTCATCCAATCATCGAACTCAACAATCTCTGTATCAACATCCGGTCGCCTTCTGTAGAATGATAGAGCATCAAGAGTTGATGTTCCGCCAAATCCCTTTTTACAAAAACTTCTTTGATCAACTTCCTTTGCTCGTTGAGTGATGAAACACTTGTAATCCTGTTTCTTAATTTCTTTCTCCGCAGCAGTATCGCGAACAAACTTCTCGTACGACTGACAAACTAGTTCCTGCACTTTATCTTTCCGTCTGGGATCATATCGCATTACTGCCCAATAAGCCTGATCAGCTACTATTGGGTATAGCTCTTCCCAGGACAATAATTCCTCCTGTAATAATGATTATCTAATTATCTTATACCGAAAAGCGGTGGGAAGTAGCAGTAATGTGTAGTATAATACTATTCACAGTAACAATGAGACGACTTATATGTGGGTTAAAAGTGATTAAAAAAAGGGTACCTGTAAGTGATTAAAATAAAAAGACTTGGTTGTTAAAAAGAAAAATTTTTGTTGAATTCTCTTTAAATAGATTTAATTGGACGTTAATTTTTAATTATTGATTGTTAAATCTAATGCAAATCAAATTGGAGACAGAAAAAATGATTAAAAAAATTGACAATATCATTAAAAATAGGAATTATGAGAAGGCTGGTGAGTTAGTTCAGAAGGAATTAGATGTGAGCTTTAACCTCAAAAACAAAAATGATCGTGCTAGGTACCTTGAGCTTTATCAATATAAAAAAAAGTTAACCACTCTGATATTAACTAATAAAAAACGGACGGGTAAAAAAGGATTTGGATCGGAATCCTTAGTTGAAGAAGAATATAAGACATTTGAAGATAGAGCGAATGCACTTTATGAAATTGCACATACATCAAACCAAGATTACAAGGATATCCTTCGTAGCTTGGCTTTTGCCATAGAAGAACGAGAGTCCATTATTTTATTTTTAGGAGAATCTGGGGTTGGTAAATCATTCTTAGCTGAAAAGATACACCAATTGAGTACCAGGTCGGAAAAACCATTCGTAACTATTGATTGTTCTGCTGTATCAGAAAATTTATTGGAGAGTGAAATATTTGGCCACGAAAAAGGTTCATTTACTGGGGCTTATAAGAATAGGGATGGGGCATTAGAGACAGCCAAGGACGGGATAGTATTTATAGATGAAATACACCGTGCTACACAAGTATTGCAAAATAAATTATTAAACTATCTGCGTACCAGGAAATATAAGAAAGTAGGTTCTGATAGGGTGCTCAGTTCAAATGCAAAAATACTTATCGGAACTAATCAAGATCCTAAGAAATTAGTACAAAGAGGTGAAGTCAAAGAAGACTTTTTTAATAGGATTGCAAATGGACGAATATTTGAAATACCACCAATCAGGAATAGGGTAGAAGATATTCCAGCTATTATAGATTGGGAATTGAAAGAGTATAATAAAAATAATAATAGGAAGTTTAAGATTGACACCAATGTATATGAAGTGATCACAAAATATAATTGGACTGCTAATTATGATCAGCTAAGAAAGTATCTGATACGAAAATTTGATGATTGTTTCAGGGAGAAGATTACAATTCTAACTAAAGACGCAATCGAAAAAGATCCTCCAGATGACAATTCTTTTGATAATCCTTTTACTCAGCTCGAGGCTGCTCTTCTAAATATTATACCAATTTGGAAAAGTAAAGAAGAGAAACTCATTTCCAATCTTATAGAACCTATGTTGGCAAATATCTACATAGATAAAATGAAGGGATTAAGAACAAAAGCAAGCGAGTATATTGAAATATCCGATAAGACATTAAATCAGAGATTAACCCAGTATAAAACTGTTTATGAAAAATATATAAAGAGCTAATTCTTTTCTCTATTACCTCGAAGTATTCCGAATTGGGGTCGAAGTAGTTCGATCCCACACCTGGCACACCTTCTAATATAACTTCACTTTTAATTCAAAAACCTACTTTTTTTGGTTGGCACATAACTTACTAATGCGCCGGCAAATGAAAAACTTGATATACATATTAGTTATAAGCTTAACAGTTGGTTGTATTACTGGGGCAGGGACTATTAGAAATCAAACCAACTCGTCATCTATTGAACATAGCATTTCAGATTTTCAGAACAATTCTAATAAACAAATCATTACTAACTATTGTGGAGTCGCTATCAGACACAACAACTTAATTAACTTATTCATTAACAACGATCTTTATGGTTATTATTTTAGGACCCTGATGCCCGAGGTAATCTTATCTGGAGATCACATCCAAATCCATACGAAGGAGGTGATAAATATGGTCGCTCGTATTTCTAGAAGTGAGTTAAGTAGGAAAAGAGTTCTTTATTATGCTGCAAAACGTAGAGTCGATTCCTTAGAGAATAAGGTGAATGACCTTAATAGGATTATTGATAGTGGTAAGAGACAGAAAGTGAAAGTTGATAAGGTGACAAGAGAAAAAACTATCGTGACTGAAAAGTTGACTGATGTGCAGATTAAAGATATGAGGAGAAAATTAGTAGCTGTTCAATTTGAGCTTATGGTTGCGAAAGATGAATTGAAGGAGAAAGACTTCGGATTCTCCCAGGCTACTGGTGCGATTTTCGATAAAATCTCTAATTCAAGACAAGCATATAAAGAGAAAAAAGCTGAAGAAAAGTTAGAAAACGTGAAAGCTTTGATAAATAGCGCAGTTATGAATGGTAATTTGCAGAGTGTAGTGGATGTTCAGAATCTTGCTGCAAACGGTGGTAACATCAAGCAAATCAAATCCGAATTGATGAAAATAGTACGAAAGGAAAATAAGAATGGATATCCGATTAAAAATCTGCCTTTCAAAGCAGTCGAAATAATTATGGCTGGATTGCTAAATTGGAACACAGAAAAGTCAGAACAACCGTTCCCAATTTCCTAGTGATATGTAAATATATTTGAGCTGCAAAATGTGCTCACAAACAAAAGCCAGCAGAGATGCTGGCTTTGTTGTTTTAAAGCCGACCGAAAATATTTCAATTAAAAATGCTTCACTTAGTTGAGACTATTCATTATTTTTCAAATGTTATTTCGTTACTATGATGTTTTCAATATGAGGAATCTTCTTGAACCACACCGAACAAAATAAAATTGTAAGTTTTATCTGGAACATTGCTGATGATGTTTTACGTGATGTCTATGTGCGCGGTAAATATCGTGATGTAATTTTACCAATGACTGTTATTCGCAGACTTGATGCTCTGCTTGAAGCAACTAAAGACCAGGTATTAAAGCAGAAAGAGACTCTTGATAAAGCAAAGATTATGGATCAGGAGTTTGTTTTGCGTAAAGCTGCCGGACAGGCATTTTACAATACTTCAAAATTTACTCTCAAAAATCTTCTTGATAATCCAAAGCAGCTAAGGCAGAATTTTGAAAATTACCTGGACAGCTTCAGTAAAAATGTTGAAGAGATTATTGAAAAATTTGATTTCAGGAATCAGCTCAAAAAATTATCAAATGCAAATGTACTTGGCGACCTTATAGAAAAATTTATTAGTCCCGATATTAACCTAAGCCCCGAACCTGTTTACGATGAAGAAGGAAATGTAAAACTTCCCGGACTTGATAATCACGGAATGGGTTTTGTATTTGAAGAGTTGATAAGAAAGTTCAACGAAGAGAATAACGAGGAAGCCGGAGAACACTTCACTCCAAGAGAAGTTATACGTTTAATGGCAAATTTAGTTCTAGTTCCGGTTGCAGATCAAATAAAAGACAGTACTTACTTGGTTTATGACTGTGCTTGCGGTACCGGCGGAATGCTGACTGTCGCTGAAGAAACTCTTCTTAAAATATCATCAGATCATAAAAAGAAAGTCCAGATACATTTATTCGGACAGGAAGTCGGTCCGGAAACTTATGCAATCTGTAAAGCTGACTTTATTCTTAAAGGTGAAGGTGAACAGGCAGATAATATAAAATATGGTTCAACACTTTCTACTGATGCTTTCCCATCGGGTGAATTCCATTTTATGCTTGCAAATCCACCTTATGGTAAAAGCTGGAAAACAGATCTTGACCGTCTTTGTGGCGGGAATAAAAAAGAAATCCAGGATCCCAGATTTATTATTGAGCACGATGGTGACAGTGAATATAATCTTGTGACTCGTTCAAGTGATGGTCAGTTGATGTTTCTTGTGAATATGATAAGCAAAATGAAATCACCAAAAGATTCACCTTTCGGAAGCAGAATTGCAACTGTTCATAATGGTTCTTCTCTGTTTACTGGCGACGCAGGACAGGGAGAATCCAATATCCGCAGATGGATAATTGAAAATGACTGGCTTGAAGCAATTATAGCTTTGCCATTAAATATGTTTTACAACACTGGTATTGCTACTTACATCTGGATTGTAACAAATAAAAAACCTGATCATCGAAAAGGTAAAGTGCAGTTAATAAATGCTTTGGACTGGTACTCTCCCCTGCGTAAAAATCTTGGCAAGAAGAATTGTGAATTAACAGACGAACATATAAAACTGATAACTGATACTTTCTTGAAATTTGAAGAGAAGGATAACTCTAAAATTTTCCCAAATGAAGAATTTGGCTATTGGAAAATTACTGTTGAAAGACCACTCCGTTTGAAGACTGAATTGGATAATGTTAATCTTAATAAGTTTAAGAAGGTATGTGAAGAAGCTGATGAATTATCGGTTTATAATTCCATTGAAAGATTAGCTAAAAAGATTGGGGAAGGACCACACAATGATTTTAACAAATTCTATGAACATTTTACTGATGATTGCGATGAACATAATGTAAAAATTAACGCCAAGAGAGAAAAACTGTTAAAAGCAGAGTTAGCTGTTAAAGATGAAGAAGCTGAACCAGTAATTAAGAAAATTTTGAAAGATGGGACTATTGAATACGAACCTGATACTGAACTAAGAGATACTGAACAAGTTCCTCTTTTGGAAGAAGGAGGAATACAGGCATTTTTTGAAGGGGAGGTTTTGCCTTATGTACCCGACGCCTGGATTGATGAAAGCAAAACCACGATTGGTTATGAAATACCATTTACAAGATATTTTTACAAGTATGAGTCGTTGAGAAATACTAAAGAAATTGCTGACGAGATTCTAAAACTTGAAAATGAAACAGAAGGACTATTAAAAAATATAATCGGACAGTAATTGGAAACATTAAAAGAGATTACATTAAAACTGCCGTGGCTTAACAATCTTCCCGGCGATTGGGAAATTGAAAGGGGCAAAAGACTTTTTAAGAAAGTGCAGCGTAGTTTTGATGATAAGTCAGAAACGGTTACTGCTTTCAGAGATGGACAAGTTACACTCAGAAAAAACAGACGGCTCGAAGGATTCACAGAATCTATAAAAGAATTTGGTTATCAGGGTGTTAATAAAGGTGATTTGGTAATCCACTCTATGGATGGTTTTGCTGGTGCTATTGGAGTGTCAGACTCCGATGGCAAATGTTCTCCAGTCTATAACGTTTGTTTACCTATTTCAAATGCAAATCAATATTACTACTCTTTTTTATTAAGATATTTAGCACATCAAAAATATATTATGTCCCTAGCAAAAGGGATACGTGAACGGTCAACTGATTTTAGATTTGAAGATTTTGGTAATTTGATTTTACCGGTTCCTCCCCGCAAAGAACAAGATGCTATTGTAAAATTCCTTGATGAAAAAATTGCCGACATTGATAAATACATCTCCGCAAAACAAAAGCTTATAGATCTTCTTAATGAACAGAAAGCTGCTATAATTAACCAGGCTGTTACTAAGGGAATTGATCCAAATGTCAAGATGAAAGATAGTGGTGTTGAATGGTTGGGTGATGTTCCAAAACACTGGGAAATAAAACCACTTAAGCATTGGGTTTATATGAATCAGGAAAAATTATCTGAGGACATTGATCCTAATTATGAGTTTGAATATCTGGATATTGGAAACGTGCAGACTGGTAAAATAGTGGGAGAAATAGAAAAATTTAAGTTTGAGAATGCTCCATCCAGAGCAAGACGCATTGTAAGAAATGGGGATACAATTATCTCAACAGTACGAACATATCTAAAGGCAGTCCTATATATAGACAAGTATTCAGAAAAATATATAGTGTCAACAGGATTTGCTGTATTAACTCCTCGGAAAATTATTAGTCCATACTTTCTTTATTTGGCAGTCCAAAACAATCCATTTATTAGTATGGTTACTGCCAAATCAGTTGGAGCCAGCTATCCTGCCATTAATCCCACTACTCTTGGAACATTAAAACTTGCAGCTCCTTACGATGTAACCGAACAATTAAAAATCATCAAATTTATAAATGCTGAATTTATTCCAATAGAGAAAAATATTGATTCAATTCAAAGTCAGATAAATTTAATGGAGAGCTATAAAATCTCTCTAATTGCAGAAGCAGTAACCGGAAAGCTAAAAATCACATAAAACACACTTTACCCAAGGGGTAAAGGAATTTACTTGTATATAAATATATAATTTTATAATTTTGCTTTACCCAAAAGGTAAAGAAATTTAATAACATTCTTTTGGGCTCAATTTGCAGGTTAGATTCAGAACAAATACACTCAAAAAACAATATGAAATATCCGACAAGGCCATTTCCGCTTACGGTATTAAAGTCGGAAGAAGATATATTGAGCGCATTAATATCATTAAAAAATCTCATAGTATTGACGATTTGAAGGCTACTCGTATTTTGAGGTGTCATCAACTGAAAGGTGACCGAAAAGGAGAATGGGCTATTAACCTAACAGAATTTTATAGACTTATTTTTACACTCCACGGTAATAATTTAGAAATAGCACAAATCGAGGAGGTAAGCAAACATTATGACGACTAAAGAAAAAAATATATACAGCGATCTTCCCATCCCACCAGGTGAATTTCTCGAAGAGGTTATTGACGATTTGGGAATGGGTAAAGACGAGCTTGCAAAAAGAATGAACAGACCGGCTGCAAAGCTTAGTGCAATTTATAGTGGCGAGAAAGCCATCACTCCTGATACTGCATTACAGCTTGAAAAGGTAACTGGTGTGCCCGCACATATATGGACAGGATTGGAATCAGAATATCGTTTAACATTAGCTCGTTTGCAGGAAAAGCGTGAAGAAGAAAAGAATAAAAAAGAAATCCCACTTGTTACTAAGTTTGATTACAATGAACTCGTTAAGTATGGCTATGTTGAACGAAAGACCAGGGCATTGGACAGAGTTAAAGTATTACAATCATTTCACGCAGTAACATCACTTTGTAATGTAGAAAACCTAAAGCGATATCAGACTTTATTTAGACAAAAAGTTAGCGCTAAAAATAAAGTATTACCGGAGGCTTTAGCTTCCTGGTTAAGAATCGGTGAAATAGAAGCTCAAAAATTTAATACAAAACCCTTTGATGAAGACGGATTGTATAATCTTATTCCTGAGTTACGTGCTATGACACTGCAATCACCTCCAAAGTTCCAGAAAAAAATGGAAACGAATTTTGCTGATGTTGGTGTAGCTCTTGTAATTGTTCCTCATCTTCCTAAAACCTGTGCACACGGTGCTTCTTTCTGGATCAATAAAGAAAAAGCGATCCTGATGACAACCATAAGGGGTAAATGGGCAGATATTTTTTGGTTTAGTTTATTCCACGAATTGGGTCATATTCTCTTGCATAGTAAACAGGAAGTTTTTATTGAGAGTGATACGGTTGATTATGTTGCCAAGGATTTAGAAGTTGAAGCGGATAAATTTGCGACAGATAATTTAATACCACGTAAAGAATATGAAAGGTTTGTATCGGAAGAATCATTTACTAAGAGCGATATCCGAACTTTTGCAAATAAAATTCAGATTCATTCGGGAATTGTAGTTGGAAGATTGCAGCACGATGGAAAAATTCCTTATTCACAGCAGAACGATTTAAGGGAAAAATATTCGTGGGGTAAATAGGATGACATATACTGATACATCTGAGAAGGGATTAGAATCCTTAATTATTTCCCAACTGATTGACACTTCAAAAATTGCAGAACCCAGATATCCCTTTTCACCAGCTATTAGAATTCCAAATTATGTGGAAGGAGTTTCAACAGACTTCGACAGAGACCACGCAGTAGATTTACGTTACTTATTGCAATTCCTTAAAACCACTCAGCACAAAACATATAACGAATTAAGTCTGGATGAAGAAGGAACATCCCGTGAAAAATTCCTACATCGACTACAGGGTGAAATTGCAAAACGTGGTGTAATAGATGTTCTAAGAAAAGGATTTAGTCACGGCGCTCATTCAATAGATCTGTTTTATGGGACGCCTACGCCCGGCAATCAGAAAGCTATTGAGTTGTTTTCAAAAAATATCTTCAGCATCACAAGGCAGTTAAGATACAGTAAAGATGAAACAAGACTTGCCCTCGATCTGGCAATATTCATAAACGGCTTGCCGGTTATAACATTCGAATTAAAAAATAAGCTAACCAAGCAAACAGTTGATGATGCAGTTAATCAATACAAACGTGATAGGGATCCAAAAGAATTATTATTCCAGTTTGGTCGCTGTATGGTTCATATGGCTGTTGATGATCATCAGGTAATGATGTGTACACATCTTAAAGGTAAGGAGAGTTGGTTCTTACCATTCAATAAAGGATTTAATGATGGTGCCGGGAATCCTCCAAACCCTGATGGTGTAGCTACAGACTATTTATGGAGGGAAGTGCTTCAGCCTTTAAGTCTGGCAAACATTATCGAGAACTATGCTCAGATTGTTGAAGAAAAAGATGAAAAGACCGGCAAGAAAAAGAAAGTCCAGATATTCCCGCGCTATCATCAACTTGATGTTGTAAGGGAATTATTAAAGCATTCAGCAAAGGATGGAGTTGGAAATAAATATCTTATTCAACATTCCGCAGGATCGGGTAAGAGTAATTCAATTGCCTGGCTTTCTCATCAACTGGTAGAGCTGAAAAAAGATGACAATCCCATTTTTGATTCTGTTATTGTTGTAACTGACAGAAGAATATTAGATAAACAGATCCGTGAAAATATTAAGAAGTATGCTCAGGTATCAGCAGTGGTTGGAGGTGTTACTCAAGGTTCACAGCAATTAAGAAAATTTATTCGCGATGGGAAGAAAATAATTATTTCTACAGTTCAAAAATTTCCATTTATACTTGATGAGCTTGGAAGCGAGCATAGAAATAGGAAATTTGCAATAATTATTGATGAAGCACATTCAAGTCAGGGCGGTAGAACATCAGCGCAGATGAATATTGCTCTTTCCGAAAAAGGTGAAGAGGGTGAGGAAGAAACCTTTGAAGATAAAATAAACCGCATTATGGAAGCTCGTAAGATGTTAACTAACGCGAGCTATTTTGCCTTTACCGCTACTCCCAAAAATAAAACTCTGGAAATGTTTGGAATTCCTTATCAGTCCGGTGAAGAGACGAAACATAAACCATTTCATTCTTATACAATGAAACAGGCAATCCAGGAAGGTTTTATTTTGGATGTATTAAAAAACTATACTCCGGTTGATAGCTGGTATCATCTTAGTAAAACTATTGAAGAGGATCCAACGTTCGATACAAAGAGAGCGCAAAAAAAATTAAGAAGATATGTTGAATCGCACGATCACGCTATTAAACTTAAAGCTGAAATAATGATTGATCATTTTCACGATTACGTAATTGCTCGCAGAAAGCTTGATGGGAAAGCAAGAGCGATGGTTATAACTAGCGGCATACATAGAGCGATTCAATACTTTCACGCATTTGAAACTTATCTGCGCGAGAGAAAGAGTCCTTATCGTGCGATTGTTGCTTTTTCAGGAGAACACGAATACAATGGTGAAAAGGTAACAGAAGCAAAACTGAATAAATTTCCAAGCAAGTTTATTGAAGATAAAATTGCCGAAGACCCGTACAGATTTTTAATCGTTGCAGATAAATTTCAAACCGGCTATGATGAGCCATTACTTCATACTATGTATGTGGACAAACAATTAGCAGGTGTAAAAGCAGTGCAAACTTTATCCAGGTTGAATCGTGCTCATCCTAAAAAACACGATACATTTGTTCTCGATTTTATGAATGATACAGAAATTATTCAGAAAGCATTTGAGCCATATTATAGAACAACAATATTAAGCAGAGAGACGGATCCAAATAAATTGCACGATCTAAAATCCGATATTGAAAGCTATCAGGTTTATAATCAGGATAATGTTGATAGATTAGTTGAGTTATATTTAAGTGGAGCAGACAGAGACAAACTTGATCCGATTCTGGATTCTTGTGTTGCAATTTATACAAGTGATTTGGATGAGGATGGTCAGGTTGATTTTAAGGGTAAAGCAAAAGCATTTGTAAGGACATACAATTTTCTTTCAACCATCTTACCATATACTAATGCTGCGTGGGAAAAGCTATCAATCTTTCTGAATTTCCTAATTCCAAAGTTACCGGCACCAATTGAAGAAGATTTATCAAAAGGAATTCTCGAAACAATCGATATGGATAGTTATAGAGTTGAAGTAAGAGCAGGCATTGATTTAGTATTGCCTGATTCCGATGGTGAAATTGAACCTGTTCCTACATCCGGAGGAGGAATGAAGCCAGAACCGGAACTCGATCTGCTGAGTAATATAATCAGATCGTTCAATGAGAACTTTGGTAACATTGAATGGAAAGATGGTGATAAAGTCCGGCAGGTTATTAGTGAAGAAATTCCAAGAAAAGTTGCTGCAGATGAAGCATACAGAAATGCCAGGCAAAATGCTGATAAGAACACAGCAAGAATTGAACACGATAAAGCGTTACAGAGAGTAATGACTGATATCTTAGCAGATAATACTGAGTTGTTTAAGCAATTCAGTGATAATCCAAACTTCAAGAAATGGCTTTCAGATATGATATTTATGGCGACGTATGATGTTCGGGAAAATGTTTCCCGGATTTAGCTCTTCAAAAATTTAGAATTTTATTAAAAATTGATGATTCAGGGTTGGCATAATATTTATTAAACTTTTACAATCGAGTTAAATTATGCAATTATCAGATTTCACAAGAAACCTTACAAAGGAAGCTAAGGAAGGATTATTTGATCCTCCAATAGGACGTGACAATGTAATAAATGACGTATTCAGGATTCTCTCTCAGGAAGGCAAATCAAATGCTCTTATTATAGGAGATGCAGGGGTAGGGAAAACTAATATAGTTGAAGGACTTGCATATTGGATTGCTAATCAAAAAGTTCCGCCGGATTTCAAAAAAGATGAAATAATTGAACTTAATATTACTCAGCTAAATAGTGGTGCAATGTATGTAGGGCAGTTTGAAGAAAGAGTTACAAAGTTTCTGAACGAAATGGTGGCAAATCCAAGGACTATGGTTTTCATTGATGAGATTCATATGATTATGGGATTTGGTGCTACATCTAATTCAAACGCCTCAAGAGATTTCTCGCAGATTATAAAACCATTCCTTGCTCGGGGTTCAATTTCAGTAATCGGTGCTACAACCAGGCAAGAGTACAAAAGATATATTGAAAATGATTCGGCTTTTAACAGAAGATTTGAATTAATAGACTTACCAGAACTTGATGTTGACTCAACGTATCAGATATTAAAAAGAATATCCATAAAATATAAACTAAGAAAAGGACTTGAATTCACAGAATCAACCTTAAAGAATATTGTTGAAGTCTCAAAAAGTTCTCTTCCTTCAAGATTCCAGCCGGATAAATCAATTGATATACTAAAGAGATGCGTGAGAAAATATGACACCAGGATAAGTAATAACTCTACTAGAAAGTCTGATAAAATTGATGATTACATTGATCATTTAAATACTCAACTCAAATTAATTCAGATTGAAGATTACAAGCGAGTAATTAAAACAACAAAAGACTGGCTGGGTGTAATAGATAAAGAAGCTGTCCAGTTAAATTTATCACTTAGCGAAATTAATGACTTATTAAAAAAATAATAATTAAAAATATGTTTGGAAATAAACTTAGCACGAAGCTCTTCAATAAATATTCAGATCAGTGGAACCTAAGTTTGCCCGTGACTAAAGATGATTCTCTTGTAAGGGTGATGATCCTTGGAGAATTTAATGCTGGAAAATCATCGGTTACAAATGCACTTATGAACAGAGACATTTTGCCGGTTGATATATTCCAGACGACAGCAACTATAAACAGGATAAAATACTCTCACCAGAATTACTACGAGGTGGTTGATCTCAATGATAAAGTAATTAAACGGGATGAAGATTTTTCAACGCTAAATAATTTTAATGCAGACTTTGGAACACACGAAAATATCAAATGGATAAATGTTTATCTGAGTGATTTCCCGGAAGATATAGAACTAATTGATACTCCGGGATTTAATGATCCAAATCCTAAAAGGGATCAACTGTTCCTCTCAATGCTGCCCACTTCGGATGTGCTGATATTTGTTTCAGATGCAAATCAGGGACTAAAGGGATCAGAAATTCCATATATCCAAAAATATTTTCTTCGATATCTCAACAGAATAAATTTTGTTTTTAATCATTCAGACACACTGGATTCTTATTCGAAACTAAATTATGTGCGGAATTCTATTAAGGAAAGCTTGTCAGTTCTTATAAACGATTCAATAACTATGTTTGAAAAATATGGAACTGATTATGCTAAAGAACTAAAAAACTCTTTTAATTTGGATGAGCACATATTTTTTATCTCATCACTTGTAACACCAAGCCGACGTATTAAAGAAATGAGAGATTCGGAATTAGAAGCAGAATTAAAAAATCAGTTTAACAGATTAAAAGATATAATATCAGGCTTAGCAGCAAATAAGGATAATATATTCGAAAGTATTTACATTTCTGATTTGATGATTCAATTGGAAAATCGAGGAACAGTCGTTTTTGAAAATTTATCAGCACTGGAAAAGTATCAATCAAACAAGGAAAGTTTAAAGCAAGATTTATTGAGAAGAATTCAGTCCCAGATTGATTTTCTAAATAGTTCTAAAAAAATTGAGAAATCTCTTCCTGATAAAATAAATCATAAATTGGAAGAAATATGTTTTGTAGAGTTAGAACCTTTATCAGAATCAATAAAATCGTATGGCGATGATTTTATTTCAGCATATGCTATACAATTCTCAGAGCAACAGATTCAAGGTATTATAGAAAAAATGATTGAATCAACAAAGGGAATTTTAAACAATGAAATATCGATGGTTTTTGATATTGATAGAAATCAATTAGGTATGGTAAATCATAGACTAAATGCAAATTTACAAACCCGTCGTGATCGTTCATTGGATATGAGTGACGATATGGTTAAGGCAGGATTAGCTGCTACAATTGGGGCAATAGTGGGAGCAGTATTTTTTGGTCCAATTGGGGAAGCTATAGGCGGTGCTCTGGTGGGAGGATTTTATAAAATGAATTCGGTGAAGCAAGAAAAAATTGAAACTGCAGAAGCTTATGATAAACTTTTAAAAAACATAGAAAAGATACTTATCAATGTAAGAAAATCAATTGTCACATCAGTTATCGATTCAATGAATATCTATCGTAAAGAAATGTTAGGAAAAAGTGAAAATGTTCAATGGCATATTTTGGAGCTTGCTGATGTAGGAATTAATGCCGATGAATCAAAAATTAAAGATTTTAGAAGAGAATTAAATGAACTTCAACAAGCGATTAACAGTTGTAATGACTCATTAATCAAGGTGAGTAATTTGTGAACTCTGCGGATATTAAATTAAAGGATAAAAACCTTAGAGACGGATTAGAGTTACTTGAAGAGATAGCGTCTTCGACTGCTTTAAGTAGAACCGACAGAAAGCAGGTAGATGAGTTCATTACCGAAATGCACGATAAGCTTGATAATGTAAAGTTAAAGCTTGGCATAATCGGAGAGTTTAATTCCGGTAAGTCGACTTTATTGAATAATTTACTAGGACAAAAACTGGCAGTAGTAGGGGACAGACCCTGTACTCCTGTTCCCATCTATATTGACTATGCTAAGAAAACGTCAATGATTGTAAATTTTGAAAACGGGAAAAGTAAAACTGTTCCTATATCCGAATATGAAAAATTCACTGATTATGAAAAGGCTCCTAAAGGAATTAAAAGCATAAATATTTCAATCAATTCAAATTTTTTACAAAAATTCACTATCACTTTAATTGACACTCCCGGAATAAATGCGATAGATGAATCCCACACTAAGATAACTGAATCAGTTATACCAGAGATGAATGCGTCTATTCTTTTAATCTACAGTAAACAGCCAGGATCAAAATCAACAATTGAATTCCTAAAAAATGTTTCTAAATACATTAGTAAAATATTTGTATGTGTTTCCAAGTCTGATTTTTTAAATGAAGGACAGCTTAATAGAATCAGTTCCGAATTGCCTAAAAGATTATCAAAAGCATCGAATCTTGAAATTGATAAAGTGTGGACAATTTCTTTTACAGAAAAAGGGTTGACTTCAGATACGCAAGAATTTTTTGAGAAGCTAAAGCTCTATATGGAATCCGAATATTATAATGACTTAACTAAAGATTTGTATAAGATAATGAAGGAATATTCGGCGAAAATTAATGAGCTTTTAGAAAACAGGATTATGTTACAGGAAGAAGTATTCTTTGATTATCTGAAATCCAAACCTACGGACTATAAAAAAATAGCTGCGGATATAAATAATGAAGCAAAGAAAATAGTTAACGCGGCATTCAATCTGGATGACTTAAATGAATTTACTGATAAATTATTAGCAACTTTCACTAAAGGAGTTGATCAAGGGGTACGTAATCATTTGAATGCAGATCATTTGCATTTGGGGATAATTAAGCAAAGGGTTACTAAGGATTCAATAAAATCCACAAGTAAATTTCTCGAAAATTATACGAATGAAATATCAGATGGTTTTATTAAGTATTTAAATTCAGGGATTGAACTAGTATTTGATGGAGTACTAAGCACAAGTAAAAAATATCTTTCAAAATTAAACAAGACTTTAGCAGACTTTGACAATAAAATTCTTGAAGAATTTAAAAAGGATGAGGAAATTAAAAAGCAGGCTATTGAAGCACGACAGGGGAGATTTATGGTATACATAGGACCTGCGTTGATTGCAACAATCATTTCATTTTTCTTTTTAGACTATAGCAATTTTATTTTTCCAATTATAGCAGCAACATTAAATTTGGGCATACTTGTTTATCTTTTGGCAACAGCAAATCATTATTACTTGAGAAGTATCGAGGTATTTGCCTGGGTAAAGAAAAATGAAATAGAAACATTTACTATTCCTGAATTTACTATTGATACTCTGTCAAACTTAAGCTTCAACTCGCTTGATTCTAAGAATTATGAATTTAAGAATGAGTTTGCTATGCAATTTGGTGCAGCCAGGGCAGGTGTAACAGCTTTTGGACCAGCTGGCGCATTATTAGGACTTGGTGTTTCTGCTATTAGTTATCTATCAAAACCAACTGCATCAGAAACTCATCAGAAAATTATGGATGAATTGAAAAAACAGATCAAGAAATTTAAAATAGATGCTAATAAACAATATAATCAAATTAGATCGAGTCTGGATGAAGCAGTTGAAGCATATGTGAATTCAATACCAATTAATTATAATAAAGTACTGAATAGAGCCTTTAAGCTTAATACAAACTTAATAGACAGGGTAAATAAAAAAATTACTCTTCTTAAAAAGTATAATGAACAACTTTCGGCTTTCGAGAAGAAGTTCTCTTCAATAGAAAAAGTTGCATAACTATTGTTGTTATCGTGGTATAAGAATTTTAATATAAAATATCTATTAAACACAAAATTCATTCAGAAATTTAGTCAGAAGTTAGACTTAAGTAATTGGCAGGTATAGTTAAAATAATAGCTCATAACCCGAAGGTTGTAGGTTCAATCCGCCGCGGCGGACTGCCCCCGCTACTAAGAAATAAAGACCGGCTTTTAGCCGGTTTTTTGTTTTAAATATTTATGAAATACTATGTTTATGTGATAAAAAGTAGTGAAGGTTATCGATATACTGGATTTACTGAAGACCTTGAAAAAAGAATAACTGAACATAATTCTAAATCTGTTTCCTTTTGGACTAAACGAGGCACTGGATGGAAGTTGATTTATCAAGAAGAGTTTGAAAACAAGGCAGAAGCATTAAGAAGAGAGAAATGGCTCAAAACTGGTGTAGGTAGAGATTTTCTTAAAAACAATGTTAGTGATTATTAAGCTGTAGGTTCAATCCGCCACAGCGGACTGCCCCCGCTACAAAAAATAAATCCTTTTTATTCAAGAAGGATTTTTTATAATAATAGAAAAGCAATTGGTTTTAATGAGGGGTCTATAATCAAATATTTTTATAACTACCATACACTAAATTATTTCAGGATTCATTAAAATTAAGTTAGAATTCAAAAATTTAATTTTGTAATTTTATATATCACATTGAAAATACTTCAGACTGTAAGCATTGGTTTCGCTCTCTTTTATATTCTTATAGTAATAAGGGATGACGCGTTGTTGGGATAATCAATTGTAAATACATTTCAAAACACTAAGGGTTTAGTTCTTGAAATCACTTAACATCAGCGAAAAAGAAACACGCTA
>JAANMU010000982.1_pt1 | contig 29401 bp, 24 predicted proteins | sample 7279701 | NCBI WGS metagenome assembly JAANMU01 (sample SAMN14094539, study PRJNA606508) | bioreactor metagenome | isolation source: A lab-scale SPAN reactor treating ammonium-rich wastewater day 57 | place: Ireland: Galway | collected 2017-03-13 | reverse complement strand
GTGCTCGGCTTTTCAGAGGGTCCCGCTTGGGGACATATCGCCCCGGGCTAGGGGCTCTTGCAGGGAGGAAGAGGGGAATTCTGAGGAAACCTTTTCCCTTTCCCTATTCTTAGGAACTCGGAGGTTGGAGGGCGGGGAGTGGGATTTCCCCCCTGAAAGCCTCTAGGCGGGAAGGAGGGCGTAGGAGCGGAAAAAAAGCCGAGTGAGCTCGAAAGTTAGGGGCTGACGAAGGAAGACCCTAACTTTCGAAGCGAACCGGCTTTTTTTAATAATTATTTCCCAAAAACCTTAACCGATGGGGGTTGAAGGGGGAGAAAGGATTTCTCCCCCTGGGCTTTAGCGAGCCCGGACTTGCTCCGGGCTCGCGAATCATTTAGCCCGACTGGAGCCTAAGCTTTCAGGGGGGAAATCCCACTCCCCGCCCTCCAACCGGATGTGGCAAAAGAGAAAGGCAGAGACGCGCAAGGACTTTTCATAAAGGAGGCAACCGCCGAAAGACGCTGCCTTAGTTTAGCAAGCGCGGGGACTCTTTAGGCTCTGGGATGCTGGGCCGAGGCGGCTCCTGGGTCGGCCAGGGTTGGACCGGAGGCCGGTTGCGCTCCCGGCGCTGGATTTGTCGCGGGGTCATCTCCCAGCCGCGCTGCAGTTCCTCGGCGAACTTCTTGAGGTGCGGAATCTGGTCGGGTGGAAGCATCTGCTGCGTCCAGAGATACCACAATGCCGTCGTGGCCTCGCCGAGAATGGCCTGTTTGTCCTCCGGCGTCAGGGCGAGGTATTTCTCGACCGCCCCGTCGGTCAGCGCCAGGAATTGCTGCCGTTCGGCGTCGCTCATCCCGGTGGAGAAGGTGTCGACGATCTTGGGCCGAGCGACGTTGCGGTAAGTCCAGACGATCAAGGTGTCGGTGTGCTGGACGTAGCGCGCGTTGTGGAAAACGAGATACCAAAAACCGACGCCCAGCCCGACGATCAGCAGCAAGACGACCAGGCAGCCGCTGAAGCACCCGCAGCCGCAGCAACCGCCCTTTTTTTGGGGCTGCTGGAAGCCCTGCGGGGGAGGCGTGAAGGACGGAGGGGCGCTGTGGCCGAGGTTTTGGGTTTCGGTGGCGGCGCCGGACGAGATCGAGGTCATTTGGGGACCTTCTCCCAATCTTTGAGGAAACGCTCCAGACCGAGGTCGGTCAGGGGGTGCTGAGTGAGCTGCTTGATGACGCCCATCGGCACCGTCGCGACGTCGGCGCCGATCAAGGCCGCCTCGAGGAAGTGGATCGGGTTGCGGATGGAGGCGGCGAGGATCTGGGTCTTGATGCCGTAGTTGTCGTAAATCGTGCGGATCTGCCGGATCAAGTCCATGCCGATCTGCGAGATGTCGTCGAGGCGCCCGATGAAAGGACTGACGAAGGTGGCGCCCACCTTGCCGACCAGCAGGGCCTGGTTGGCGTTGAACACCAGGGTCACGTTGGTCTTGATGTTTTCTTCGACGCAGATCTTGAGGGCCTTCAGCCCCTCGACCGTCATCGGCAGCTTGATCGTGATGTTGGAGTGGATCTTGGCGTACTCGCGGGCCTCTTTCATCATGCCCTCGCGGTCCACGCTGACCACCTCGGCGCTGATCGGCCCGTCGACGATCTTGACGATCTCTTCCAGGACGTCCCGGAACTTACGGCCGCTCTTCGCGACCAGAGAGGGATTGGTGGTGACGCCGTCGAGGATCCCCATGTCGTTGGCCTCGCGGATCTCTTGCACGTCGGCGGTGTCGATGAAGATTTTCATGCCTGCTTCTCCCCACGAATATAGGCCTCATGGCATCGCTTTTCGCAAAAGTAAAGACCCTTCTTTTCGTAGGCCAAGCGCGTGGGATTGAAGGTTCCGCAGGCGGGGCAGGGCTTCATCTCGTCGATGACCTTCGGCGGGCCGGAGGGGGCGGGACCCGGCCGGGGCGGGGCCTGGCGGGGCCGGAATTTCCCGGGATCGCGCGGCCGCAGCAGCATCCGCCGCAACAGCCGAAGCGCGAGGTAGACGGCGATGACGAGGAGGGCGAAACGAAGCATCGGATCACAGTCGCTCGTGGATAGGGGTCTTGAGCACTCCGTCGGAAGACTGGCTCAGGAAGAATTTATAGAGGGGGACGACCTTCTTGTTGTCGCCCAGCTTTTTCAACAAGGCCTTCACGGCGAGGCCTTTGATGGGATGCACGAAATTGGGCGCGACCTCCGCGAGCGGCTCGAGGACGAAGCGGCGCAGGTGCAGCTGCGGGTGCGGGACGATCAGAGTCTTGGTGCGGATGATCTCGTCGTCGAAGAAGAGCAGGTCCAAGTCGATGACGCGCGGGGCCCACTTGGCGCCGCGGACGCGGCCCAGGAGGCCTTCGACTTCCTGAAGAAGATGGAAGAGGCGGACCGCGTTCAGCGAGGTCTGGAGCTTGAGCACGCAGTTGAGGTACCACCCCTGCTTCTCGCCTCCCAGGGTGAGGGGCTCGGTTTCGTAGAAGTGCGAGAGTCGGTTGACCTTCACGAGGGGATGGTCCTCCAGCAGGCGGATCGCCTCGCTGACGTTTTTCAGCCGGTCGCCCAAGTTGCTGCCGATGCCGATGTAGGCGCAATGTTTGTTCATCCTCATTCGAGATTAGGGGGTTGCTCGGTTTTAGTCAATGCGCCAGCTCGGGAAATTTGAAAGGCCCGGACGTATGCAAAATCAGGCCCAAACGGCGCTGGAGGGCGGCCGGACTCCGTCTTAAATTGACGCGTCGCACCCCTGCGGGTAGGCGCTGAAAATTCACTTGATCCAAGGCCGGCCTCGCATTAGCCCCTATTCACCATGACCCGCATCAACGACCACTACCTGAAACTGAAGGCCGGCTACCTCTTTCCCGAGATCGGCCGCCGCGTGAAGGCCTTCCAAGCGGACAACCCCGGGGCCGACATCATCCGCCTGGGGATCGGCGACGTCGTCCTGCCTCTCGTTCCCGCGGTGGTGGAAGCCATGGAGCGCGCGGTGCGCGAGCTCGGCACTGCCGAGGGCTTTCGCGGTTACGGGCCCGAGCAGGGCTACGGCTTTTTGATCGAGGCCATCCTCGAGCACGACTTCAAGGCGAGGGGCGTGTCGTTTCGGGCGAGCGAGGTCTTCGTCTCCGACGGCTCGAAGTGCGACACCAGCAACATCCAGGAGATATTTTCCACGCAGAACGTCATCGCGGTCACCGACCCGGTCTATCCGGTCTACGTCGATACCAACGTGATGGCGGGGCGCAGCGGGGCCTTCCGCGAGTCCGGACGTTACGACGGCATCGTCTACATGCCGACGACCGCCGAAAACGGCTTCGCCCCGGCCCTGCCCGAGGCGCGGGTCGACCTGATCTATCTATGCTCGCCCAACAACCCCACCGGGGCCGTGCTGAACCGCGAGCAGCTGAAAAAGTGGGTCGACTTCGCCCGCGAGCGGGAGGCGATAATCCTCTTCGACGCGGCCTACGAGGCCTTCATCACCGACCCGTCCGTCCCCCATTCCATCTACGAGATCCCGGGGGCCGAGGAGGTGGCCATCGAGTTTCGCAGCTTCTCCAAGACGGCCGGCTTCACCGGCACGCGTTGCGCCTATACCGTCGTTCCCGAGCAGCTGCGCTGCCGCGACGCCGAAGGTAACCCCGTCGCGGTCAACCCGCTGTGGAACCGCCGCCATACGACCAAGTTCAACGGCGTCTCCTACCCGGTGCAGCGCGGCGCCGAGGCCTGTTACTCCCCCGAGGGCAAGCGGCAGATCCGCGGCCAGATCGAATACTACCTGGCCAACGCGGCCCTGATCCGCGAGGGCCTGGCGGCGGCGGGGCTGCAGGTCTACGGCGGGGTCAACGCGCCCTACCTCTGGCTGAAGACCCCCGGCGGGATGGGATCCTGGGAATTTTTCGACAAGCTGCTCGGCGAGGCCCACGTGGTGGGCACGCCCGGGGCGGGCTTCGGCCCCTCCGGCGAGGGCTACTTCCGGCTGAGCGCCTTCGGATTGCGCGAGAAGATCCAAGAGGCGATCGTCCGGATTCAAACCAAACTCAAACTCTAAAGAGGTCCAACCATGAAAACCCGCTTCGGCTATTTGCTGCTCTTCTTCGGGCTGCTGGTCAGTTCTCCGGCGCTCGGCAAATCCGGCCAACCGGCCGTCGATACCAACGCCCTCGCCTCGGCGAGCGAGCTGACGGGGGTTTACTACGCCCTCCGCCACGGCGAGAGCGTTCCCAGCTCCCAGCACCGCGTCTGCGCCACGATGGCGACCGGCACCGACCCCAAGAACGGGCTCACCCCCAAGGGCCGCGAAGAGGTCATCACCAGCACCACCGAGTGGATCAAGCTCAACAAGAAGAAGATCGCCGGTTATATTCAGCAGGACAAGTTGGTGGTCGTGACCTCGCCCTACAGCCGCACCAAGGAGAGCGCCGAGATCTTCGTCGACGTCCTCGAGGCGAATTTCAAGGGCAAGCTGCCCAAAAAGTACCGCAAATCCGGACTGGACGGGATCATCGTCGTCGAGAACGACCTGCGCGAGCGCGAGTTCGGCAAGTTTGAGGGCCAGGGAAACAGCGGCAAGATCTACCAGCAGGTCTGGGAGCAGGATCGCAAAAACCCCAAGCACACCAAGTGGGGCGTGGAGAGCACCTCCGACGTCCAGGCCCGCGCCAGCCGCGTGATCGCCGATTTGGAGCGGCAGTCCCAGGCAGCGGGCGGGAAGATGTTCGTTCTGGTGGCCCACGGGGACACCCTGAAGATCCTCCAGACCGCCTTCCAGAAGCAGAGCCCCGCCGAGCACTGCAACAAGGAGTCGGTGGTTCCGATCAAGACGGCGGAGATCCGGGAATTCACGCTGGCGGCCTCGCCGGCCCAGGCGGCGAAGGATTAGGATTGGCGGCTTGGCGGCGGCCTTAGGGGCCGTTCGCGAACGGCCCCTAAGGACGATGCGAACCAAGGACCTCACTATTCATGGGCTGAAGCAACGTCTCTACGCCTGGGGCTCCCCCCAGCTCCCCAAGCTCTTCCTCCTGCACGGCTGGCTCGACACCGGCGCGGGCTTCCAATTCCTGGCGGAGCGCCTGCAAGACCGTTTTCATTGCATCGCCCCCGACATGCGCGGCTACGGCAAGAGCGGCCACGCGCGCAATCCCCTCGGCTATTTCTTCCACGAATACGTCGCCGACGCCCACGCCCTGTTCGCGAAGCTGAGTCCGGAAGAGCCGATCCGCCTTTTGGGCCATTCCCTGGGCGGCATGGTGGCCTCGGTCTACGCGGGCTCCTTCCCGGAGCGGGTGGCGCAACTTATCAACATAGAGGGCTACTTGGTCCCCGAGCGTCCCCCGCAGGTCGCGCCGGGCCGGGTGAGGGACTGGATCGAGGGCTTGGGGAAGAAGCGGTTCCGGACCTTTCCCAGCCTGAAGGCCTTCGCCGAACGCCTGCGGCGGGCCAATCCCCACCTCACGGAGGAGCGCGCGCACTTCCTGGCAAAACACCTCGCCAAGCGCACCGCGCGCGGCTTCACGATGGCCGCCGACCCCAAGCACAAGCTGCTCGAGCCCTATTGGCTGCCGATCGAGGCCCATTACGCCTTCTGGGGCCAAATTCGGGCGCGCTGCCTGCTGGTCTCGGCCGAGAAGACCGAGATGGCGGCACGCTTCGGCGGCGCGGATTTCTGGTCCGCGGTCCGGGAGCGGGAGGCTCGTTTTCGCCCGGGGACCGAGACCGCGCAGGTTCCGGACTGCGGGCACATGGTCCACCACCATAGGCCCGAGGCCCTGGCCGAGATCGTTTCGAAATTTCTGAAGTAAGCGGCGCTATTCCACGTGAATGACGGGATTGCTCAAGGTGCCGATGCCCTCGATCGTCACCTCGACCGTGTCGCCGTTTTCCAGCGGGCCCACGCCCGCGGGCGTGCCGGTGATGAGGACGTCGCCGGGCTCGAGGGTCATGACCTGCGAGATGAACGACACGACCCGCGGCACCGAAAAGACCATATCGGAGGTGCGGGAGCTCTGGCGCATTTGGCCGTTGACCTTGGTCTCGATCTTCAAGTCGGAGGGATCCAGCTCGGTCTCGATCCAGGGGCCCAGGCAGGCGAAGGTATCGAAGGCCTTGGCGCGGGTGAACTGCACGTCCTTGAACTGCAGGTCGCGGGCGGTGATGTCGTTGAAGCAGGAGTAGCCCAGGATCGCCTTGGGGGCCTCGGCCTCGCTCAAGTTTTTCGCGCGCTGGCCGACGACGATCGCCAGTTCGCCCTCGTAGTCCACCCGCTGGGACATCTCGGGCAGGAGGATGGGGGAACCCGGGCCGTTCAGGGCGCTGGGCGGCTTGAGGAAGAGCAGTGGCTCGTCGGAGGGCTTGAGGTTGAGCTCTTTGGCGTGGGCCCGGTAATTGAGCCCCACCGCGACGATCTTGCTGGGCACGATCGGCGCCAGCAGGCGGATCTCGCCCAAGGTCAGGGTCTCCTCGAGGTGCAGCGGCTGGGTCGGGGGGCCGCGCAGGGCCTGGACCTTCTCGCCGTCGAGGATGCCGAAGGTGATTTTTTCGTCGCGCTCGAATCGGATCAGCTTCATTCCAACCCCAATACGTCGAACATCGTGTAGACCCCGGGAGACTTGGCGGCGACCCATTTCGCCGCCAGGACCGCGCCGCGGGCGAAGTTGTCGCGGCTGGTCGCGCGGTGCGTGATCTCGAGGCGCTCGCCCTCGCCCGCGAAGTAAACCGTGTGGTCGCCCACGATGTCCCCGCCGCGCAGCGTCTGGATGCCGATTTCGCGCGGGGCGCGGGCGCCGATTTGGCCGTGCCGCTCGTAGCGCGCGACCTTGGCGAGGTCGCTGCCGACGGCGGCCGCGATCTCTTCGGCCAGCGTCAGGGCCGTGCCGCTGGGCGCGTCTTTTTTGTGGCGGTGATGGGCCTCGAAAATCTCGATGTCGTAGTCCTCGCCGAGCAGGGCCGCCATCCGGGCCGCGGTCTTGAACATCACGTTCATTCCGATGCTCATGTTGGAGGAGAAGACGGAAGGGATCTTTTTCAACAGAGGCAGCAGCTTCTCGCGCTCTTCGGGACCGAAGCCCGTGGTGCCCACGACCAGGGCCTTGTCGTGCTGCGCGCAGATCTCGGCGTGGCGCAGGGTGGCCTTGGGCGAGGTGAAGTCGATGACGACGTCGGCGTGCTCGATGTTTTTGGCCAGGTCGTCGACCACCTGGTGGCCCTCGGGCAGCAGGGTGCCGACGGCGAAAGAGCCCGGCGATTCGGTGGCGCCCCCCAGGGTGAGCCCGCCGCCTTGCCGGACGATGTCGGCGATGCGGCTGCCCATGCGGCCCGCGACGCCCGTGACGATGATTCGAGTCATGCTTGCGTCCTTTACAGCAATTCGAAGGAATCGAGGATCTTTTGGCAGTCTTTCCGCATTCGAGTATAGCTCTCGGCGTTGGCGCTGCAAGTCAATACATAGCTGCGCCCCTTCGCGACGAGGACCCGCTGGTGGAAGACCACCCGCGAGGCCTTGTCGTGCAGCAAGACATGATAGCCTTCCCGGCCGGGGAGGGGGAGCTTTTTCTTTTCGACCACCTCGATGGATTCGGGCAGGGCGGCCAGGTCCTGTTTGAGGAAGGCCTCCAGCTTGGTCTTGGGCTCGTCCAACTCCTGGACGCGGACCGTGACGTTGGGGACGAATTGATGGACCGGGGCCTCGTAGCGGATAGTGAGCCGGACCGGGCCGGGGTCGATCCCGCGGGGCACGAAGGCCCATTGGCCGCCGGGCGTGGAGATCTTGAAGCCGGCCTCCGAGTCGGTGAAGCTCTGCTCGAGGATCTGCGCCCGGAGCGGGCCGGATATCAGGGCAAGGCTAAAAAGGAGGGCGATCCTTTTCATCATAACAGGCGATAGGATTGGAGGACCCTTTGCAGCTCTTCCAGGCTTTCCTTGGCCAGGGGCGCCAGGGGCAGGCGGACCTCCGGTGAGATCTTCTTCATGAGCCCCAAGGCCGCCTTGACGGGGACCGGGTTGGTCTCGACGAAGAGGGCGCGGTTCATCGCGGCGAGTTCGTAATGGATCTGTCGGGCGCGGCCGAAGTCGCCGCGTTCGGCGGCCGCGAACATCTCGGCGCAGAGCTTGGGCAGGACGTTGGCCGTCACCGAGATCGCGCCCTTGGCGCCGAGGGCGATCATGGGGAAGGTAAGGGCGTCCTCGCCCGAGAGCACCGCGAAATCCGGCGGACACTGCTCGACGATGTCGCTGACCTGGCCCAGGTTGCCGCTGGCCTCTTTGATGCCGACGATGCCGTCGATCTTGGCCAGGCGCGCGACGGTCTTGGGGAGCATGTTCACCCCGGTGCGGCCCGGGATGTTGTAGAGCACCAGCGGAAAATCCGTGGCCCGGGCGACGGCCTCGAAGTGCCGGTAAAGGCCTTCCTGGCTCGGGCGGTTGTAATAGGGGCAGATGTGCAGGGTGCCGTCGGCGCCGGACTTCTTGGCGTGCTGGGTGAGGCGGATGGCCTCGGCCGTGGAGTTGGAGCCCGCGCCGGCCAGGACCTTGGCGCGGCCCTTGGCGGCGGCGACCGTGATGTCGATGACCTGGTCGTGTTCTTCGTGGCTCAAGGTGGCGGACTCGCCCGTCGTCCCGCAGGGCACCAGGACCTTGGTGCCGGCGGCGATCTGCTCGTCGATCAGGGCGATGAGGGCTTTTTCGTCGATTTTGCCGTCGCGGAAGGGGGTGACCAGGGCGACGCCGGAGCCTTCAAACATGGTTTCACCTCGGGAAGGCCTTAACCCAATTCGATGCTCCCCGTAAAGACTTCTTCCCCCGGGCCCGTCATGTAGACCCGGTTATTTTTCTCGCTCCAGCGGATCTTAAGGTCGCCGCCCTTGAGGTGCAGGACGGCCTCGCGCTGGGTCCGGCCGGTGATCACGGCGGCCACCAAGGCCCCGCAGGCGCCGGTGCCGCAGGCCAGGGTCTCGCCGGCGCCGCGCTCCCAGACGCGCATCTTCAGCTCGGCGGGGCCTAGGACTTGGATGAACTCGACGTTGGTGCGCTTGGGAAAGAGGGGATGCCGCTCGATCAGCGGACCAAGGGTGGTCACGGGGGCCTGGGCCACGTCGTCGACGAAGATCACGCAGTGGGGATTGCCCATGCTCACGCAGGTGATGTCGAAGCTGTGTCCGTCCACGGCCAGGGGGCGGTTGAGGATTTTCCCCTCCAGGGTGGTCGGGATGTCCTTCCCCTCGAGGATGGGTTCGCCCATGTCGACCTCGACCAAGTCGCCCACCAGGCGCGGCCGGATGATGCCGGCCAGGGTCTCGATCGCCAGCTCGTCCTTGCTGGTGGCGCCGTGGTCGACTAGGTACTTGGCCACGCAGCGGATCCCGTTGCCGCACATCTCGACCTGCCCGCCGTCGTTGTTATAGATATCCATCTTGAAATCGGCCCGTTCGGAGGGGCGGATCACCAGCATCTGGTCGCAACCGATTCCGAAGCGGCGGTCGCAGAGCTTGGCCGCGTGCTTGGCCAGGTCGGGGCAATTCTCCTCGAGGCAGTTGACGACGATGAAGTCGTTGCCGAGGCCGTGCATCTTGGTGAAGGGGAGTTTCATCTAGGCCGATTTCCTCTTTTTGAGCTCCGCGGGGATCGACTCGCCGCGCACCAGGTCGGCGTAGCTCTCGCGCTTGCGGATCACGTAGAATTTATTTCCCTTCACCAGTACCTCGCAGGCGCGCGGCCGGGTGTTGTAGTTTGAGGCCATCGAGAAACCGTAGGCGCCGGCGCTCATCACCGCCATCAGCTCGCCGGGCTCGTAGACGGGCAGCTCGCGGTCGGTGGCGAGGAAGTCGCCGGATTCGCAGATCGGCCCCACCACGTCGACCACGGTTTTGCCGCGGGCCCTCTGCTGCACCGGCAGGATCTCGTGGTAGCTGTCGTAGAAGGCGGGGCGGATCAGGTCGTTCATCGCGGCATCGACGATGTAGAACTTCTTGTTGTCGCGGTCCTTGGTGTAGAGCAGCTTGGTCACCAGGATGCCCGCGTTGCCCATCAGGACCCGGCCCGGCTCGAAGATCAGGGTGAGGGCGAGGCCCGCGAGCTCGCGCTTGATCGCGGCGGCGTACTCGGCGGGCGAGGGCGGGGTCTCGGCGTCGTAGCGAATCCCCAGTCCGCCGCCCAGGTCGAGGTAGCGGATGTCCAATTTCAGGGACTGGAGGCGGCGGATCAGCTCGACCACCTTGCGCAGGGCGTCGATGAAGGGCTGGACCTCGGTCAGCTGCGAGCCGATGTGGCAGTCCACGCCCACCACCTCGATGCCTTTCATGGTTTGGGCCCGCCGATAGATCTCGAGCGCGTCCTCGTACTGGATTCCGAACTTGCTCTTCTTCATCCCGGTCGTGATGTAGGGATGCGTCTTGGGGTCGATGTCGGGGTTGACGCGCAGGGAGACGGGGGCGCGCTTCTTCAACTTGCGGGCAACGCGGTCGATGGCGGCCAGCTCCTGCTCGCTCTCCACGTTGAACATCAGGATCTTCTTCTTCAAGGCGAAGGCGATCTCTTCCTCGGTCTTTCCCACCCCGGAGAAGACGATCTTGCGCGGGTCGCAGCCGGCCTTTAGGGCGCGGAACAGCTCGCCCTGGCTGACGATGTCGATGCCGCCGCCCAATCCCGCGAAGGTGCGGAGGATCGCCAGGTTGGAATTGCACTTCATCGAGTAGCAGATCAGGTGCGGGATGTCGGCGAAGGCCTCGTCGAAGACCTTGAAGTGCCGCGTCAGGGTCGCGTGCGAGTAGACGTAGACCGGCGTGCCGACCGCCTTGGCGATCTTGGGGACGGGGACCTGCTCGGCGTGGAGGATTTTGTTTTTGTATTCAAAATGGTGCATATGCGGTGCGCCCGTCCGGGGAGCCGGGGGATACCCCTCTTCGCTCTTTTTCCCGCGGCTCGCGCCGCCGCGGGAAAAGGTTCGAGAGCCCAAAATATTGGATGCGTTGAGGTGTTGGACTCTCGAAAACCCGTTCCGAGGGGTATTCCCCGGCTCCCCGGACGGGCGGTTTATTTAGATTTTTTTCTTTTCAGCTATTCTTAAAAACCTTCTCCGCGACCTTTAAGGCCTTTTCCGCCGCCGCGATTTGCTTCCTAACTTGCTTCCGCGCGGTGCCCCCGGTGGAGGCCCGGCGGTCCACCGAGTGGCCGTCGTCGATCCAGGCGAGGACATCCTTCTGAAAATGCGCGTCAAAGCGCCGCAAATCGGCCAGCTTCAAATCCTTTAATTCAAGGCCCTTGTCTTGGCAATAGGCCACCAGCTCGCCGACGATGCGATGGGCCTGGCGGAAGGGGACGCCCTTCGTCGCGAGGTAGTCGGCCACGTCAGTGGCCAGGACGAAGCCCGCGCCGAGGGCCTTCTTGAGATTGTCGGCCTTGAAGCGGGTCTTGGCGACCATCGGGGCGGCGAGGCGCAGGCAGTCGAGGACCGTGTCGACGGCGTCGAAGAGCGGCTCTTTGTCTTCCTGCATGTCCTTGTTGTAGGCGAGCGGAAGGCCTTTCATCAGGGTGAGCAGCGTCGTCAGCGAGCCGTAGACTCGGCCGGTCTTGCCGCGGATCAGCTCGAGGACGTCGGGGTTCACCTTCTGCGGCATCATCGACGAGCCCGTGCAGTAGCCCTCGGGGAGTTGGAGAAATTGGAACTCTTGCGAGGTCCAGAGGATCCACTCCTCGGCCAGGCGGGAGAGGTGCATCATGATCATCGCCAAATTGGACAGGGTCTCGACGACGAAGTCGCGGTCGCTGACCGCGTCGAGGCTGTTGCGGGCTACCGCGGAGAAGCCCAGCTCGCGGGCGACGAACTCGCGGTCGATGGGGAAGGTGGTGCCGGCCAGGGCCCCCGCGCCGAGCGGGAGGGTGTTGACCCGCGGCATCGAGTCGAGCAGGCGGCGCAGGTCGCGGTCGGCCATCTCGTAGTAGGCCATCAGGTAATGCGCGACCGAGATCGGCTGGGCGCGCTGCAGGTGGGTGTAGCCGGGCATCAGGACATCGACGTTTTTCTTCGCCTGGTCGAGGAGGGCGCGCTGGAATTGGAGCAGGGCGAGGACGATCTCGCCGATTTGGTCGCGGCAGTAGAGGCGCAAGTCGGTCGCCACCTGGTCGTTGCGCGAGCGGGCGCTGTGCAGCTTGCCGCCGGCGGGGCCGATCAGCTCGGTCAGCTTGGACTCGATGTTGAGGTGGACGTCTTCTTTCGCCACCTCCCAGCGGAATTTCCCCGCCTCGATGAGGCGCAGGACCTTTTTCAAGCCGGCCACGATCTTGGCGGCCTCGGACTTTTTAATGATCCCCCGCTTGCCCAGCATCTTGGCGTGGGCGATGCTGCCCGCGATGTCGTAGAAATAGAGGCGGCGGTCGAAGGCGACCGAGGCGTTGAAGGCGTCGACCTCGGCCAGCGATGCGTTCTTGAAGCGGCCTCCCCAAAGTTTTCGATTTTTCATGGCGTTCCCTTGGTTCTCCCCAGGCCTTAAAGGTTGCGTTTCGCCCTGTCAAGTTATCCAAATACGCAAAATATCGAGGATCCCGGGGCGGCAGCCGCCCTGCCGCGGCGAATTTTATCTCTTGACACTCCGGGGGGGTCTCCACATAATCGTGCCTAGAATAGAAAGACAGATACTCGGTTTGAGTTTAAATCCCGACCAGCCTACTGTCTGAACGAAATCCCCAATTCTTGAAAAGGTTCTTGAGGCGGCCTCCCAGCCTCTCAAGCGAATGTCTTCCAATCCATAATTCCCCGTCCAGGGGCCGCATTTCCAAGCGATCATTCCTATGCCAGAAAACAAAACATACGAGAACAAAACCCGCCGCGGCGCCGGTCGCCGTCACACCCCCAAGCGCAACGGCGAGGGCCACCAGCCGCCTCCGATGATCACCGACACCCCGGGCGAGATCCCCGACGTCGCCGACGAGCCCTTCGAAGAGCCGGCCGAGGGCGGGAATCTGCTCAACCTCAAAGATTTGAAAGAAATGAAGATCAACGACCTGATCAACATGTCGAAGGATTTCGGCGTGGAAAATCCGGCCGGCATGACCCGCCAAGAGCTGATCTTCTCGATCCTGCAAAACCAGACCGAAAAGCGCGGCATCGTCTTCGGCGAGGGCGTCCTCGAGACCCTGCCCGACGGCTTCGGCTTCCTGCGCGCCCCCGACTACAACTACCTGCCGGGTCCCGACGACATCTACGTCTCCCCCTCGCAGATCCGCCGCTTCAACCTGCGCACCGGCGACACGATCTCGGGCCAGATCCGCTCCCCCAAAGAGTCCGAGCGCTATTTCGCCCTGCTCAAGGTCGAGTCCGTCAACTTCGAGGACCCCGAGGTCGCCCGCGACAAGATCCTCTTCGACAACCTGACGCCGCTCTACTCCAACTCGCGGCTGCACATGGAGAACGAGCCGAAAAACTACACATCGCGGATCATCGACATGTTGACCCCCATCGGCAAAGGACAGCGCGCCCTGATCGTCGCGGCGCCCCGCACCGGCAAGACGATGATGATGCAGAACATCGCCAACGCGATCACCAAAAACCACCCCGAGGTGATCCTGATCGTCCTTTTGATCGACGAGCGTCCCGAAGAGGTCACCGACATGCAGCGCAGCGTCAAGGGCGAGGTCATCAGCTCGACCTTCGACGAGCCGGCCTCCCGCCACGTGCAGGTCGCCGAGATGGTCCTCGAGAAGGCCAAGCGCCTGGTCGAGCACAAGCGCGACGTCGTCATATTGCTCGACAGCATCACGCGCCTGGCGCGCGCCTACAACACGGTCGTCCCGCCTTCGGGCAAGATCCTGTCGGGCGGCGTCGATTCCAATGCCCTGCACAAGCCCAAGCGCTTTTTCGGCGCCGCGCGCAATATCGAAGAGGGCGGCTCGATGACGATCATCGCCACCGCCCTGATCGACACGGGATCGCGCATGGACGAGGTCATTTTCGAGGAGTTCAAGGGTACCGGCAACTGCGAGATCCATCTCGACCGCAAGTTGATGGAAAAGCGCATCTTCCCCTGCGTCGACATCAACAAATCGGGCACGCGGCGCGAAGAGCTGCTGCTCGACGACGCGGTTCTCAACCGGGTCTGGATCCTGCGCAAGTTGCTGGCGCCGCTCAACTCGGTCGACGCGATGGAGTTCATCCTCGACAAGCTGCAGCATACGAAGACGAACAAAGAGTTCATCGATTCCATGAACCAGTAATAGCGGGGCGGGCGCGCCCGCCCCTACAAAGACAAGGTTCCCTTCTTTGAGACTTCTTTTCTTAGGTGGCGTCCGGACCGTGACCGGCTCCATGCATGTGCTGGAGATGAAAGGCCACCGCCTGCTCCTCGAGTGCGGGCTCTTCCAGGGCCATCGCAAAGAATCGATCCTGCGCAACCGCATCCTGCCCTTTCCCTTCGACGTCAATATGATCGACTCGGCGGTCCTGAGCCACGCCCATATCGACCACGCGGGGAATTTCCCCACTCTCTCCAAGAAGGGATTTTCGGGAAACATCTTCTCGACGCCCGCGACCCGGGACTTGAGCTCGATCATGCTGATGGACTCGGCCTACATCCAGGCGGCCGACGCCGAGTACATCAACAAGCACGAGCTCTACGACCCGGATTTCGGCCCGGTCGACCCCATCTACGACGAGCAGGACGTGCTGAAGGCGATGAGCCAGTTCGTCTCGGTCGACTACCACCGCGACTTCGACGTCGCGCCGAACGTCCAGTGCCGCTTCATGGAGGCGGGCCACGTCCTGGGCTCGGCGGTGGTGCAGTTGGACGTCAAGACCGACTCCGGGAAGACGCGCATCGCCTTCACCGGCGACCTGGGCCGCATGAACATGCCGCTGATGCGCAACCCCGAGACCCCGGTGATGCCGAATTACCTGATCATCGAAAGCACCTACGGCGACCGCGAGCACGAGCCGATCTCCTCGATGAAGGGCCAGCTCGCCCGCGTGGTGAACGAGACCTTCGCCCGCCGCGGCAAGGTCATCATCCCGAGCTTCTCGCTCGAGCGCACCCAGCTCTTGGTCTTCACGCTCAACCAGCTGTTTTTGGAAAAGGCGATCCCGGAGATGCCGGTCTACGTCGACTCGCCGCTCTCCGTGCGGCTGACGGACATCTTCAAGCTCTACCCCCAGGTCTTAGACGAGCAGGTCCGCGACATCATCGCCCAGGGCAAGGATCCCTTCGCCTTCACCAACCTGCGCTACATCACCGAGGTCGAGGAATCGATGGCCTTGAATGGCCGCGAGGACCCGATGATCATCATCTCGGCCTCCGGCATGTGCGAGGGCGGGCGCATCGTCCATCACCTGCGCAACAACATGGAAAACCCCAATAACACGATCCTGATCATCGGCTACATGGCCAAGCACACCCTGGGGCGCCGCATCGTCGAGCGCCGCCGGCGGGTGCGGGTCTTCGGCGTCGAGCGCGACCTCAACGCGCGGGTCGAGGTGATCAACTCCTTCTCGGCGCACGCCGACCGCGGCGAGCTGATCCAGTTCGTCGAGCGTTGCGGGAAACAGCTGAAGGGGATCTTCATCGTCCACGGCGACGAGGACCAGTCGCTGGCCCTGGCGGGGCATCTCAAGACGCAGGGCTTCGAGGGGGTCGTGGTGCCGATGCCGAAGCAGTTTATCGAGCTGGAGTAGGGGCGAACCTAGTGTTCGTCCTTGCTATTCTCCAAAATATCCGTACATCGCGATCAAGAACAAGATCCCCAAAATCACCATCAGCACCTTCACCCAGCTGATCGGCGCCTTGCCGCCGATCTTCCCCGTCTGTCCGTTGGCATAGAAAGGAAAGTCCCTTCCCTTGTAGTGGTAGTGACCGATGTAGACCGGCAGCAACGTGTGCTTGATCTTGATGTCGCTGAAGGCCGGGTGGATCTGCAGATTGCGCTGCGTATCGCCGGGGACGTCCCCCGCGCAATAGACGCGCAGCTTGGCGTAGATGCGCTCTTGCGCGCCACGCCAGGCCTCCTTGGGCCCCAGGGCGTAGCGCTCGCACAGGTGCCCCGCGAGGTACTCCGAACGGTAGGGCTTCAATTCCTTGGTGGGGAAGGGCTCGATCTGCCGCAGCAGCGTCGGCACGAGGCCCTTCGAGGCGCAGAGCAGCTCGTCGTCGAAGAAATCGTCCCGCTCGCCGCGCGCCGGCTCCCAGCGCACCTTGCGGACCTGCTGGTTGTTCTCCCGCACGTAATAGTAGTGGCCGGCCTCCGCGGTCCACTGCGTGTGGGTGCGGGCGTCGAAGGTCCAATAGGGGAGGTAGATCGAGCGGATTTTGCCTTTCTGCCAATATTTTTTCAGGTCGGAGGGGGCGAACCAGTGACGGCGGATCCAGGCCCGCAGGCCCTCGGCCAGCCGGGCGGGATCGACGGCGAAGGGTAGGACGCTCTCCGGGCGGATCGCGTCGGCCTCGAGCTGGGCGTCGCCCAACACCATGGGGTGGTCGCAGAAGGGGCAGTTCATCGCCGAGACGCGGTCGTTGGTTTGGGTGACGGCCCCGCAGGACTTGCATTGGATGGAGGCGAGCTGCAAGCCCCAAGACTGGGTCTTGACCCGGCTTAAGAAACTCTCGAAGGAGTGCTCCTCGACGGCGGTTTGCGCCGACTCCGGCACGGCCTGCTCCGCGCCGCAGTAGGGGCACTTGAGCTTTCCGGCATGGGGATCGAAATTGAGGAGGCCGCCGCAGGTCCCGCAGGGGTATTTCTCTGCCGAGGAGGTCGGGGGATTTACCCCCGCGCCGGCGTCCACGGGATTCTCGGACATCGCTAACCCCGGGGTTTACCGCAGTGCGGGCAGAACTTACCCTCGGCGGGCAGGGCGCCGCCGCATTCCACGCAAAACTTGGCGCCCGTCGTCGCCGCGCCCGCCGCTCCGGCGGCCGCCGCCGGGGCCGCCGCGGACTGCGCGGGGTTGGCCGCCGCTTGCTGGCCGGCCGCCATGCTTTGGGCCATCTGGTTGGCCATCGCGAAGCCCGCGCCCATCGCGGGCCCGATGCCCGCCATGCCGCCGGGGTTCTTGGCCGCTTCCTCGATGGCCTGCGCCGTCTGGAATTGGGTGTACTGTTGCAGGTTGCCGACCACGCCCATCTGCGTGCGCTTGTCGATCATCTTGTCGACCTCTTCCGGGAGCGAGAGGTTTTCGACGATAAATTTCACCAGCTCGACGCCGTGGGTCTGGAACTCGGGCTGCAGCTTGGCCTTCACCCCGGCGGAGAGCTCGTCGTAGTGCGTGGCCAAGTCCAAGGCGGGGATGCCCGAGGTGGCGACGAAGTCGCTGAAGCCGCTGACCGCGATGCGCTTGAGCTGGCCGGTGATCTCGTCGGTGGTGAAGTGGCCGTCGGTGCCGACGATCTCCTTCATGAACAGCGCCGGGTCGGAGACCTTGATCGAGTAGATCCCGAAGCCGCGCAGCCGGATCATGCCGAATTCTTTGTCCCGCAGCATGATAGGGTTGGTGGTGCCCCACTTTTGGTCGACGAACTGCCGGGTGCTGACGAAGTAGACCTCGGCCTTGAAGGGCGAGTTGAAGGCGTAGGGCAGGGAGAGGATCTTGGTGATGATCGGGATGTTTTGGGTCTGCAGGGTGTGCAGGCCGGGCTTGAAGACGTCGGCGATCTGGCCCTGGCAGACGAAGACGGCGTTCTGCCCCTCGCGGACGGTGAGCTTGGCGCCCATCTTGATCTCGTTTTGGTGGACGGGGAAGCGATAGACCAGCGTGTCGCCGGAGTCGTCGGTCCACTCGATGACCTCGATAGCCTGTTTTTTGAGAAAATCGATAATGCCCATGGCAGCCTCCTGGTGTTGGAAAGGGAATCATGGGCATTTTCACGGCCAAAAGCAACATTTCTCGCGGGCGGTCGATCAAATTCTAGATCTGCTTTTTGAAAAATTCATTCCGGGGGCCCAATGCATCGGAGCCGTTATGGTTCAGGGATTTGGGAGACCTCGGGATTTTACCTTTCTTTCCCGACATTCAATGGAATTGCCTTGGGGCTCCGCCCCGGGCGCGGCTTCGCCTGCGCCGGAGACGGCCCTGCTCTTGGCCCGCGCCATGGAAAATACCGAGCGGCCGGGACCCCTGAGTTGCGCCTTAGGAGAGGGCGGCGCGGGGAGCCTGCGCGAGGCCTGGGAACGCTTGAGCGCGAGCGAGCGGCGGGAGATCCAAGGTCGGCTGGGCGAGGGGGCGGTGGAGGAGATGCTCAGCCTGGCGTCGGAGCGCGATGCGCGCGCCCTCGGAGAAGGTTTGATTTCGCTCGGGATTCGCTTGGAGAACGCGGAGAGGCTGGACGCGGCGGCGGGTGTCTTTGCCGTCGTCGCAGGGGCCCTTCGCGAAGGGCCCCTACAGGGGCGCGCCAGGGCGCGGCTTGACGCGATTCTCGGGCGCGGTGCCGTCCTGCCCCGCGTGGAATTCCTCGGCCGTCGTTTGGCGGCGCAGGCCTCCGATCCGGCGATGATCGCCGGCATGGCCGGGGCCGGCTTGGCCTTTCGCATGACGCGCCTCGCGGCCTTGAGCCGCCTGAGCGCGGGCTCGGGATTTTTCTCCCGGCCGCTAATCGCACGGGGCCTGGCGAACCTCGCCGGCTTCGGCGTCGAGTCGGTGGCCTTCACCGGCACGGTGCGTGCCGCCAACGCCGCCCTGGGCCGCGCGCAGGATTGGAGCGCCCAATCCCTCTGGCACGAATACGCCGCCGGGACCCTGACCTTGGGCGCCCTCAAGCTGACCGGCGCCCTGGCGCGCCTCGGCGTCTCCCGCATCGGCCCCAATCCCTCCATTCTGGGAAGATTCACCCAAGCGGCCCTTCCTCAGGCCGCGCTCTTCGGCGGGATCCTGCTCAGCCACGACCTCGAGGCGCGGCTGGGTCTGCGTCCTCACGTCGACGGCGCGACCTCGATCACCGACGCCTTGGGTACCTTGCTGCAATTCCACGTCGGCGGCCGATTGGCGCGCGAGGTCTCCGGGCCACGGCTTCAGCGCCTCGAGCAGGAGCTGGAGCGGCGGGCGACGGTCTTGGAGGCCGACGGCGCGCGGACGCCGCGGGTGGCCTTCCAGCGGCCCCTGCGCGACTATGTCCCGGAGCGTCTAGTCTCTTGGGCGCGTCGACTCGGCCGCCTCGGCCGGGGCGCGGCCTATGCCCCGCTGTGGACGGTGATGGGCGTGGGGTTCGGCGGCGGCTTCGGCGGACCGCCGCGGCGTATCGTCGAGACGCGCACCCTGCGCGTGGAAAACATCCCGGTACAGGTGGAGATTTTCCACCGGAGCGAGATCCCCCGCGATACGATTCGCCGCATCGAGGAGGGACTGCGCCGCATCTTCGAGGAAGGCGTTTCCCCCGTCGATTTCGACGGCGAGGCCGAGAACCTTGCGGGCGATCGGCATTTCATCCTGCAGCGGCTTCGCAACGGCGGTCCCACGATGCGGGCCCGCTTGGAGATCAGCGCCTTGGGGACGCTTGCGCGCTTCGAGATCACGGAGGCAGGAAAGCGCCCCTACGTGCTCGCCCCGGAGCCCGCGGAACCCGAAGGGCCCGCCGAGGTTTCCGCGGCAGAGCCCGAACCCGCTCCGGAGGGCGCGGAGGTGGAATCGGTTTCCGAAGCGCCCCCTCCCGCCATCGCGGTCTCCGAGGCCTTGCCCAGCGCGGCACCGGCTGCTGAAATCCCCACCCGCCTGGGAGTCGCGGTCCCCGAGCTTCCTCTGGAAATCCTGGGCCAAGTTGCGGAGGCCTGGCAGCGCTTCGAGGCCCCCGCTGTCCGGGATTTGGACCGGATTCGCGAGGTCTTTCCCGAAGCAGGCCCCATCCTTAGCCACCTCGCCGAGCTTCAGGCGGGAGGAGAGCCCTGGGGAGAGGTGCGAGCCCGCGCGGGCGACATCCTGCACGATATCTTTTCCGATACCGGGATTGCCGGCAGCGCCCGCGCGGAGATCTGCCTCCGTCTCCTCGAGGCCCTGCAGCGCCCCAACCGGCGGAACGGCCCGGATAATGTATTAAACAATTTGGAGGCCGCAGCGCAGCGTCTTGCGGAGCTGCGCGAGGAGACCCTGCCCGGTGAGCTCCCCGAGCCGGCCACGATTCCATCGCCCGCGGACTACGATCCCGCGGCGATCACGGGCGTCCCTCCCGGTCTGCGCCTGCGTCCGCCGCATCATCGCCTGATCGGCGTCAGTCCCTGGGTGCAGCAGTTCGAAATCATTCCAGGCTCTCAACACCCTGCCGATTCCTTTGAGCGGGAGGAGGTTCGAATAGGCGCCGCTGAGGAAGCGCTTGTGACACACTTGTTTGAGAAAATTCGTAATGTCGAACCCTGGGAGGCAGGGCAAGAGGTATTTTATTTCCTGACCGAGCGACTCCGGGAATGTGAGGACGGGGACCTATCCATTCCCCAGTTTGGTGGAATTCTCCTTGGGGTCCAAGACCTCCTTCAGCAACACAGATTGTTGGGTCACGAGATCATTCCTGAACCGGTTGTAGCTGAGAAAGGCATTGGATGGCTGGAAGTCGGGCCAAACGAGCTGCTTTCCACAGCATATTCAAGAATGGTCCTCCGAAGCTGGATGAGAGGAAGGGATAGGATCTTCTTGGGTACCTTGGTGCGAAAATTAATTCGTACTTGGGACGGACGGGATGATCGCGGGATCGTAGACCCTACGCCCCGGGGCCGGGAGCGGTCTCGGGGAGGTTCGAACAGTCCTCCGGCTCCTGCCGCGCCGCATGAAGGCCCCCTCACGATCGCTTCAGTGGTTTCCAACCTTGATTCCGAAAGCGGTTTATCAGGGCTTCGCGAAACTTCTCCAAGGGACTTAGATCCGGTTGAGGAACCCATGTCGGAACCGAAACCCGCAGAGGCGGTGCCGGCGGCATTACCCGAGTCCCTAGTCCCCAGGAGCGAATCCGATGTTCGTTTTCTCGGCGAAGGACCGGCAGTGGCGGAACGCCCCGAGGCGCCCGGCCGTCCGCAGGCTGATTGGGGCGAGGTGCGCGCCCGCCTTGAAATGCTGGGCGCCGAGATCCAACGTCTCGAGGCGCGAGATCCGGAGCGCGCCGCAGCGGCGCGCGGACTCTATCTTCAGATCCGAGCCCTGCGCCAGCAGGGCGTCTCCGCGCCCGGCGCCATGGAGGCCGCTCGCCTCCTCTCCGAGCATCTGGGGCGCGGCACCAGCCTGCGCAACGTCGAGCGCGACCTCCGCGCCGCCTCCCGTTCGCGGATCTTGGTCCGCCTGGCCGAGTGGCTGGAGGCGGGGCCCGAGTGGGGGCCCGTCGTGCGCCGCGCGATGAACTTGTTCCGAGAATTGGTCCCTGCCCGCGCTTGGAGTTTCCGCCGCAGCCTCAGCGCCCTCGAAGTCCTCGAACGGGTCCTGCAGGGCGATCCGGCGAGGCTTAGCCCGCAACAATGGATGGATCTCTTCGACTCGTTCGAGGCGAGAATCCGCCGCGAGGCGCCCTTCGCCGAGGTCTTGGCCGAGCTTCGGGCCTTGGAACGACGCTCCCGCCCCGCCGCCGTCGCGGCGCCTAACTCCGAAGCCGTCGTCTCGGAGGAGGCGCCTCGCGTCGAACGCCGTCCCACCCTCCTGCCGCCCCTCGCGCCGGTTTTCTCGGAGTTGGAAATCACGGCTCCCTTGATTTTGCCCCAGGGGGACGGAGGCTATCGGCAGGTTTCCGTGGAGTCCTTCTCGACCGGCCTCGTTCCCGGACAAGGCCTGACCGGGCTCTTTTCCCGTCCCGTCCGCTCGGAGCAGGGGCCGCTCGAGGCGATTTCGCATCGTTCCGAAAGCTCCGTTGAAATCGCTCCCCTGAGAATGACCCCCGAATCGGCGCCGGTCGACGAGCTGGAGGCCTTGCGGGAAGATTTGACGGGCCTGTCGCGTCGCGAGGCCGTCCTTCGCGTCCTGAATTGTCTTGAGCGCCGTCTCTCCTTGACGATCGGCGATCCCCTGGCGATGGCCGCGGAATTGCGGCGGCAAGTCCACCGGCTGCCCGCGGATTTTCTGCCGCGGCTGCGGGGCGTCGTCCGCGAACAAGGGCTGGGTAACGAGTCCTTCCTCAGCGGCGAGTCTTTGAACGGCCTCGGCCTGAATCGCCGCGAGCGTCGTGCGCTGGCAAGCCAAAGCCGGATTCGCACCTTGGATCAATACCTCGCCCTTCTGGAAGGCATGGCCCCTCGAGCGGCCGCCGGAGGTGCGCCCGCGGGTTGCACGGCGCCTCGTTCCTCGCGGCGCGCGCCGGGTCGGGCCGCCCGGCCGGAGCCGCGCGAAAGCGAGGCCCCGCCGCCCTCCGCAAGTCCGGGAGAGCGCGCGGACCCCCCTCAACCCGCCGAAGCCTCGTCGCCGCTCGCCGTGGAACTTCCTTCCTCCGTTCCCGAGCCGGAGTCTCTTCGGCCTCCCCTGGCCGAAGAAGTTCGGGCGCCGGAAATCCCGCCGACGGGGGAGGCGGAACAAAATGCCGCGGCCGTCTCGGCGGTCCCCGAGGTCTTGAGCGCCGCGGCTCGCGCTTCAGTTTCGGAGCCGGCGCCTGTCGCCGACGTCGAAACGCTTGAACGGCCTTCACACCCTCCAGAGATCGCGACGCCGATCGAGGTCGCGACCTTGCCCCCGGGCGAAGCCCGTCCGACGCCGCCGCCTTCCCGTCCCAGCCCGATTCCAGCGCGTCCCCCGCGGCTCGCCTCCTGGATCCCCGAGGGATCCGGCTTGCCGGTGGCGCGCATCGAGGGCTACCTGCGCGCCAACGAGATGCAGCGCCGGCTCATCGTGCCGCCGACCTTGGAGGAATTCGCCGCCGCGCGCGCCGCCCTGGAGAACCGTTTGCCCGGCGCGGAACCCGGGGAGGCCGAGTCGATCCGCGCCTGTCTGCGCTCCTTGGACGAGGCCCTGCGTGAACCGACGGCGGAAGAGATCCAGGCCTTCAACCGCGTCTCCCTCGACGGCATGAGCGAGACGGCGCAGTCCCGCTTCGCGGCCCTTTCCGAAAACGCGCAGCGCGGCCTTTATTTGCTCCTCGTGGCCCTGCCTCAGGCGCAGCGGGGAAATCTCGCGGCGTTTTTGGCGAATCCCGAGGCGCTTCGCCTGCGCGGCGGGATGGAGGAGGTGCTGAGCGGCGTGGCCTTCCTGCACGATTTGGGGGTCCGCGGCTACGAGCACGGCTTCGTGCCGGTGCCCGGCAACGCGAAGTACCTGGGCCTCGAGGAAAACCCCGTCCAAGGTACCCACGGCGAGTATCAGGAGGCCCTGCGCACGGCCCTCGATCCGGCGGTGGAGCGGGTGTGGATGGGGGCGCCGTTGCGGATTCGCTGGCATCGCCTACCGCTGGAGCAGCGGGAGTTCATCGAGCGCGAGGTTCGTCCGCTCTTCGAGAACCGCGGCTACGATTACACCCGGCAGCAGGCCTCCGAGGTGGACCAGGTCTATCGGACCGTCGCAGGACGGCGGCGCCTGGCCGAGGTCAAGGTCTCGCGGCGCTCCAACTATTCCCCGGGACCCGAGGAGATCGGCAAGATTTTGCTGCAGGTATTCCGCCACGGCCTATTGGTCCGCCAGCACGACTTGGAAGGCATGGACTACCGAATCACCGCGCCCAGCGTCGATTCACGGTGGATCCTGCGGCTGCGGGAGATCCTGGGCCGCACCGGCGTGCCTTGGACCCTGACGGTGCGCGAGACGGCCGCGGGCCGGGAGCAGGTCTTCGAATCCGGGATGAGCGCGCTGCGCGGCGGCGGCGCCTTGTCCGCCCGGCGCCTGCGTCCCTTCCCTGCGGCGCCCGGCAGAACGGAGGCGGAGCCTCCCGCCGGCGCTCGCGTTGAGACCCCGGGCGAGGCCGAGCCCTGGAGCGAGGCCATGGTGGATTTCTTGAACCTTGGTCTTGAGGGGCCGCAACGGCTTTCGCGGCGCCTCAATCGGGAGGCCAGTCAGGCGCAGTTGATAGCGGACCTCCGCGTCATCCAGCAACGGGCCTTGGCGGAGGAAATCGAGGTCTTCATGGCCGGCGAGGGAGCCGCCTTGCCGGAGCCGCGGCAACGGCGCATCGCGGAGTTGCTCCGCCAATTTCGCCTTCATCAAGGCGAGACGATGAGCCGAAACCGGACCGGGATCCTGTTCGAGATCGCCGCCCTCGCTGTCGGGGAACGTCTGACGGCCGAGGAGCTGAGCGCCGGAGGCGACGCCGCCATCCGTGGCGTGGAGCGAAGCCTGCGCAACAACCGGGGTATGTGGCTCTCCAGCTTGGCGAATTGGAGGGAATCCCTCGACGCCCTCGAGGCCCTCTCTCGCGAGATGAGCGCGGCGGAGTTGGAAGAAAGCCTGTCGGAGTATTCCGCGGACCGCGTCGTGGATATCTCCACGGATGTCTTGGGCCGGGGCGGCTTGAGCCTGCGTGAAATGCAGGCTGCCATCGAGGAGGGCCGGATGAACGTCGAGGTCGAGGTCCATGACGCCGTCCGCGTGATCGTCGAGCTTTACGACGCCCTGCGCGGGGAGTTGAGGCTCCGCGAGGAATAGGGCAGGAGTTTTCCTTTCAAATCTTGATCCCCGCCTTGGCGAGCAAGGCGCCATAGAGGAAATACACCCCCGCCATGACGGCGAGGCCCAACGGCATCGCGACCGCGAAGGGAAGGTGCTTGAGCAGGAGGGGCAGGATCAGAAAAAAGGCCAGCGAGGGCACGACCATCCAGAAGACGCCGTAGGAGAGGGCCGAGACGCGCTGGACGTCGCGAGTGTCGTAGTAGAGCCAGATCATGGCGAGAACGGCGGTCACCGGCAGCGAGGCGATGATCGAGGCGAACCAGGTGTGGCGTTTGGCGATCTCGGAGATAGCGGCGATCAGCAGGGCGGAGATCAGGGTTTTGAGTAGGAGGTGCATAGTGTGACGGAGAGGTCCCCCTAGGCGCTGTTGCATACGCTGTAGGCGCCGTTCGCGAACGGCGCCTACGGAGGTCGCTATTGCGTTGAAGCTCTAACCACCTCGTTCGCCGATGGACCCTACCAACCCAAGATATACGCGAACATCAACGGCGCCACGATGGTGGCGTCGCTCTCGACGATGTACTTCGGCGTTTCCAGCCCCAGCTTGCCCCAGGTGATCTTTTCGTTGGGGACCGCGCCGGAATAGGAGCCGTAGCTCGTCGTCGAGTCGCTGATCTGGCAGAAGTAGCCCCAAAGCGGCACCTCGGGGCGTTGCAGGTCCTGGTGCAGCATCGGCACGACGCAGATCGGAAAGTCGCCGGCGATGCCGCCGCCGATCTGGAAGAAACCCAGCGAGTGGTTTTTGGTGAGCTTGGTGTACCAGTCGGCCAGCTCGATCATGTACTCGATGCCGGTGCGCACGGTGTGGACGTTCTTCACGTCGCCCTCGATCACGTGGCCCGCGTACATATTACCCAGGGTCGAGTCCTCCCAGCCCGGCACGAACATCGGGAGGTTCTTCTCGGCGGCCGCCAGCAGCCAGCTGTTCTTCGGCTCGATCTGGTAGGCGCCCTTCAATTTTCCGGACAACAAGATCTTGTAGAAAAACTGGTGCGGGAAGAAGCGCTCCTTTTTGGCCTCGGCCTCCTGCCAGGCGTCGACGCAGATCTTCTCGATGACCCGCATCGCCTCGTGCTCGGGGATGCAGGTGTCGGTGACGCGGTTCAAGTGCCGGTCGAGTAGGGCCTTCTCCTGCTCGGGCGTCAGGTCGCGGTAGTTGGGGATGCGCTCGTAGTGGTCGTGGGCGACCAGGTTGTAGACGTCCTCCTCGAGGTTGGCGCCCGTGCAGCAGATCCCGTGCACCTTGTCCTGGCGGATCATCTCGGCCAGCGAGAGGCCCAGCTCGGCGGTGCTCATCGCGCCGGCGAGCGTGACGAACATCTTGCCGCCCTTGTCGAGGTGCCGCACGTAGCCCTCGGAGGCGTCCACCAGGGCGGCGGCGTTGAAGTGGCGGTAGTGCTTCTTGATGAATTGCGAGATGGGACCGGTCATAAGGGGATTCCTATCGAAAGTGAAATTTAGGGAGATTTAGGAAGCCGGGGCGGGAAAAGTCAAGCGGATCGCGCCGCGCGGGCCTCGGCGCCGTTTTCCTGCGGCTTGGCGAAGTCGGGCAGGTCGGAGAGGTAGTCCTCGAACTTTTGCTCCTCCTCGCGGCGCCGCGCCGGATCCCAGCCCAGCTCGTCTCCCATGATCTCGAGGACGCGCGGCAGGGCGCGGCGGGCGGAACCGATGTCGAGGAAGGCCAGGCGCGTGCGGCGGGCCAGGACGTCGGTGACCGTGTAGCCCATCTCGCGGCGGATGCCGTAGAGCACCTCGGCCTCGAGGTAGGGATGGGCCTCGGCCAGGCGTTGGCCATAACCCTCGCGGGCCAGGGCTGCGACCTCGCGGGCCAGGGCCCCGTAGGCCTTGGCCAGGTGCCGCGCGACGTCCTCGGGGAGGCCGAATTCCTTCTGCAGGCGCTCCGGCAGGTCTTCGGAGAAGCCGACCGCGCCCATCAGCGGCACCACCTCGCTGCGCGAGGGGCCGAGCGGCGCGAGGTGCCCGACCTTGATCGCGTGGTCGACCGCGTCCAACGCCATCTTGCGATAAGTGGTCCACTTGCCGCCGGTGACGGTCAGCAGGCCCGAGTCGCTGACGTGGACGATGTGGTCGCGCGAGAGTCCCGCCGTATCGGAGGCCTTGGGGTTGGAGACCAGGGGCCTAAGGCCGGACCAGGCGGAGAGCACGTCCTGACGCGAGACGGGCACGTCGAAGTACTGCTGGATGTGGCGCAGGATGTACTCGATGTCCTCATCCGTCGGCTTGGGATTGCTTTCGATCTTGGCCGGGTTGTCGGTGGTTCCCACCAGGGTGTGGCCCAGCCAGGGCAATAAGAAGAGCACGCGCCCGTCCTCGGTCTTCGGAATCAACAGCCCCGTGGCAGGCGGCGAGAAGCGCTTGTCCAAGACGATGTGGATGCCCGAGCTGGCGCTGAGCATCTTGGGCGCCTTGGGATCGTCCATCTGCCGGATGTGGTCGCAGAAGGGGCCGGTGGCGTTGACGACGACCTTGGCCTTCACGGGGAAGGCCTCGCCGGTGAAGCGGTCGCGCGCTGTGGCGCCGACCAGGCGGCTGTTTTCTTTGCGCAGGTCCGTGACCTCGACGTGATTGAGCACGGTCGCGCCCTGCTGGATGGCCGTCATCGCGATGGTGACGTTCATGCGCGCGTCGTCGAACTGCCCGTCGTAGTACAGCACGCCGCCGCGCAGGCCCTTGGCCTTGAGCATGGGAAAGCTCTTCTTGGCGTCCTTGGCGCGGAGGTAGCGGCTGGGCTTGAGGTTGGACTTGCCCGCGAGCCAGTCGTACATCTTGAGGCCGATACGGTAATAGGGGATCCCGAACCAATTGTAGAGCGGCGTGACCAGCGGCAGGGGGTGGGCTAAGTGCGGCGCCAGCTTGATGACCGTGGCGCGCTCGTGAAGGGCGTCGCGGACGAGGTTCCATTGTCCCTTGTCGAGCTTCTTGACCGCTTGCTCGAGGTAGCGCACGCCGCCGTGGATGAGCTTGGTGCTGCGGCTGGAGGTGCCGGAGGCAAAATCGTCGCGCTCGACCAAGGCGACCTTCAGGCCGCGGGTCGCGGCGTCGAGGGCGATGCCGGCGCCGGTCGCGCCGCCGCCGATGACCAATAAATCGAAGTCTCCGGTTTTGAGCTGTTCCAACAGGGCCTGGCGTTGCATGGCCTCGGACTATCGCAAGGGCCGGCCCAGGACAAGCCCTAAAATCCCAGGATCGCCCAGACCGCCAGATGGTCGCTGGCGGTGGAATTCGCCATGTTTCCGGCCTTTTCCAGGCGAAACTTCGAGGAAAAGTAGATGTGGTCGATCAGCTTGTAGGGCTCCCAGCTGGGCATGCTGTAGACCCTCTCGGTCGTGACGGCGGGGCTTAAGCCCGTGGCACGGGAGAATTCGCCCAAGAGGTCCTTGAGGTCGCGGTCCTCGTCTTGGCGGCCGGCCTCTATCCGCGAGGCCAGGTTGAAGTCGCCGCCGGCGATTTTGAATTCGGCGGGGTCGGCCTTGACCAGGCGCCCGAGGTTTTTCAGCTGTTCCTCGCGGGTGGCGACGGCGAAGGCCTCGAGGTGGAGGTTGTAGAGCGAGAGGGTCTCGGGGCCGAGCTGGATCGTGAGGTGTTGGACGATGCGGTCGAGGTAGTACCAGTTGTACCAGAAGGGGTTCTCGTCGGGCTTGGGGAATTCGATCAGCTGCTGGGCCGTGATCGGGAAACGGCTGAGCACCGCCTGCCCCGAGACGACCTGGGCGAAATGCCCGGAGGGCGGCCAGTAGGGGAAGGGGACGTACTTGAGATTCCAGGTGACGACGTAGGCGCCGTGGCGCATCCCGAGCTTCTCGGCCAGGTAGCGCATCTGGTCGATGCCGAAGCTGCGCCGGGAATTGAAATCGACTTCTTGAAGCAGCAGCAGGTCGGGCTTGAGCTCGGCCAGCCGTGCGGCCATTTCGTCCAAGTTACGCAAGAGCTCGGCGCGGTCGGCAACGGCTTCCTTGTTGTTCTTCACCCCCGAGCCGTAGCCGATGTTGTAGCTGACGACGCTCAGGCGCTCGGGCAGGGCCGTCGGCGGCGCCTCCCGCGGCCCGGGGAATTGCAAGATCCCGGCGCGGGGGAATTCCTGCTCGGTGACGGCCGGGCGCAGCGAATAGGCGAGGAAGAGGCCGAAGAGCAGGGCAAGGACGCCGACCAGGTAGAAGAGGCTGCGGAGGAGTTTTTTCATAGGCTGGGGTGGGATGTTTAGGGAAGAGCGCGGCGCCTGGCAAGGAATCTCGAATCGCGTCTATTTCGGCGGGGACAGGGCATCGATCTTTGCGGCCAGGATGAAGTCGTTCTCGCTCAAGCCTCCGATCGCGTGGGTCCAGATCGTGACCGCGACCTCGCGGTAATGGACGCAAAAATCGGGGTGGTGGCCCTCGTCCTCGGCCAGGCGGGCCATTGCGTTGATGAAGTCCATGGCTTGGAGGAAGTTTTTTAACCGGAAGGCTTTGTGGATGCGGCCCCCCTGCAGCTCCCATCCGGAGACCTCTTGGAGCATCATTTGCAATACGGGGCCCTCCAGCTTGGGGATGCCGCCCTCGCAGGGGACGCATTTCTTCTTTAAGAGCTCGGTCATCAGCCACCTCGTTTGGTCTAGCCAGTGCCGCGACTTTCGACTATACACCGCGGGATGCGTCCCGCAAAGATCCTTCCCGCGCTGCTTTTCTTCCTGGGGATCCTGGTCCAGGGTTCCGTGGCCGTCGCGGCCTCGGCGGTCCTTCCCAATCCCGACGAAAATCTCCCGCCCTTGCTCGAGGCGACGCCCCCCCGGCCCTACGAGGTCTTGACCCCGCTCGGCGCCGGCAAGAAAGACCTGCTCGAGGCGCGCCTCCAGCTGCGCCGCGAGGGCGCCAAGGCCCAGGCCGAGGCC
>JAANMU010000977.1_pt1 | contig 29535 bp, 24 predicted proteins | sample 7279701 | NCBI WGS metagenome assembly JAANMU01 (sample SAMN14094539, study PRJNA606508) | bioreactor metagenome | isolation source: A lab-scale SPAN reactor treating ammonium-rich wastewater day 57 | place: Ireland: Galway | collected 2017-03-13 | reverse complement strand
AAACCCGCGGCGAAAATTCTCTACACCTGCCCGATGCACCCGGAGATTGAACAGGATCATCCCGGCGATTGCCCGAAATGCGGCATGGCGCTCGAACCCAAAACCGTCGCCGCCGAAAGCGACGCTGACGAGGACAACGCCGAGTTGCGCGACATGACGCGGCGCTTCTGGATCAGTGCCGTGCTGACCCTGCCGGTCTTTCTGGTGGCCATGGCGCATCTCGTGCCGGCGTGGCGTCATGCGGAGTGGGCCGTTGGCAATGTTTCTCGCTGGGGTCAATTCCTCCTGAGCACGCCGGTGGTGTTATGGGCGGGTTGGCCGTTCTTTGTGCGCGGGTGGCGTTCGTTGGTCAACCGCAGCTTGAACATGTTCACCCTGATCGCGCTGGGGGTCGGCGCGGCATATGTGTTCAGCGCGGCGGCCATGTTGATTCCGCACGCGTTTCCACCGGGAAGCGGTCATGGCGGTCTGCCGGCGATTTACTTTGAAGCGGCCGCGGTCATCACGGTGCTCGTGTTGCTGGGCCAGGTGCTTGAACTCCGCGCCCGCCAGCGCACCAGCGGTGCCATCAAGGCTTTGTTGGGTCTGGCGCCAAAAACCGCACGTCGCGTCACGCCTACGGGCGACGAGGACGTGGCGTTGGACGCGGTGCAACCCGGCGATCTGTTGCGCGTGCGCCCGGGTGAAAAAATTCCCGTGGACGGCGAAGTGGTCGAAGGCCGCACGTCCGTGGATGAATCCATGCTGACGGGCGAACCGTTGCCGGTGGAAAAGGCTGCGGGCGCCAAAGTTTCCGGCGGCACGGTGAACACGACGGGTGGGATTGTGATGCGGGCCGAACGTGTCGGCAGCGAAACGCTGCTGGCGCAGGTTGTGAACCTGGTGGCGCAGGCGCAGCGGAGTCGCGCGCCGATTCAAGCGCTGGCCGACAAAGTCGCGGCGTGGTTTGTGCCCGCCGTTCTCGGAATTGCCGCGCTCACCTTTGCCGCATGGCTGATTTGGGGACCAGAACCTCGCCTCGCCTACGCGATTACCAACGCCGTGGCGGTTCTGATCATTGCGTGTCCGTGCGCGCTCGGGTTGGCTACGCCCATGAGCGTGATGGTCGGCATTGGCCGCGGCGCCCAGATTGGAGTGCTCATTCGCAACGCCGAAGCCATTGAGAAACTGGCTCAACTGAACACGCTGGCGGTGGACAAAACGGGCACGCTCACGGAAGGCAAACCGAAGCTTGTGCAAATTCTGCCGGTGAATGGATTCTCCGATACAGATCTCCTTCGACTTGCCGCTTCACTGGAGCAGAGCAGTGAACATCCGCTGGCTCACGCGGTCGTGACAACCGCTCGTGAACGACAGCTTCCGCTTGAAAGCGCCGTTGATTTTCAATCTACGACCGCCGGGGGTGTGACCGGCACCATCGGCGGACGTTTCGTAGCAGTTGGAAAGGCGGATTTCCTGCGCGAAATCGGAGTGCCTGACATCAGCGCGCTGGAATCCCTGGCCGCTCCGCATCAAGCCGAAGGCGCCACCGCAATTCTAGTGGCCATCGCTGGTCAACCGGCGGGAGTGCTGACGATCGCCGATCCCGTGAAAGCCTCGACGCCGGAAGCGCTGGCGGAATTGCGCAAGCTCGGCGTGCGGGTGCTTATGCTCACCGGAGACAATTCGCGCACGGCTGAAGCCGTCGCCCGGAAACTCGGTATTCAAGACTTTCAGGCCGGCGTCACGCCGCACGCCAAACATGAACAGGTGAAAACGCTCAAAGCGGCGGGCCGAATTGTCGGCATGGCGGGTGATGGAATCAATGACGCCCCTGCACTTGCGGCGGCGGATGTCGGTATCGCCATGGGCACCGGGACAGACATTGCCATGGAAAGCGCCGGGGTGACGCTGGTGAAAGGCGATCTCTTGGGCATCGTGCGGGCGATTCGACTGGGGCGGGCCATGATGCGCAATATCCGCCAGAACCTGGTGTTCGCCTTCGGCTACAATGCGCTCGGCATTCCGGTCGCTGCGGGCGTGCTCTATCCGTTCTTCGGCGCGCTGTTGAGTCCCATCATCGCCGGGGCGGCCATGAGCTTGAGTTCAGTTTCGGTGATTGCCAACGCGTTGCGGTTGCGAAAGGCGAGGCTGTGAGCCACCCGACTCACCGCCAGGGTGAAAAGCTTCCGCAATCGGTGTGGTTCCCTGTTTAGACCAGCGCATTCACCAGATGTAATTTGCTGATTGCCAGTGCCGGGCAAAGTGGTAAAGAATTCCTGAGTGATTTGATCCTCGTCGGGGTATGGAATTGAGGGCGCGCGCGGATGAAGGGCGTCAGCGCGTGCAGGATTCACGATTAACAAAGACTCAAAAAATGAAGAACTTGACCAAACTGATCAGTCTGACGTTGGGCGCCGCCCTGATTGCCACCACGGCCCTGGCACAGGCGAAAAAGCCCGAGAAAGCCAAGCCTTACACCCTCGACAAATGCATCGTTTCGGACGAAAAGCTCGGTGAAATGGGCAAGCCGTATGTCTTCGTTCATGAAGGACGAGAGATCAAGTTATGCTGCAAACCTTGCTTGAAAGGATTCAAGAAGGATCCGGCCAAGCACATCAAGAAGCTCGAAGCGGCGGAGAAGCCCGCCCGAAAGTAACCGAAACACACCAAAATCGAATTGGGCGCAAATGGGCCGCTCGATTAACCTTGCACCTGTGAAAAAGTCACTCGCCTGCTTCCTCAGCTTGGTTCTTGTGTGGATGCAGGCGACGTTCGCCCTCGGCACGGTCCCAACCATCGCGGAGCGCGCCGCCTGCCGCTGCTGCGATTGTGGCGGCTCGGGTTGTTGCGTCTCCGAATCCGCGCCCGAGTCACAACCCTTGCCAGCTATTCCGCCGGCCCCCGGTTATTCAACCCAGGTCTGGCTCAGGCCGTCACCTGCGCCCGCCTGGCCGCTGTCCGCAACGGAGAGCCTTCAATTTTCGTCCTCAAGATCTTTGTCGCTGACGACGATTGGCGTGCCGCTCTTCACTCGGCATTGCGCCCTGCTGATCTGATTCCGCCTGGTTGAACACCTGTGGTGTGTACCGCGCCGTTGCGCGGTGATCGGTTTCGGTTTGTCGTCCGTGGATTCCCTGTGCCTATGAAGAAATCATTTTTACCCGGTCTGGCATGGCTTTTCGTCCTGACCGTGCAATCCGGCCTGGCGGAGAATGCCAAGGCCGTCACGAACGCGGTGGCGCTGACACCCGCGTTTATCAGCCAGCTTGCCGAGGACTTGCGTACCAACCATCCCGCCTTGCAGGCCGCGGAAGCGCGTGTGGCCGCCGCGAACGCCAACGAACGCAGCGTACGCCGCTGGGACGATCCCATGGTGCGCGTCGGCGGCATGGCGGCCGAGTCCATGATGCGTGCCGACGATGGGGACCTGCTCTACGGCGTCGAACAGAAGCTGCCGCTGTTTGGCAAACCGCGGGCCAGCCGTCTGCTGGCGCGGGCCGAAACCGCCGTGGAGGCAGCCGACGCCGATTTTCGATTCCAACGCCTGCGCCGTGACCTGGCCTTGGCCGTGTTCCAGACCGCGCTGGCCGACCGGGTGGTGGAAATCGGGCGTCAGGATTTGAACTGGTTGGAAACGCTGGTGTCCGTGGCGGAGCGCCGCTACGAAACCGGCGACACGAGTCAACTCGACGTCCTGCGCCTGCAAAACGAACGCGCCCGACGCCAGACCCGGCTGCAAACGGACACCGACCTGCGCGGCCAGGCGCGGGTCAACCTCAACCGCCTGCTCAACCGCCCCTTGGACTCGCCCTGGCCGGACCTGCTCCTGCCCCCGGTGGCGCGTCCGCTGGTTCACAGTCAAAAGTTGGCGGAACTTGCGCTGAAGTTTGAGCCGGACCTCAAGATGCGCCGCCAGCAGATCGCCCAGGCGGAGGCCGCAGTGGACGTGGCCCGGCGTGAACGGTATCCCGAGGTGAGCGTGGGCGCCGAGGTGCGCAATTACACCGGCAACGGTGAGTTCCGTCAGGGTATGTTAATGCTCAGTTTCAACCTGCCGTTCGGCAACCGCCAGCGCTACACTGCGGCCATTCAGCGCGAAGCGGCGCGGACCAGAGCCATCGAACTCGATCTGGCCGACGCCGAACTGGCGTTGCGCAATGAAATTCATGAACTCACGGTGAAGATTGACGCCGCGCGCCGCGAGGCCCTTGTGTACCAGGACCAAATCATCCCGCGCAGCGAGACAGCCCTTGAAAGCGCCCGCGCCGCGTGGGTCTCCGGTCGCGGCATGATGATTGACCTCCTCGATGCGCGCCGGATGTTGCTGGAAGCCCAAGTCATGCAGGCCCGTGCCGTCGCCGAACAATACGAGGGATTGAGCGACCTGGTCCTGTGTTGCGGCGTGGGCGATCTGGAGGCCCTGGAAATGATCGGTGTGTTGCCGGAATCCCCGGTGGAGAAAAACGATGAAAACTAATCTCTTCAAGATTCTGATTGCGGGGGCGGTCCTCGCCGTGCTGGTCGGCGTCTTCGTGGCCGGACGCTGGTCGCGGGGGGGCTCCGTGTCCCCGTCACCTGCTCAAGGTCTCGCAGCGCCCGGTGCCGGTCCGCAAGCGACCGCAATACATTCCTGCCCCATGCATCCGCAAATCCGCCAGCCCCAACCGGGCCGGTGTCCGATCTGCGGCATGGAACTCACGCCGCTGGCCGCCAGTTCCGCGGAGGAAGACGCCGAAGCACCCATCCTCCGGGTCAGCCGTCGCGCCGCCGCGCTTATGGAGATTCAGACCGCGCCTGCCGAACGCCGGCACGTCGAGGCCGAGCGGCGGTTTCTTGGCAAATTCGTTTATGACGAAACGCGGCTCACCGACATTGCGCTGCGCGCCGAGGGCCAGATTCAACGGTTGTTCGTCAACTACACGGGGGTGCCGGTGCGGCAGGGCGAGCACATCGCCGAGATTTACAGTCCGGAGTTTCTGGCCGCGTCGGAGGAATTGTTGCTGGCCAGCCGGATCGCCTCCGAGTCCTCCCTCCTGGCCTCGGCCCAAAACAAACTCCGGTTGCTCGACGTCACTCAGGAGCAGATCGAAGACATTCTGCGTCAGGGTGCCGCGAAGCAAACCTTCACCCTCTACAGTCCGGTCAACGGCGTGCTTACGGAACTGGGCGGCCGGCAGGGCGGTTGGTTGATGAAAGGCGAACGCGTCGCGCAAATCGCGGACCTCTCCTCGTTGTGGGTGCTGCTCGACGCCTATGAGACGGACATTGCGTTAATTCACTATGGACAACAGGTCCGCCTTGAGGTGCCCGCGTTTCCGGGCCGCGAGTTCACCGGCTTTGTGGCGTACGTCGCGCCGGATCTCGACGAGCGCACGCGCACCATCAAGGTGCGGCTCAATGTGCCCAATCCGGACGGACGCCTCCGGCCCGGCATGTTTGTCCGCGCGCTGCTCAAGGTGCCGCTGACAGCGGGCGGACTGGCGTATGGTCCGGAACTGGCCGGCAAGTTCATCTGCCCCATGCATCCGGAAATCACCAGCGAGGGCGCGGGCAGGTGCAGTATTTGCGAGATGCCGTTGGAACCGGCCGAGAAACTTGGCCACGTTCGCGCGGAGGACACAGTGTCTCTGCCGTTGGTCATTCCCGCCAGCGCGCCGCTGCTCACCGGAAAACGCGCCGTGGTCTATGTGCGCTTGCCAGACACCAACCGCCTAGTCTTCGAGGGGCGCAACATCCAACTGGGACCGCGCGCGGGCGAACACTACCTGGTGCTCGAGGGAATCAAGGAAGGTGAACAAGTGGTGACGCACGGGAATTTCAAGATTGACAGCGAACTCCAGATTCGCGGCCGGCCCAGCATGATGGCGGGGGAAGGGGCGTGGGAACGGAAGGGTTCTGGGTTTTTGGTTAAGGGTGAGGACGCGCGCGTGAAAGCGCGGGCTGATGTGCCGGCGGTATTCGGCGAACAGGTTGCGAAACTGGCGAAGGCGTATCTCGCTCTTGCCGTGGCGCTGGCGGGGGATGACTTCGAGAAGTCCCGAGCCGCCGCCAGCGCAATGGACGATCTTTTGCACCAGTTCGACGCAACATCCCTGCCCGGAGCAGCGATTGAAGCCTGGAAACCGCTGGAGACGGAGCTTCACGAGCCGCTGCACGCGATGCGCGAAGCGGCGGACATCGCCGCGTTGCGCGAACAACTCGTGCCGCTCACCCACCACACCGAGCACGCTGTTGTCGCCTTCGGTGCGGGACAGGTCGGCAAGTTGTATGTCGCGCACTGCCCGATGGCCTTCGGCAACAAAGGCGCAAGCTGGCTGCAAGCCGACGAGAACATTGCGAACCCGTATTTCGGCTCTCGGATGTTCCGGTGCGGGGAGATTGAGAGGACACTCGAATGAAGATGGAGAGGTTTTGGGTTTTAGGTTTTTGGTTATCGGTTTTGGGGCGTGCCAGCGAAGCCGCACCAACCTTCAACCCATAACCCATAACCCATAACCAGAAACCGAAAACCAACAACCAATAACCGCCAACCAACGCAACACACGCCATGTCCAAAATAACCTCCTTCCGCGACCTCGCCGTGTATCAGAAACTGAAGTCGCTGCATCTGGAAGTTCACGGGGAAAGTCTAAAGTTTCCGAAATTCGAGATGTATGAATTGGGATCGCAAGTTCGGCGGTCGTCCAATTCCGCGCCCGCGATTCTGGCGGAAGGCTGGGGCAGCCGGCACACGAACATCTATTTGGAGGCGATCAACCGTTCACTCGGCGAACTTCGTGAGACGCAGCATCATCTCGACGTCGCAGCCAGCAAACATTACCTGACACCTGGGCGATATCAGGAATTAGATCAGGCCTACAACCATTGCGGCGGCATGTTGGAGCGGCTTTACCAGAGCCTCGAACAATGGCGCGGCTCACGCCGTTCCGAATCCGAACTCCGCGAAACCCCGCCACCCTACGGCCGCCCAACCCAGTCATCAGGATCCGAGTGGGATCAAATCGTCGCCCTGACCGAGCAAATCATGCGCGACGCCCATAACCCACAACCCAAAACCTAAAACCCAAAACCTAGAACCCAAAACCTAGAACCCAAAACCTAGAACCCACAACCACGCGCCCCTCATGCTCGACCGCCTCATCCGCTTCTGTCTGGAGCAAAAACTCATCGTCGCGCTCCTCGTCCTGTTCGTCTTCGGCTGGGGCATGATGGTGGCGCCGTTTGACTGGCGCATTCCCGGACTCGAACGCCGGCCCGTCGCGGTGGACGCCATCCCGGACCTCGGCGAAAACCAGCAGATCGTGTTCACCGAGTGGATGGGCCGCTCGCCGCAGGATGTGCAGGATCAGATCACCTATCCGCTCACCGTATCATTGCTCGGGGTGCCGGGCGTGAAAACCATCCGCAGCACCTCGATGTTCGGGTTCTCGTCCATCTACATCATCTTCGACGACAAGATTGATTTCTACTGGGGACGCACGCGGATTCTCGAAAAGCTCAACAGCCTCCCCGCCGGGCTGCTGCCTCCCGACGTGCAACCCGCCCTCGGCCCCGACGCCACCGCGATGGGCCAGGTGTATTGGTACACCCTCGAAGGACGCGATCCCGACGGCCAGCCCGTTGGCGGATGGGATTTGCACGAGTTGCGCAGCATTCAGGATTGGCAGGTGCGATATGCGTTGCAGGCGGCGGACGGCATTGCCGAGGTCGCGTCGGTCGGCGGCTTCGTGCGCGAATACCAGGTGGACGTTGACCCCGACGCGATGCGCGCGCACGGCGTCACGCTCGAACAGGTCTTCGAAGCGGTGCGGAAATCCAATCTCGACGTCGGCGCGCGCACCATCGAGATCAACCGCGTCGAGTATCTCGTTCGCGGACTCGGCTTCATTCGTTCGCTCGAAGACCTCGAACTCGCCGTGGTGAAGACGGAGGACTTCGTGCCCATCCGCATCAAGGACGTGGCGCACGTGGCGCTCGGGCCGGCGTTGCGCACGGGCGCGCTCGACAAGGAAGGCGCGGAAGCCGTGGGCGGCGTGGTGGTGGTGCGGCACGGCTACAATCCGTTGGAGGCCATCCATAACGTCAAGGCGCAGATGACGCGGCTCTGTCCCGCGCTCCCGGCGCGCCCGGTGATTGACTGGAACAAGACCGGACGCGCCGAAGTCGAGCGGTTCGCCGAGCGCGCCGGGTTTGCTGCGTATGAGGACAACTCGCCGCGATTGGACGAGGACGCCTGGCTCAAGTGGCTGCGCGGCAACTCGCGCGACCGCTGGCCCGAATGGGTCACGATCAGCCAGGTGAGCATCGTGCCGTTTTACGATCGCACGGGTCTGATTCAGGAGACGCTCGGCACGTTGAACAAGGCGCTGATCGAGCAGGCGTTGGTGACGATCATCGTGGTGATCGTGATGGTGCTGCACCTGCGCAGTTCGCTGCTCATCAGCGGCATGTTGCCGCTCGCGGTGTTGATGACGTTTATCGCGATGAAACTCTTCGGCGTCGAAGCCAACGTCGTCGCCCTCGCCGGCATCGCCATCGCCATCGGCACGATTGTGGACATGGGGATCATCGTGTGTGAAAACGTGCTCAAGCATCTCGAAGAGGCGAAGTTGTCGGTTGTAGGTGATGGGTTGTCGGTTGAAGGCGCGTCCGACAACCCACAACCCACAACCAATGACCCACAACCTGACTCCGGCAACCCAACACCTACAACCCAAAACCCAAAACCCATCTCCACCCTCGAAATCGTCTTCCGCGCTACTTCCGAAGTCGGCTCGGCCGTGCTCACCGCCATTGCCACCACCGTCATCAGCTTTCTGCCGGTGTTCACGATGACCGGAATGGAAGGGAAACTGTTCAGGCCCCTCGCGTTCACCAAGACCTTTGTGCTGATCGCGTCGGTGGTCGCGGCGCTGGCCATCATTCCAGCGGCGGCGCACATCATCCTGGCGGGGCGGGTGGATCGGCGTGGAGTGAAGCGGGTGTTGTTGATCGGTTTGTTGGTTTTGGGTTTTGGGTTGCTGGTGGCGGGTTTCGTGTTGAAGTCATTCATCGTGGTGCTGGGCGGGCTGTTTGTGATGGGGGCTGGCGCGTATTATTTGTTCGCGGAAAAGCTGCCCGCAATCTGGCGCAAGATCGGGCCGTGGGCGGCGAGCGCGGTGGCGGTGTTGCTGGTCGGCTGGATGCTCACCGAACGCTGGCTGCCGCTCGGACCGGAACGCGGCTTCACGCGCAACCTCATCTTCGTGGGCCTCATCGTGGGCGGCGCGCTGATTTTTTTCCGCCTGTTCGAGCGCGCTTACGGCACGATTCTCCGCTGGTGTCTCGATCACAAGGCCGCGTTCCTTGCCATTCCGCTGGTGCTCATCGTCGTGGGCGCTTGCTCGTGGCTGGGCTTCGACCGCGTGTTCGGGGTCGTGCCGCGCACGCTGGCAAAGGTCGGCATCAAGGAGGATTGGATTCGCCTCAGTTCGCCGTGGGTGTGGGCCAAGCACGCTTTTCCCGGCCTCGGCCGCGAATTCATGCCCGCGCTCGATGAAGGTTCGTTCCTCTACATGCCGTCGGCCCTGCCGCACGCCTCGCTGGGCGAATCGCTCGATTATCTGTCGAAACAAAACCTGCTCATCCGCGCCATCCCCGAAGTGGATCAGGTGGTCGGGAAAATTGGCCGCGTGGAAAGCGCGCTCGATCCCGCGCCCGTTGGCATGGTGGAAACCGTCATCAACTACAAGCCGGAGTTCATCACCGACGAGAACGGTTATCCGATCCGTTTCAAATATGACCGCAAGAGAAACGAATTCGTCCGCGACGCACACGGCGAATTGATTCCCGATCCCAAGGGCCGCCCGTACCGCCAGTGGCGCGAACACATCCGCACGCCCGACGACATCTGGAACGAGATCGTGAAGGAGGCGGCGATCCCCGGCGCGACGGGCGTGTCAAAATTGCAGCCCATCGAGACGCGGCGTGTGATGCTCCAGAGCGGCATCCGCGCACGCATGGCCGTCGAGATCAAGGGTGACAACCTCGAAACCATCAACGACCTCGTGTTGCGCGTGGAACAACTACTGCGCAGCGGCGAAATTCCCGGCATCAACCTCGACAGCGTCATCGCCGACCGCATCGTGGGAAAGCCGTACCTCGAAATCAAACTCGACCGCCACGCGCTCGCGCGCTACGGCCTGCGCGTGAACGACGTGCAGGAGGTCATCGAGGTCGCCATCGGCGGACGCCCCATCACCACCACGGTCGAAGGCCGCGAACGGTATCCGGTGCGCGTGCGTTACCAGCGCGAACTCCGCGGCAGCATTGAGGACCTCGAACGTGTGCTCGTCGCGACGATGGACGGCGTGAAAATCCCGTTGTCGCACCTGGCGGAAATCCATTACGTGCGCGGACCGGAGGCGATCAAGAGCGAAGACACGTTTCTGATCGGCTACGTGTTGTTCGACAAGCTGGCCGCGTTCCCGGAAGTGGAAGTCGTCGAGGCGACGGACCGTTATCTACGCCAGAAGATTGACACCGGCGAACTCGCCTGGCCGGGCGGTTACACCTACAGCTTCGCGGGCGATTACGAAAACCAGCTTCGCGCGCAACGCACGTTGATGCTCGTGCTGCCGCTGGCGTTGTTCATCATTTTCTTGCTGCTGTATTTCCAATTCCGCTCGACGGTGACGACCGCGATCGTGTTCAGCGGCATTGCGGTGGCATGGGCCGGCGGCTTCACCATGATCTGGCTTTACGGACAGGACTGGTTCGGGAACTTCGCCGTGCTGGGCGTGAATCTGCGCGAGTTGTTTCAGTTGCACCAGATCAACCTGAGTGTGGCCGTCTGGGTCGGGTTCCTCGCATTGTTTGGCATCGCCTCGGACGACGGTGTGGTGATTGCCACGTACCTGCGCCAGAGCTTCGCCAAACGCACCACGGAAACCATCGCGCAAATCCGCGAAACGACCGTCGCCGCCGGCTTGCGCCGCGTGCGACCGTGCCTGATGACCACGGGCACGACGACCCTGGCGCTGCTGCCGGTGCTGACCAGCACGGGTCGCGGCGCGGACATCATGATCCCGATGGCCATTCCGATCTTCGGCGGGATGACGCTGGTGTATCTGACCATGTTCACCGTGCCGGTGCTCTATTCGCTGGTGGAGGAATGGAAGCTCAGAGCAATGGGCGGGAGTTGAAAGGGGCGAGCTTGCAGAACCGCGCTTCGCCGCACCACTCGAGTTGCTTGGCCATGTTTTCCTCGATCATTTGCATGGGCACGTGGCCTGGGCCTTCGTTCATGACTTGCACGCCTTTGGCCCACGCGCGCTTGGTGAGTTCGCCCTGCACTTCGAGTTCGCCGAATTGCGCCTGGTCGTTGGCGTCGACAATCGAGCCGGGACGCAGGCCGTCGCCGATGTTGAACGCGACGTCGTAACGATGACGGCAATGAGTTAATTCAACTTGGCGAAAACTTTTCAAATTCAACTCGCGTAAAACTTTTCCGTGAACTCGGTCAAAGCGATTAAGAGTAAATATCCCCGCCCAAAGGGCGGGGCTTTGGGAATGGGCCTCTGTAAGAGGCCAAGGCCCGGCCCCAAAGGGGGCTGGGCCACATTGCGTTGTCTCCGGTTGCTCATCTATTTGCTAAAGCGGAACTCTTCCTGTCTTTGTTCCTGCTCTTCCTGCCACTTTACATACTTCCGTAGCATCTCGCCGCCCAAACCCACCGTGCCAACACAGTAGCCTTGGGCCCAGAAATGATTGCCCCAGTAGCGGCGCTGGCGCAAATCGCGAAACGCACTGAACACTCGGATCACGCTCCTGCCCTTCAGCCGCCCCATGCAATCCGAGATGGATAGCTTCGGCGGTATCTGCACGATCAAATGCACATGGTCGGCCGGCACGTTCAACTCCTGCACCGCACAGTTCATTTGCCGCGTTTGATCCCGGACGCATAACTCAACCTCTTCTTTGATCTGCCCTTGCAGCACCCGATACCGATATTGTGGCACCCACACAATGTGATACTCGCAGTGCCAGATCGTGTGCGATAATCGCTTGAATCTGCTCATGTTCTGTTCCTTTCGTTTGGTTGTGGAGACAACACAAACCAAGGATGTCATGGGCAGATTCTTTCAGCAGAGCGCTTTCTTGAACCCCGTTCAAAGAACGGGGGCTTCCCTGCTCATCACTAAATCAGTTCCCACTTCAGCAGCAGGGCGTGATCATCCCGGCCAGAGGATCGGCGGCTTGCCAGCAAACGAATGACGACGGAAACAGGCGCGACGCCTGTCCTACGCTGGCTGCCTTTCTCCTTTTCTCCCCTGCGCCTTTTCCTATCCTCCCCGCCGATGCTTTACTTTGATTACAATGCCACGGCGCCCGTCATGCGCGAAGCCCGCGAAGCCTGGTTGGAGGCCACCGAGAGAATCCACGGCAATCCTTCCAGCCCGCACGCCTTCGGCCTCGCGGCGAACAAAGCGTTGACTGAAGCCCGCGAAAAACTCGCACACTTCCTTGGCTGCCATCCCGGCGACATCATCTGGACCAGCGGCGCCACCGAGGCCAACAACATGCTCATGCATCACTTCGCGCAAACCCTCGACCCGAAGAGCGAAGTCTGGATCAGCGCCATCGAACATCCCTGCGTGCATGACTCGGCGAAACATTACTTCGGCAAACGTGCGCGCCTGATCCCCGTCACGCACGACGGCGTGGTGGACTTGGAATGGTTCGCCCATGAAATGGCGGACATGCGCCCCGGCCTTGTTGCGGTGATGGCCGCCAACAACGAAACCGGCGTTATTCAGCCCTGGCGCGAATTGCACGCCATCTGCCAGACGTACGAAGTTCCATTCTTCTCTGACGCGGTTCAGTGGCTCGGCAAATTGCCCGCCCGAGGACTCGGCGCTTGCGATTACGTCAGCGGCGCGGCTCATAAATTCGGCGGCCCGCGTGGCGTGGGCTTTCTCAAAGCGCCACACAAGAAGCAAACCAATCCGCTGCTCTTTGGCGGCAAACAGGAAAAGGGCCGGCGCGCCGGGACGGAAAACGTTCCCATCATCCTCGCCATGCTCGCCGCGCTCGAAGTCCGCGAAAAACAACTCGCCAACGGTGATCACGAAACGCGCGTTGTGTGGAAGGAGAAATTTGAGAAGCTGCTCGTTCGCCAACTGCCCGGCTCCACCATCGTCGGCGCCAGCGTGCCGCGTTTGTGGAACACCGTTTCCGCACTCATGCCAGAAGGTGGTCAGCAACGCTGGGTCACGCGCCTGGACAAGGCTGGTTTCGCCGTGAGCACGGGCTCCGCCTGCACCACGGGCAAGGAAGAACCCTCACACGTCTTGAGCGCGATGGGTTTCGAGGCATCACAAGTCGCGCACGTCCTGCGTTTCAGCGGCGGCTGGGAAACCACCGACAGCGACTGGGAGGCGCTGGGCAAAGGCATTGGGAAAGTTTTTGCGGAAGTGCATCATGCAAAATAGGTTCAAATCATGAGAGCCCTACCGCACCCACCCGAAGCTGAAAACGACGAAGACTCTCTCGAAATGCTTCGGGGTTGGATTGTTGATGGGCAACTTCAGGTAGCTCTGGCCGCGTGGGTCTGGGACGATGAACCAGCGGAATGGGGACGTTTGTTGGCGGAATCAGCATGTCATCTTGCTGACGCGATCTCGAAGGAAACCGGGAAGGATCGAAATGACCTTTTCCGAACAATTTCGGAAAGCGTAATCCATCATTTGAAACACCCACCTGCCGACTTGGAAGGCGAACACCTTGTGTGACAGCCTAGCCAATCACCACAGTTGCATCACCCCACAAGTTAAGGCTACAGTCTGGCAACCGAAACCCCGAAACCGAACATGATTATGATGACCCGACGACAAGCCATTAAGACCACCGCGCTCGCCGCGACAGCCGCAGCCATGGTGCCTGGCACACTTGGTCAAACTACGTCTGCCGCCCCATTCACCCTGCCTCCCCTGCCCTACCCCTCCGACGCGCTCGAACCGCACATTGACGCGCAGACGATGGAGATTCACCACGGCCGCCATCACAAGGCTTACGTGGATAATTTGAACAAGGCCGTCGCGGAATTCCCTGCCCTCGGTAAGAAATCCGTTGAGGAGCTCGTGAAGGATTTGAATTCCGTCCCCGAAAAGATCCGCACCGCCGTCCGCAATAACGGCGGCGGGCATTACAACCACGATCTGTTCTGGCAGATGATGAAAAAGGGCGGCGGCGGCCAACCCAAGGGTGAACTCGCCAAGGCCGTTGAAACGAGCTTCGGTAGTTTCGCCGCATTCAAGGACGGTTTCGCCAAAGCTGGCTTGGGCCAGTTCGGCAGCGGCTGGGCATGGCTGGTCGTCCAACAGGGCAAGCTCGCGATTCAGGCCACAGCGAACCAGGACAACCCGCTCACCCAAGGCGCACAACCGCTGCTCGGCGTTGATGTGTGGGAGCACGCCTACTATCTCAAATACCAGAACAAACGCGCCGACTACATCGCCGCCTGGTGGAACGTGGTCAATTGGGATTTCGTCGCCGACCGTTACGTGAAGTTGAAAGGTTGATACCTTGAAAGCGGAAGCGCGCACAGCATAGCCGCAACCATCCTGTCACACCCGGCTTAACGCAGAGGCCGCAAAGGACTCCGCAGAGGGCGCAAAGAGAATCCATCTTTGCGTGCCTCTGCGCCAACCTCCGCGTCCTCTGCGTTAAGTTGCCGCCACGCCATACCCCCCGATCCGTATCAACGGATTCTGGCAGTGGACATTCCATCACATTTGGGCCATAAAGTGTCCCTGTGACCCCGAATGTCAGATTGGTCCGTCGTCTGCCTGTGGCGATTCTCGCCACGTTGCTGGCCTCCCACGCAGTCACACGAGCCGACCTCGCGGAGGACTACCTCAAGGATATACGTCCGTTGATGGCCAGGAAATGCTACGAATGCCACAACGCGGAAAGTCTCAAGGGCGATCTCAACCTGGAGCGCTTCGAGAATCTGGACGCAATCAAGGCCGAGACGGAACTCTGGCAAAACGTGTTGCAGCGGGTGCAGGCTTACGAAATGCCGCCCAAGAAAGCCGGCGAACTGAATTACGGTCAGTTCGAGAAGCTGATGGGCTTCCTCCGCAAACTGCCCAAGGTCGAGCAACCCGACTGCAATCAAATCGCCTCCGACCGCACGGCCAGTTACTACCGTGGCTACGTGATGAGCCGCCGGCTGAATCGCGCGGAATACATCAATACCATTCGCGACCTGTTCGGCGTCGCACACGATTTCAAACTCGAACAACTGCTGCCCGCTGATGGCGGTGGCGGTGAAGGCTTCGACACCACGGGCGACACGCTCTTCACTTCTTCGATTCACATCGAGAAGTATCTCGCCGCGGCGGAACAGGTGACGCAGCAGGTGCTGCCCGATTCTCCGCGCGGCCAGACCCGCGAATTGCGCGCCGCCCGGGAGCGACTGCTGTTTCGTCAGCCGGGCTGGTTCGGGAAATCCGAGCCGGCCGCGCGCGAAGTCATCGCGGCCTTCACCCGGCGGGCCTGGCGCCGGCCGGTCACAGAACCGGAGGTGGATGAGTTGATGAAACTATTCACCCGCGCCGACGCACGCGGCGACAGTTTCGCAGCCTCGGTCCGGCTCGCCGTGCAAGGCGTGCTCATTTCGCCGCACTTCCTCTTCCTGGCTGAACCAGAGCCGTCTGTTACCGGCGTCCAACCGTTGGCTGATGTTCCGCTCGCCAGCAAGCTTTCCTATTTCCTCTGGTCCTCCATGCCCGATGAAGAACTCCTCGCGCTGGCCGAACACGGCAGACTCTCTGACACAAACGTCTATCGCGCCCAGCTTCACCGCATGTTGAAGGCCCCGAAGGCCGCATCACTCGGCGAACGCTTCGCGCTCCAATGGCTCAATCTCGACCAACTCGGCGGCGAGGTGAAACCCGACCCCACAAAGTTTCCCGAGTTCGATGCTGCCCTGGCTCGCGCGATGAAGGGCGAAGTCGCCACGTTCTTCAACCATCTGGTTCGCGAAGATCGGTCGTTGCTGGAGTTGATTGACAGCCAATACACCTTCGTGAACGCGCGACTCGCGGAGCTTTACGGATTAGCGGGAGTGAAGGGCGACGCGCTGCAATACGTGGCGCTGACGGACACGCGCCGGGGCGGTTTGATCGGCATGGCGGGAGTTCATGCGCTCACGTCCTACCCCGTGCGCACCAGTCCGGTGTTGCGCGGTCGCTGGCTCCTTGAATCATTGTTGGGCGATAAAATCCCACCGCCCCCGCCCGATGTGCCCGCACTCGACGAAAAAGCCGCCGAGCAACCCGGCGGACTTTCGCTGCGCAAACAGCTTGAACTGCACCGCGTCAAAGCCGAGTGCGCCGCCTGCCACGACAAGATGGACCCGCTCGGTTTTGGTTTGGAGAATTTCGACTCATTGGGCCGCTGGCGTGAGGAGTTGCACGGCGAACCCGTCGAGGCCAAAGGCACGTTGCCGTCCGGCGAAGTTTACGAAGGTCCGGATGGTTTGAAGCAGGTACTCATGGCCCGCAAAGAGCGAATCATGCGGCATCTGGCCCGAAAAATGACCGGCTTCGCCTTCGGTCGGGAGTTGAACAAGTTCGACAACTGCGTTATTGATGATGCCATGACGGCCTTGGCGAACAACGATTGGCGCGCGACTGTACTCATTGAGACCATCGCGATGAGCTACCCGTTCCGACATCGCTTTTATCCGAAACACGAGACACGGAATGACGAATGACGAAATCCTAATGACGAAAGAAGCCCCAAAGCACGGATGTGCGAAGCCGGCTCTGGCGCGACGCGCTATTTCGGACTTGGTGCTTCGTCATTCCCTCGTCATTCGGTTTTCGACATTCGTCATTTCCCATTCACGCCGCTCCTTGACATGACCTCATCCAAGTCCATGCCCAAACAAATCAACGCGCCTGCCATTCTGAACCGGAATTGGCGCCTGCCGCGCCGCTCCTTCCTCAAGGGCGCCGGTGCGATGCTCGGTCTGCCGCTGCTTGATGCGATGGGCAAGGTTGCCGCCGTCGCCGCGCCCGATGCGCTCGCCTCGACCAAAGCGACCTCCAGCGTGCAAGCGCCCGTGCGTATGGCCTGCATTTATTTCCCGAACGGCGTGCTGGAGCGAAACTGGTTTCCCAAAACCGACGGCGCGGATTTTGAATTACCCTTCGCCCTTGAACCGCTGGCGAAGCATCGCGAAAACATCCTGGTCTTCTCCGGCCTCGACAAACAACACAGCCATCAGGGCGACGGCCATTACGCAAAGACGGCGAATTTTCTGACCGGCCTGCCCGTGCGCAAGACCGCCGGCAAGGACATCAGCGTGGGCGGACTTTCCATAGACCAGCTTTGCGCGCAGCAAATCGGACATCTCACTCCCCTGCCCTCGTTGGAACTCGGCGTTGATCCGGTCATCTCCGGCATTGACACCAACGTCGGCTACACGCGCCTCTACGGTTGTTACATCTCCTGGCGCTCCCCCAACATGCCGTTGGCAAAGGAAATCAATCCGCGCCTCGCTTACAAACGGCTGTTCAGCGTGATGAAGGCCGACCGCATTTCCACCGCCGATCAACGGAATAAGGAAGACCGCAAAGCGTTGTTGGACCTCGTGCTCAACGATGCGAACAAACTCCGCAATCGCCTCGGTCGCGACGACCAATACAAATTGGACGAATACCTCGACTCTGTCCGCGACGTGGAAAAACGGCTGGAGTTTTTCTCCAAGCCCGACCCGCGCACCTGGAAACCGGAATCGCAGCCCGGTGAAGACATCGCTGCGCCCAAGGGCGAACCCGGCGACCATCAGGAACACGTCCGGCTGATGCTCGATTTGATCGCGCTGGCGTTCTGGACCGACAGCACGCGCATCAGCAGCTTCATGTTCGCGAACGATGTTTCCGGAAAGAATTTCGGCAAGCTCATTCCCGGCGCGGGTGGCGGACATCACGAATTCAGCCATCACCAGGACAAGGCGGAAAAATTCGAGCCGTACACCAAGATTAACCGCTGGCACAACGAGCAGCTTGCCTACCTCATGGACAAGCTGGCCGCGATCAAGGAAGGCGAACGCACCTTGCTCGACAACAGCATGGTGCTCTTTGGTTCCAGCATGTCCGACGGCAACCGTCACGATCCCGCCAACCTGCCCATCGTCCTCGCCGGTCGCGGTGGCGGCAAAATCAAAACCGGCCGCCACATCGCCAGTCCGAAGGGCACGCCGCTCTGCAACCTCTACGTCTCGATGCTCGACCAAATGGGTACGCCCGTGGAGAAGTTCGGCGACAGCAACGGCGCGCTGCCACTGGCGTAGTCAGGCCCAGCGGGCCGGCAGAGAATAGCCCACGGCGTAAGCCGTGGGTTTCCGGGAAGCAAGATCCAGCCCCGGCAGGGGCGGCAGAAATGGCCACCGGGTCTTATGTCGCCTCTTTGGGAGCTTGCCAGATTCTCGCTGGATTCCCACGGCTTACGCGGTGGGCTATTTGCTTTTCACGCCTTCGACGCTCCAACGCCTGCATTGCGCTGCGGCAACAATGCACCACGCCACCGCTGAACATTACAATTGAAATAATCCGTGCCCCCCTGCGTCCATTCATGGTAAAAGTCAGCCATGAAAACGAAACTTTCTCGCCGTTCTGCCCTCCAAACCATCACCGGCGGTGCTGCCGTAGTGGCCGCCGCGTCGAGCCTCTCGCATCGTTTGTCCGCCGCTGAAGCCGCCGGCGGCGCGAAGCTCAAAGGCCGCATCAACCACTCCGTCTGCAAATGGTGCTACAACGACATCCCGCTCGAAGCCTTCTGCCAGGCCGCCAAGGAGATGGGACTCCAGTCCGTCGAACTGCTCGAAGTGAAGGATTTTCCCACGCTCAAGAAGCACGGGCTCACCTGCGCCGTCGTTTCCGGCGTGCCCGGCGGCATCGAGAACGGACTCAACCGCGTCGAGAACCACGACAAGATCGTTGCGTTCATGGAAAAGACGCTGCCCGCAGTGGCTGACTTCGGCGCGCCGACGATCATCTGCTTCTCCGGCAACCGCCGCGGGATGAGTGATGAGCAAGGACTGGAGAATTGCGCCATCGGACTCAAACGCATCGCGCCCATTGCGGAGAAGCACAAGGTCACCGTCATCATGGAGCTGCTCAACAGCAAGGTGAACCACAAGGATTACCAATGCGACTACTCGAAGTGGGGCGTCGAGTTGTGCAAACGCGTTGGCTCGGAACGGGTCAAGCTGCTCTACGACATCTATCACATGCAGATCATGGAGGGCGACGTTTGCGCCACGATCAAGGCGAACCACCAATACTTCGGCCATTACCACACCGGCGGCGTCCCCGGTCGGAATGAAATTGATGATTCCCAGGAACTCTTTTACCCGCGCATCATGCAGGAAATCGTGAACTGCGGCTTCAAAGGCTTCGTGGCGCAGGAGTTCATTCCCAAGCGGTCGGACAAACTCGCCTCGCTCAAACAGGGCGTGCAGATTTGCGACGTGTAGCCGGTGCCGGGCAGTCTCATTCCCTGCCTGAAACCGGAACGCGGCTGGCTTGGTTTGAGTTGCCCCTCCTGCCAAGCAACTCGGGCTTGGCCAGAAATTCCACCGGCTGCACCGGCGTGGCGGCCAGGGTGATGTCGAGGAAACGCGCTCCTTCGAGAACCTCGAGGCGAAAGTGGATCACCGTTTCCTTCGGCGTGATCCCGCGACCGCCGGTGCCAAGTTCAGCAGCGGATCCGTGCGATACGGCCCCGCGCCCTTGTTCATCGCGCACCTCCACGAGCACCACGCTGAGGGCGTCCAGTGGATGTGGCGTGCGAACCTGGAGACTTGCATAGGTTTTGCCCACCAGAACGCCCTGGGGATGCTTGAACCCGCTCACGCCGAGGAACTCCAGTTCCTCGCCGTGCAGATTCGTGACCACGCGGTGTTCGATCATTTTGCCGGGTCGCGGGACGGGCACGCCCCGGACGCCCCACAAATCCTCGGCGGGGAAATCAGCAGTGCGGGCGAAGTCGGCCTGCACCTTCCACGACGGTTCTTCGAGCCAGAGTCCGCCCCAGGCATCCGCCGTGTATTGGCCCGCCTGCCATCGGGCGGATTTCCCGTCGCCGTGGCGCAGGATTCCGGTGGCGCTCGACAAACGTAGGCGATGGACGCTCCAGTTTTCCGTGGGCAGATTGTTCTCCCGCAACTGAAACGTGGCCCGCGAAAAAGCCCGCGCCACCATGCCCACGGGAGCGAAGCCGGCTACCGGGTCCACCGCGCCGGTTTCGAGTTTGGTCAGGGTAATCTCAAGACCATTGGTCAACCGCACCGTCGGCAGTGATTCCGCCTGCCAGCCCGGAAAGGAGTTCCGCGCCAATGTGGGAATCCTGACATCACCAGTGGGCGTCAACTGCCGGTCGGCCCCGGTGCCGTAAATCCGCAACCTGAATCCGCCCGATCGCTTCGGATAGTCCAGCACCTCCCAACCGGCAAGTTGCCTGGCAACGCCCACAGATCCGCCGCCTCCCGGCCCAGTGCTGGCGGCACTTGACACTCCCAACGTGCGCGCGACCTGCGGTGTCAGCAGCAGCGGTGACTCAAGCCCGTAATCATCCAACACAGCGAGACAAACGCGCGGCCAGTCGCCGTCCACTGGGGCGAATCCTTCGCGCTGAAACCAGACCATCACACTGTCGGGGCGGTTGCCGGCAAACTCCATCACCCGTGGCGGATACTTCAGCCGAAGCTTCTGTGGCAACACGGGGTAAAGAAAATCTTGCCAGCGCCGGCCAAAGCGCAGGACGTGATTCGTGCCGTGGGTGACTTTCAGCAGCGTGAACTGCGAGCCGTCGGGGAGCGCAACGGATTGTGGTCGGGGCTGGCGCCAAATCAGCCCGGCGCCTCCGCCCACCACGATGATAACCCCCAGCACCAGCAAGCTGGCCCGAACCGCGCGCATGACTGGTCCTGGGTTCGCGATCAACGCGCCCCCAAGCCCAGAACCTCTTTGCAGTATTTGATGCTCCGCTCGAACTCGCCTTTCTGGTATTCCTGTTCCTCCTGCGCATTGGCGGATCGGTGCGAGGGAATTGCCTTGCCGCGCTTGGCCAGCGCAAGGAACTGCGCAAACTCACTGGCGCGTGCCTTGGGCCAGGCCTGCCAGAATTCCGGTTTGAGGTACGGAAACTCACGCGCAAAGCCGGAAATCGTCTCGATGATCACCGGCGCGTGCGGACACAGTTCAGCGAACTTCGCGAAGTAAGCCTTCACATCCACGCAACCTTCGCCCATGGCCGTCCATTGCACCTTCGCGCCGTTCTCGGATTCCCACACCATCGAATCGCGCAGGCTGGTGGTCAGCACATAAGGCGCAAGCGTCAGCAGATTCTGCATCGGGTCCTCCAACGCCCAACAGGCGTTACCCGAATCCATGTTGGCGCCGACGTAGTCTTTGCCGGCGGCTTCGATGAGCGTGACCAGTTCCCACGCCTGCATGTCGCCCGCATGGTTTTCCACGGCGATCTTCACGCCCGCATCCACCGCCTGACTGCGGCACGCCTTGCACACCTTCACCGTGTCCGCGATGCGCGCCTCAATGCCGCCTTCGGTCCGTCGGTCGTCGCCGTTGCCAAGCACCACGCGAATGGCCGGCGAGCCCAACGCTTTCGCCATGCGGATGCCCAACGCCAGATGCTCCTCCGCCGTCCCCCATTTGTTCCGGAAAGACTTGGATGTGGGACAGATGCTCCACGTGCCAAGGAAAATGGCGATCCCAAGGTCATCGGCCTTGGCCTTCACTTCCTTTAAATAGCCCGGCTCGTGGTTTTCAAACGCGTCGAGGTCGGTGATGAACAGCGCATCGAGCTTGAGCGACGCCGAGTAATCCAGCAGCGCGTGTGCCTTCCAGTTCATCGCCCGTACGGCGAAATTATCGAGGCCGAGTTTGAGCTTGTGGCTCGTGGCCGCGGCGTCCGTTGACACGAGGCCCGGGGCGCCCAGCGCCAGTCCGGCACCCGCCACAGTCATGGTCTTGAGGAATTGCCGGCGATCAGTGGTAAGTGAGGATGAGTTCATGGGATTTGATTTTGTTTGGGATTCACTTTGGTTTGGACGGTCAGACGGGTCATGGCGCAAATAAGATCTTCGCCGCTGCGGGCATCATCCCGGCGTTGCTGTGGCCGACGCCCGGAACAATCAGCGAGGTCCAATTGAGCGGCAGATTCCTCTCCGCAGCCAGTTCCCTGGCCATGGCAATGAAATTGTTACCCCGCTCGAAGCGATGCCGCCCCTGTTCCATGGCCAAGGCGGCACGGTGCAGGTTCTTGTCGTTTGGATCGGTGTCATTTTCACCCAGCAAAATCGTCAACGGACGGCCGAACACCCGGCGCAAGCGTTCATCGTCCATCGGCGACTTGCCGAAGCCATACGGATAATCGCGGTCAAAGCGCGGCATCGTGTAATAACCCGGGTTGGCCGCCACTGCGCGTTCAAAGCGCGCGTTCGGCATGAACTCGACGAAGCGATGCACAAACTGTCCGCCCGCTGAGTGGCCGTAGAGCAGGTAATTCGTTCGCGTCAAACCGGTCGCGCCGCGGACGTGATCGAACAAATTTTCGATCAACGCAAACGTCCACTTTGACTCGTCCACGTCCAGGCTCACGCCGCCGCGATTGTAGCCGGCGCCGGAGAAGTATTGGTTCGCAAATTCCGGCACCAGTAACAGCGCGTTGTGTTGGCGGGCCGGTTCAATCCAGGCCCGGCGATACGTCTGGCCGTTGCGCAACATGCCGTGCATGACGAAGAGCACGGGTCGTGAGGCATCCCAGACTTCGGGCCGGAAATACCAAGTGGTGACGGGCTTGTCGGGATTCCCTTTTCGATCGGTGAAAATGAAACTGCCTTCGCCCGGCTGAATCACCAATTCTTCAGCGAACGCCGGTGCCGCGGCCAGCCACAGCGCCAGCCCGAACATGCCGCGTAGTTTCATGCGCTCATGTTGAATTGCTGTAACCGCAAGTCAAGCCGCCGCCCTTCGGAGCTTGCGATTTGCGCTGCCGGATTCATACTCCGCGCCAGACGCAACGCAAAGACATCACGGTTCGCAAGCTGACTCACATGAACGACTTTCCCACCCCGCTTGATTTGACGAAGATAAAGGTACTGCCCCTGGGCCAGCGGCGCAGCCTCAGCACCCTCGAAAAAATCCTGGGCGATCCGAGTACTCCGCCTCCGCCCTGTCCGGCCGGAATGTTGGCGCAAATTCAAGAATGTGCGCGGCGGATGCAATCCGCCCGCGAACGCGGCGCCAGCGTCATGCTGCTGTATGGCGCACACTTGGTGAAGAATGGCTTGCTGGCGGTGGTGAACCGCTTCATCGAACAAGGCTGGTTGACGCATCTGGCCACCAATGGTGCGGGCACGATTCACGACTGGGAACTCGCGTTCCAGGGTCGCACCGAGGAAAGCGTGCGCGCGAACGTCGCCACCGGCACGTTCGGTACCTGGGACGATACGGGACGCAACATCCACCTTGCGTTGCTCGCCGGCGCGCTCCGCCGCGAAGGTTATGGGCGCAGCCTGGGACGTTTCATTGAGGAGGACGGTGTCACGCTGCCCACGACCGCCGAACTGGAAGACTGGCTGCGCGCCGAGCCGGCGCATCCGCTGTCGCCGGCTCGCGCCGAGTTGCTGCAAGCCATGCTTGCACAACGACTGGTCGGCGGGCGCATTGAGGTGAAACATCCGCACAAGACGAGTTCCATTGTCGCGCAGGCCTTTCGCCATCGCGTGCCGCTCACCGTTCATCCCGGCATCGGCTACGACATCATATCCAATCACCCAATCTTCTGCGGCGCAGCCATCGGACGCGCGGCGCATCTCGACTTCGCGCAATTCGGCCGTGCGGTGGAGGGACTCGACGGCGGCGTGGTGTTGTCCGTGGGTTCGGCCATCATGGCACCGCAGGTGTTCGAGAAGAGTCTGAGTTGCGTGAACAACCTGCGGCTGCAAGCCGGACGACCGATCGTGAGTGGCCACACGATTTGCGTGGTGGACATTCAGGACGGCGGCAACTGGGACTGGTCGCACGGCGAACCGCCCAAGGACAATCCGGCCTACTACCTGCGCTTCTGCAAAAGCTTCGCCCGCATGGGCGGCGAAATGAAATATCTCCAGTGCGACAACGTGGTGTTCCTGCGGCATTTGTTGGCGGCACTTTCCCACACAACAACCGTTGAATAATCATGAAAAAAACATTGCTGGTGTTGAGCTTCCTGGCGCAGGCCGTCACCGTGTTGCCTGCCGCCGAATCGAAGGTGCTGTTTCACGACTCATTCGACGGGCGCATGGACAAAGAGTGGAACTGGCTGCGTGAGGATGCGCGGACCTGGCGTTTCAAGGACAACGCTCTGGAAATCCGCGCCGAACCGGGCTTCGCGCATGACGTGAAGAACGCGCTGCTGCGCCCCGCCCCCGACCGGAATCAACGCAAGCTCGCGATTGAAGTCACCGTCACTTTCACCACGCCGCCCAGCAACCAATATGAACAAGCGGGATTGACGTGGTATCAGCAGGGCAAACCGGTGTTCAAACTGGTGCATGAACTGGTGGACGGGTCCACCTACGTTTTCCCCGGCAAAGTCCCGACAAACACGCGAACGGTTCAATTGCAACTGGTGTTGTGGTCAGGCAAATACGAAGCGCGTTTTCGACCTGATGGAAAAGGTGATTTCCAAACAGCAGCCACGGGCGAATTGCCGCCCGGCACCGACGAACAGATCAGCGTCCAATGCTATCACGGCCCGCCAGAGTCCGAGCATTGGATGCGTTTTGACGATTTCCGCATCCTTGAGTTGAGCGAGTAAAGGTGGGAACGCTGACCGCCCGGCTCGACGAGCCAGCTCACTTGTTGAAGCGGAAATTCGTCAGGTCATAATCCTGCATCACGTATTGCTTCTGTTCGAGGCGCTGCTTGCCTGCGCGTTTCGCCTCGGTTTCACCGCCCGCGGCGACAAAGTCTGCAAAGCTGATGATCTCGGCGCGGATGAACCCCTTTTGAATGTCCGTGTGAATCGCGCCCCCGGCCTCCCACGCTGTCGTGCCCTTGCGAATCGGCCAGGCGCGGTTTTCCTTGCCGCCGACGGTCAGGAAACTGATGTAGCCGCCCTCGGCGAACGCGCGGAGCATCAATGCCTCCGGGTTTTCCAGCTCGCCGGCCTCGGCAACCGTGACCGGTTTGTTCGTATGGAAATTGTGCGCGGTAACGGCCGCCAATTCTTCCGGCGTCAAGCCCGCCTGCGACACCGTGCGTTCGGCTTCCAGCGCGGCCTGAATCTTCTCCAACGCGGCCTTCTCCGCTGGCGCGGGTTCGCGTCCAAGCCGCGTCTCGACAAATTCCATGTCCAGCAAGATTAAATCCGGCAATCGCTCGCGCGACACGAGAATGGCGTCGGCATCCAGGGTGGCTTCTTCGGCCAGTACGTCCACTTGCGCGTAGGTTTTCTTTTTGGCCTCGACCAGTTTATCCGCCTGGTCCAGACGCGGGTCTTTGAGGTTGTGTTTGCCCAGGGCAATGCCTGGAATGCCGCAGACTGCAATTTTCATCGGGCGGGAGTATGGCGGGCCGCTCGTGGCGGGCAAGATTGTTCGGATTGTTCGGATTAACGCGCGCCCGGAAGAAGCGTTTTGATGTCAGCCTCATGGGCACGAGCGCGGGCGCAGTGACATTGTCGCATCGGCTCGCGGGCCGTGGCGCGAAGCGGGTGGTCAGGTGTTCTTCGGTTTGATTTCGCCGCTCATCAGACGTTCCCATTCGCCGGTGAGGCCCAGTTCCTGCGCCCATTGCTTGAGGTAACGTTTGTCCAGCGCGTCACCTTGAACGGCCACCACACCCGCCGCGTCGCCGAGCTGTCGGTCGGAAGGCGTAATCCGATTCCAGAGGAGCTTGTGCAGGATGATGTCTTCCGCCGAGGCGATCCATGCGGGTTGACCAAACAGCGTAACGCGGCTTCGACGCCGGAGCATTTCGCGGTCGAATGGTTCCGGCTTGGGCAACCAGAAATCCACTTTCAGCGCGGAGCGTGTGTCAATGGCGTTGAACTGGTGCGGCGGTTGATGGGCGGCGCGCACGGCGGCTTCTTCGATGTAAAAGTCATTGCTGAATTCCCGGACAATGCTCGGCACCGCGGACATGGGCAGTTGCACGACGAAATCCAGATGGTGCGTGGTGCGTGGAATACCCCAGTAATTGCCCGCCATCGAACCGGTCAGATAATACGTCAGGCCCGTCCGGTTCCAGCCGGCGCAAACAGTCCACCAGCAATTCGCGCTCGTTCATGCGGCGCGGGCCAGTTCGAGGCGGCGGCGAAGCAGGCGCTCAACTTCGGCAGCATCCGCTTTGGGGTTTTGCCGACGGATGCCTTCGCGGGCGATTTCACAGGACATCGCGTGCAATTCCAGCGCAATCGCCAGCCGCTGCTCTCCGGTCATGCCGCGATAGCGCTCAATCTGTCTTGCCAGGGCCGTTGCCGCATTCATGACTTTTCAATACGCCAATTCGCCGCAGTTCACAACTTCATTCCCGGTCATCGCAAGGTCCGTCGCCGCCTTCCGGGCAACTCCCATCATGCATGAGCACTTCGATGTCATCATAGCCCCGACGGGCGCGAGTGGAGAAACGCTGCCGCATCCCTTCGGCCGCGCGCCGGGACCATTCTCACGTGCGTCACTCCGCGCGCGGGATGCGCGTGAAAGTCCGCGATTCGTAAACCTCGGTCTGTTCGCCGCTTTTCCGCAGAATGAACGCCGCCATGCCTCGCCGCGATTCCACTAACTTGAGTCCGCGTTCAACTCCGAGCACACTCACCGCGGTGGCCAAACTGTCCGTGTCGGTCGCGTGTTTCGCGACAATGGATACCTGCAATCGTTCCGTCAGCCCGAGGCCGGTGCGCGGATCAACGATGTGCGAATAGCGTTGGCCATCAATTTCGACATACTGCTCGGTGTCACCCGAAGTGGAAACTGCCGCGTTGCGCAGCAGAAGATTTCGGGCCAGCGCATCCTCTCCGCGATCCAACGCACCCACACCCACCCGCCAGCCACGTTGTCCCGGCGGCGGTTCCCCGACTGCAATGTCGCCGCTGGCTGCCACGAGGGCGCGCTTCAGACCGTGCGCCTTCAAAACTGCCAACGCCTGATCGGCCGCGTAGCCCTTGGCGATGCCGCCCAGGTCCAACTGCATGTCTGGCACGGTGAGGGTGGCGGTCCTATTCCGCGCATCGAGCTTCAACCTGCGCCAGCCCACCGGTGCCTGGGCGCGCGCGAGTGCTTCCGGCGAAGGCAAGGTTTCCGTGCGCCGCGCGCGACGCCAATGACGCACCACCGGTCCGATCGTCACGTCAAAGGCACCGTCCGTCAGCGCCGCCAAACGCTGGCCCTTTTGCAGCAGCGCAAACAACTCATCGCTCACCCGCACGGGCTGGCCGACGGGCTGTTGGCAAAGTTGCATCAATTCGCTCTCCGGATCGTAGTCCGTCATCATTTGTTCCAGCGCAGCAATGCGGGCAAATGCAGCCTCGGCGGCCTCGCGGGCGCGACTGGCCTCCGGCGCATAAAGGGTGATGGCGAACAGCGTGCCCATGTGGGGTTGCTGAAACTCGAAGCGGTGCATGGTCCGCTCGGACGAATCACCCGGCGTTCGGCAGCCCGTGAGGACAATCGTTCCCCACAGCAGCAAAGCTGTGAACAAGAGCTTCAACGCAAAGTTGAGACAAATGGCTAGACGCATTTTCGCCGGGGAGTTTGATTACCGGCCGGCTTCTTGGCGAGCCTCCAATCCCAAGGTCGTGCGTACATTAGCACCATGAACAGCGTGCTGCCGCGCTTCTGGCCGGCAGATCAAACATTTTTGTCGTAAGCAAGAACTGCCGGCGGGACGCACGGCAGCACGTTGCGGTTAAACGCGAGACTGAAGGTTGACGGGTGGCGGAATTTTGCGAAGCTGGCCGCCACCAATGCGACGCCGACTCCAAATCATCCTGCTGGCGCTGGTCGCCAGCATTGCGCTGGTGCTGATCGTATTCGTTGCGTTCATCACGGCCAAACCGGAGGTCCCGTATGCGCTGCCGGACCCAAATGGTTTCGACGATTTGGCGAAGGCGGGAGCGGCAGTGGCCAACGGCGTGGGCGAGTATCAACGCTTTTCCCTGGAGGAATTGCGGATTTTCGTGGCGGCACACAGCGAGGCTCTTGCCCTTGCACGAACCGGCCTTGCGCGCACCTGTGCCGTGCCCATCAAGACCTTCCTGGAAGACTTTCAGGCAATGTCCGACGTGCTGATGGGGCAGAAGCGGCTGGCTCAATTGCTGGTCGCCGAGGGCCAACTGGCGGAGTTCGAGGACCGGCCCGCCGATGCCGTTCGCAGTTATCTGGATGCCATCCGGCTGGGTCAAGAAATCAGCCGGGGCGGATTTCTCATCAATCGCCTGGTGGGAATCGCGTGTTCGGCGATCGGGATGTCCCCGCTTGGCAGACTTGCTCCGAAACTCGAGGGTGAACAATTGAAACCCATCGTGGTGGAACTCGAAACTATTGATCGGGCGGGCGTCACTTGGGAGGAGGTTTGGGCCGCAGAGAAGGCTTTTATGCGGCACGAAGTGCTGAAACAACCGTTTTCGCTGGCCTGGCTCACCGAATGGAGAGGATTCCGTGCTTCAAGTCGGAAGGGGCAAGACAAGCATGAGGAATCGGCTGCCCGTCTCCGGCTCCTGGCGACGGAACTGGCGTTGCGCAGTTTCACCACGGAAACCGGCCGGCCACCTGCCGCGCTGGACGAACTGCTTCCCAATTATCTGCGCGCGACACCGGTAGATCCGTTCACGGAGCGGCCATTGATCTACCGCCCGCAAGGCACGAACTGGCTGCTCTACAGCGTGGGCTCAAACCGTTTGGACGAAGGCGGAAAACCGTATGGGCCATCGGTTTCTGGAAGTGGACGGCAGGGGGATTTGTTTTTTGATTCACGGTAAACCACGCCTTCGGCCGCCTGCGATCTGCCACTTCGAGAAATTCAAACCCACAATTTATGCCCAACTACATGATGGCCGATCTGGCCGCGATTCCGCCGGTGCCGTGTCCGTGCGGATTCGCCAAACGCGCCTTTGCTGCGCCGGACAACCCCACCGCCACGCTCCACGTCGTGGACATCCAGGCGGACGCGCGCACGCATTATCACAAGCGGATGATGGAGATTTATTTCGTGCTTGAAGGCGAAGGGCAGATGGAACTCGACGGCGAGCTATTCCCGCTCAAGCCCATGACCGCGGTCTTCATCAAACCCGGCTGCCGTCATCGCGCCATCGGCAAACTCAAGATCGTGAACGTGCCCATCCCGGCGTTTGACGAAGCGGATGAGTGGTTTGATTGAAAAGGCGCCCCCGGCTGCCACGGAAAATTCACATGCAGCGGTAAGTGACTCGACGAGCGTGGTTTGATGGATGGTGCTGGACTTTGCTGCCGAAGTTTTTCAAGCTCCGGAGATG
>JAANMU010000975.1_pt1 | contig 29550 bp, 30 predicted proteins | sample 7279701 | NCBI WGS metagenome assembly JAANMU01 (sample SAMN14094539, study PRJNA606508) | bioreactor metagenome | isolation source: A lab-scale SPAN reactor treating ammonium-rich wastewater day 57 | place: Ireland: Galway | collected 2017-03-13 | reverse complement strand
CACGCGCTCGTTGGCCATGAAGGTCAGCGCGTTGGCGAGCTTGATCTCCTTCGCCGTCCTGCGGTGACTGACTTTCATGCCGGGCGTGTAGCGGCCCGAACAGACGCGGAAGAAGGCGATGCGGTCGCGGTGCTTCGGATCCATGTTGGCCTGGATCTTGAAGACGAAGCCGGAGAAGGGCGCCTCGGCCGGCTGCACCATGCGCGTGCCGCCGTCGCGCGGCTGCGGCGGCGGCGCCCATTCGACCAGCGCCTGCAGGATCTCGCGCACGCCGAAGTTGTTGATGCCGGAGCCGAAGAACACCGGCGTCTGTTTCCCGGCGAGGAAGGCGGTGATGTCGAAGGGGTGGCTGGCGCCCTGGATCAGCGCGACGTCGTCGCGAAGGCGGCCGATCTCGAGCGGGAAGAGTTGGTCGAGCTTCGGGTTGGCGAGGCCTTCGATGAGTTCGGTCTCGCCGCCGGCGTGCTCCTCGCCCGGCTTGAAGCGCATCAACTGCTCGTGCAGCAGGTGCCAGACGCCGCGGAAGGTCTTGCCCATGCCGAGCGGCCAGCTGATCGGCGCGCAGTCGATCTTCAGCACCGACTCGATCTCCTCGATGAGGTCCATCGGCTCGCGCACCTCGCGGTCGAGCTTGTTCACGAAGGTGATGATGGGGGTGTTCCTCAGGCGGCAGACTTCCAGCAGCTTGATGGTCTGCGCTTCGACGCCCTTGGCGGCGTCGACCACCATCACCGCGGCGTCGACGGCGGTGAGCACGCGGTAGGTGTCCTCGGAGAAGTCCTGGTGGCCCGGCGTGTCGAGCAGGTTGATGGTGTGCCCGCCGTAGTCGAATTGCATCACCGAGCTGGTGACCGAGATGCCGCGCTGCTTCTCCACCTCCATCCAGTCGGAGGTGGCGTGGCGCGCGCTCTTGCGCGCCTTCACCGTGCCGGCCATCTGGATGGCGCCGCCGAACAGCAGCAGCTTTTCCGTCAGCGTGGTCTTGCCGGCGTCGGGGTGGGAGATGATGGCGAAGGTGCGTCGCCGCTGCACGTCGCGCAGCAGGTCGGCGGGGTGGTTGGGTGCGTTCATGAGGGGGCGGATTATAGCAATCCTGCGCTGCAACGCGGTCTTCCGCTGCCGGTGGCATTTCGGCCGCGACGCATCCGACGTGCGCCCGGACCGTCACGGCAAGCGACTGATTCGTAAGCGTGTTGCGTTTGGCACGGAACTTGGAAGCCGTTTGACCTGACCGCTTGCCTGCGCGGATTTTCCACGGCAAGCTCGGCCCCATGAACGGCGCACAGGAACCCGGCTTCTTCGAGATGAAGGCTCCCTTCAACCTGCTCTGGCTGCAATCGGCCGGCTGCGGCGGCTGCTCGATGTCGCTGCTCTGCTCGGGGGCGCGCGACCTCATCGGCGCGCTCGAGGCGGTCGGCATCCGCATCCTCTGGCATCCGAGCCTGTCGGAAGCGAGCGGCGCGGAGGTGACGCGCATCTTCGAGCAGTGCCTCTCGGGAGAGGTCGCGCTCGATGCCCTCTGCGTCGAGGGGGCGTTGTTGCGCGGTCCGCGCGGCACCGGGCGCTTCCACCGCCATGCCGGCAGCGGTGTCCCCATGGCCGAGTGGGTGATGAAGCTCGCCGGCGTCGCGCGCCACACGCTCGCCGTCGGCAGCTGCGCCGCCTGGGGCGGCGTGGCGGCGGCGGGCGAGAATCACACCGACGCCTGCGGCCTGCAGTACGAGGGCGACCAGCCCGGCGGCCTGCTCGGCGCAGGCTGGAAGGGGCGCGGCGGGCTGCCGGTCATCAACATCGCCGGCTGCCCCTGCCATCCCGACTGGATCACCGAGACGCTGGCGGCGCTGGCGCTGGGCGCCTTCGGCGCGAAGGATCTCGACAGCCTCGGCCGGCCGCGCTTCTTCGCCGACCACCTGGTGCACCACGGCTGCACGCGCAACGAGTACTACGAGTTCAAGGCCAGCGCGCACAAGCCTTCCGACCTCGGCTGCCTGATGGAGAACCTGGGTTGCAAGGGCACGCAAGCCCACGCCGACTGCAACATCCGCCTGTGGAGCGGCGGCGGCTCCTGCGCGCGCGGCGGTGCGCCGTGCATCTCCTGCACCGAGCCGGGCTTCGAGGAGCCGGGCCATCCCTTCCACGAAACGCCGAAGCTGGCCGGCATCCCGATCGGCCTGCCCACCGACATGCCGAAGGCCTGGTTCGTCGCGCTCGCCGCGCTGTCGAAGTCGGCGACGCCGAAGCGCGTGCGCGACAACGCCGTCGCCGACCACCAGGTGGTGGTGCCGCCGGTGAAGAAGACAGGACTGAAATGAGGACCCATCCCCCGGCCCCTTCCCCGAGGAAAGGGGTGACATCGGTTCAGCCGCTGCGCGGCTTCCGGAGCAAGGCATGACGCGCATCGTCGTCGGACCGTTCAACCGCGTCGAGGGCGACCTCGAGGTCACGCTGGAGGTGAAGGAGGGCGTCGTCGCCGAGGCCTGGGCCGGCTCGCCGCTGTATCGCGGCTTCGAGCAGATCCTGCGCGGCAAGCATCCGATGGACGCGCTGATGTTCGCGCCGCGCATCTGCGGCATCTGTTCGGTGTCGCAGTCGATGGCCGCGGCCGCGGCGCTGGCCGACGCCATGGGCCTTGCGCCGGCGCCGAACGGGCGCATCACCCGCAATCTCGCCCACGCGGTGGAGAACGTCGCCGACCACTTCACACACTTCTATCTGTTCTTCATGCCCGATTTCGCCCGCGCCGAATACGCCGCCCGCGCCTGGCACGCACGGGCAGTCGAGCGCTTCCGCGCCGTGCGCGGCAGCGCCGCCGCGGAGGTCCTGCCGTCGCGCACGGCCTTTCTGGGTGCCATGGGCACGCTCGTCGGCAAATGGCCGCACAGTCTGGCCATCCAGCCCGGCGGCGTCGCCCGCGCCCTGGAGGCCTCCGAGAAGATCCGCCTGTTCGGTCTGCTGCGCGACTTCCGCCGCCACGCCGAGACGGTGCTCTTCAACGATGCGCTGGAGGCCGTGGCCGCGCTCGATTCCGCGGCGGCGCTGGCGCGCTGGGCGGCTTCGATGCCGCGCGGCGACTTCGGCGCCTTCCTCGAGATCGCCGACGACCTCGCGCTGGCGCGACTCGGCCGCGGCGTCGACCGTTTCATGAGCTACGGCAACTATCCGCAGGCGGAAAGTCAGTTCCTGCCGGGCGGCGTCTGGGACGGGCAGCTGCAGGCGCTCGATGCGCAGGCCATCGCCGAGGACATCAGCCATGCCTGGCTCGACGGCGAGACGCGCCATCCGGCGCGGGGCGAGACGCGGCCGCGGGACGAAAAGGCGGCCGGCTACACCTGGTGCAAGGCGCCGCGCCTGGCCGGCCTGCCGATGGAAACCGGGGCTCTGGCGCGCCAGGCGGTGGCCGGGCATCCGCTGGCGCGCGACCTTGTCGCGGGGGAGGGCGCCAACGTCCGCAGCCGCGTCGTGGCGCGCCTGCTGGAGATCGCCGTGATCCTGCCCGAGATGGAGCGCTGGGCGCAGCAGCTCGTCCCCGGCGAGCCGTTCTGCGCGCAGGGCGAGTTGCCGCAGGAAGGTGCCGGCGTCGGCCTGGTCGAGGCGGCGCGCGGCAGCCTCGGCCATTGGCTCAGGATCGAGGGCGGCCGCATCGCCAATTACCAGATCGTCTCGCCCACCACCTGGAACTTCTCGCCGCGCGATGCAGACGGCACGCCCGGCCCGCTCGAGCAGGCCCTGGTCGGCACGCCGGCGGGCGAGGGGAACCTCGCCGTACAGCACGTCGTCCGTTCCTTCGATCCATGCATGGTTTGTACTGTGCATTAAATTGCATTATTAAGTAAATATACGCACAATAATGTTATTCGGAGGCTACAATATCGGGTAATTGACGTAGGTCAATGCTGCATATTGCATTAGTGAGCTTAATTATGCATATAATTACATTACTCACTCAGCCCAAGGAGACGAGCTATGAATGCGCAGGTTGCCTACGACCACGAAGCCGAGCTGACCACTGTTCTCGAGCGCTGCAATGCGGCGGCGCGCGACTACAACATTCCTTCGAAGAGCGAGTTGCCGGAAGGCTACATCGGCACCCTTGGGCACTTTCCGGTGTATTTTCCGGAAGAGATCGTGCATGCGGCGAAGCTGCTGCCGGTCAACATTCTCGGTGGCGGCAACAAGCTGGAATTGAAATATGCCGATGCGCGGATGGGTTCCTTCATCTGCTCGATCTGCCGCTCGACCACCGAGCTGGGCCTGAACGGCACCCTAGGCGACATGGCCGGTTTCGTCACCCATCCGATCTGCGACGCCGCCAAGCATCTGGCCGGCATCTGGGCGCGCAACCTGCCGGACCAGCTGTCGCAAATCCTCTATCTGCCGCAGAACGTCAATTCGCCTGGCGCGGCGCGTTATATCGCGTCGGAGTACCAGCGCCTGCGCGGCGAAATCGAGAAGAAGATCGGCCACACCATCGACGACGAGGCGATCCGCAACAGCATCCAGATCTACAACGTCAACCGCCGCCTGCTGCGCGAGCTGTATCGCATCCGCCGCGACGAACCGTGGAAAGTCAGCTGCACGGAGGCCTATCTGCTGATGCGCGCGCGCACGCGCATCCCCTGCGAGGAGCACAACGCGCTGCTCTCCCGCGCCCTCGACGCCATCCGCCATCGCAGCCTGCCGGCGCAGGACAAGCCGCGCATCGTCTTCGTCGGCGGTTTCTGCGAGCAGCCGCCCATCGAAATGCTGGAAGCCATGGACGACAACTGCTACATCGTGGACGACGATCTGCTGGTCGGCCTGCGCTGGTTTACCGAGGACGTGCCGGAGACGGGCGATCCGATCTGGGCGCTCGCCGAAAGCTACATCGTGCGCTCCGAAGCCAGCCCGGTGCAGCACGACGAGAACAAGCCGAAGGAGGGCTATTTGCTGGACATGGTGAAGAACGCCAAGGCGGACGGCGCCATCCTGACGGCGGCGAAATTCTGCGAGCCCGGCCTCGACGAGCAGATTGCCTGGTCCAAGCATTTCGATGCCGAGAACATCCCCTACCTGGTGCTCGAATTCGAGGAAAAGATGACTTCCTTCGAACAGATGGCCATGCAGGTGGAGACCTTCGCCGAATCCCTGCTGTTCGCGATCGCATAAAGGAGACGAGACCATGAGCACCACGACCACGCAACCCGCCACGGACGCCGCCGAGTTCAACATGCGCGAGGAAGGCTCGCGCCTGATGAAGGAGTGGTATGCCCGGCTCTCCACCGCCAACGAACGCAAGGCCCCGGTCGCCAACGTCTTCGTCATGGGCAATGCCGTGGAGATCCTGCGCACCTTCGACTTCGAGCTGGTTTTTCCGGAGATCAACTCGCTGCAGACCGGCGTGCGCAAGACTTCGCAGGAATACATCAGCCTGTCCGAGGACTACGGCTATTCGCCGGACGTCTGCTCCTACGTCAAGGCCGACGTCGGACTGATCCTCAAGGAAAACGAGCACCCGGCCGGCCTCATCCCGAAGGCCGACCTGGCGGTCTCCTCGAACATGTGCGGCACTTTCATCAAGTGGGCGGAAATCTGGGAGCGCTGGCTGAAGACGCCGGTGTTCGTGCTCGACTTGCCCGGCCAGCGCGCCGCCGGCTGGCAGGCGCGGCCGGGCGATGCCCAGCACGCCGCCGACACGCGCTGGATCGAGGCGCAGTTCAAGGACCTCATCGAGAAATGCGAGAAGATCACCGGCAAGCGCTTCGACATGGACAGGCTGGCCGAGGTCGAGGAGCGGGTCAACAAGCAGGTTGATCACTGGAACAATGTCATGGCGCTCAACCAGAACGTTCCGGCGCCCTACAACGCCATGCTCGACGGCCTGACCTACATCGGCATCATGAACGTGCATCGCGGCACCGAGGAGGGCGTCGAGTTCATGCGCCGGCTGGAAGCGCATACCCGGGCCAAGGTCGCGCGCGGCGAGGGCCGCGTGGCGGAGGAGCGCTTCCGCCTGCTCTTCTCGGGCACGCCCTGCTACGTTTCGATGCGCCGGCTGGTCGAGCTGTTCGAGACCTGGGGCGGCGTCTTCGCCTATTCCGACTACCTGACCTTCGCCGCCGGCGGCATGGATGCCGCCGACATGCGCTACGACACCTCGCGCCCGCTGGAGAGCCTGGCCGAAGTGACGGCGATGGCGGCCCACCGCGGCCTGTCCAACCAGTTCTTCGCCCACGAACGGCTGGCCCAGCAGATCAAGGATTACGCGGTCGATGGCATCGTCTTCCACGGCATCAAGAGCTGCCGCTTCGTTTCCTCCGGCATGGCCGACACGCGGGAATTCCTCAACAAGCGCCTCGACATTCCGACGCTGTATATCGAATCGGACCTGATCGATCCGCGCTACTGGTCGGACGCGCAGATCAAGAACCGGGTGGACGCCTTCTTCGAGGCGCTGCAGCAGCGCGCCGGCGGCGCCCCCCTTTCCCGCAGCAAGACCGTCAGCGCCTGAGAAGGAGAGATCGCATGAAATATGTAGCTGGAGTGGATGTCGGCTCGACGCAGACCAAGGCGGTGATCGTCGACGAGAACAGGAACATCGTCGGGCGCGCCCTGCTCGACATGGAAACCAGCATGGTGACGGTGGCCGAGGACGCCTTTCGCGCCGCCCTCGACAACGCCGGCGCTGCGGAAAGCGATGTCGTCTGGGTCGCCGGCACCGGCTACGGCCGCTACAAGATCACTTTCGGCAAGGAGCAGATCACCGAGATCAGCTGCCACGCGCGCGGCGCCGTGACGCTGTTTCCGCTGACGCGCACGGTGATCGACATCGGCGGCCAGGACACCAAGGCCATTCGCGTCGGCCCCGACGGCAAGGTCGAGGATTTCACCATGAACGACAAGTGCGCCGCCGGCACCGGGCGCTTCCTCGGCGCCGCCTCCTACGCCCTCGAGATGCCGCTCTCCGAGCTGGGGCCGCTGGCGCTCAAGTCCACCAACCCGGTGCGCATCACGACGACCTGCACGGTGTTCGCCGAGTCCGAGATCATCAGCCACCTGGCCAAGGGCATCCTGCCGGAAGACGTGCTGATGGGCGTGCACCAGGCGATCACCAGCCGCTGCGTGTCGCTGGCGCGCCGCGTCGGCATCGAGCCCGAAGTGACCTTCACGGGCGGCGTCAGCCGCAACCAGGCGATGGTGAAGCTGCTCGAGGCGCAGCTCGGCATGCCCATCAATGTCAGCCAGGACGCGCACTTCTGCGGTGCATTGGGCGCCGCGCTGTTCTCGCACGACCGGATGTTCGGCGAAGGGGCGAAAGCGGCCCCGGCCATGGCAGAGGAGGCATGATCATGTACGTTGCAGGCATCGATATCGGTTCGACCTATTCCAAGGCCATCCTGCTGGACGACCGGCGCCAGGTCGTCGGCAAGGCGGTGCGGCGCACCGGCTTCAAGCTCAACCAGGCCTCCGAAGGCGTCTTCGACGAACTGCTGAAGAACTCCGGCGTCACCCGGGAGGATGTCACCTACGTTGCCGCGACGGGGTATGGCCGCCATACCGTGCTGTTTCGCCATACCCAGGTGACGGAGCTGACGGCCCACGCGCATGCGGCGGTGCATCTTTTCCCGGGGACGCGCACGCTGCTCGACATCGGCGGCCAGGACATCAAGGCGGTCCGCGTGGACGGCGAAGGCCGCGTGCGCGCCTTCCGCCTGAACGACAAGTGCGCCGCCGGCACCGGCGCCTTTCTCGAGAAGACGGCGCGCTATCTTGGCCTGGCGACGGCCGACATCGGCCCCTACGCGCTGCGCGCCACCAAGCCGGTCGAGATCAGCAGCGTATGTGCCGTATTCGCCGAATCGGAAGTGATCAGCCATCTTTCCCAGGGCGTGTCGGCCGAGGACATCATGATGGGCGCGATGATTTCGCTGGGATCGCGCGCCATCCAGCTCATGCGCCGGGTAGGCCTGGAGCCCGAATTCATGCTGACCGGCGGCATGGTGCACAACGCGGCGATGATCAAGGCGCTGGAGGACAACCTGAAGGGCAAGTTCAATATCGCGCCGGACGGGCTCGGCCAGCTGAACGGAGCGATGGGCGCCGCGCTGCTGGGTCTGCGCCGCATCGAAAAGCTGATCGCGGAGGGCAAGCCGATCCCGCCGACGGCGGCCAACCTCGGCACGACGGCGGAAGGGCCGGTGCGCCGCCGCTGGTCGGCCTTCACCCCCGTGAAGAAGCCGGCCGAGCCGTGCCAGCCCGGCGGCGAGTGTCCGGTGGTGACGGCCAAGGTGACCGTGCAGCGTGCCGGCGCCGCTGCCTGACGGAGAGGGAGATACGCCCATGACCTACGTCGTGACCGAAGCCTGCATCAACTGCAAGCACACCGACTGCGTCGATGTCTGTCCGGTCGACGCCTTCCGCGAGGGGCCGAACTTCCTGACGATCGATCCGAACGAATGCATCGACTGCACGCTGTGCGTGCCCGAATGCCCGGTCGATGCGATTTACGCCGAGGAGGAGGTGCCCGACAGCATGAAGGAGTACATCGCGCTCAATGCCGAGCTGGCGGCGCTCTGGCCGGCCATCGTCGAGAAGAAGGATGCGCTGCCGGACGCCGACCACTGGGGCAACATCAAGGACAAGGCCGACCAGCTGCGCCGCGAGTAGGCGGCAGCCGGACCGCCGCGCCGGCAGGCGGCCAAAAAGATGTAATCAAAATATTGCTTATAGACCGGATCGGTGCTACGCTAAAGATGTAAGTTATATGCATCTATGAACGCAAGCCGACAGGAGACCGACCATGAGCGACGAGCAAGCCTGCAAGACCACCGTCGATGTCCGTGACATCCCGCCGCGCCAGCGCCATCCGATGATCTTCGGCGCCTTCGACGCGTTGTTCCCCGGCGAGGCCCTGCTGCTGGTGAACGACCACGACCCGAAGCCGCTGTTCTACCAATTCCAGGCCGAGTCGCGCGGCCAGTTCACCTGGGACTACCTCGAGGCCGGACCGCAGGTGTGGCGGGTGCGCATCGGCAGGGCGGACGAGAATGCCGCGCGCGCCGTCGCCACCTGCTGCTCGCACTAAGGCGCGAGGCGTGGGCGCCGTCCTGGAATCGGGCCTGCGTCGGCATCCGCTGCCCCTCACGCCGCCCCGCGGCGAGAAATGGACGGCGGAACGCGTGCTGTCGATCCGCCGCTGGACGCCGACGCTGCTCAGCATCCGCCTGACGCGCTACCGCGGCTTCCGCTTCACGCCGGGCCACTATGCCCGGCTCGGACTGGAAGGCGAGGGCGGCGAGACCGTCTGGCGCCCGTTCTCCGTCGTCTCGGCGGCCTACGACGAGCACCTGGAGTTCCTTGCCGTGCTGGTCCCGGGAGGGGCCTTCTCCGGTCGCCTGGACAAAATCGCCGTCGGCGATACGGTCCTCGTCGAGAAGGCGAGTTACGGCTTCCTCACCCTCGACCAGCTGGCGCCGGGCCGCGACCTGTGGCTGCTGGCGAGCGGCAGCGGCATCGGCCCCTTCCTGTCGATTCTGCGCGAGCCGCAGGTGTGGCAGGACTTCGAGCGCCTGGTCGTGGTGCACAGCGTGCGCCGCGAGACCGAACTGGCCTATCGCGATGAAATCCTCGCGCTCCCGCGCGAGGAGTTGTTCGCCGGCGCCCGGGCGAAGCTGCACCACGTGCCGGTCGTCACCCGCGAGCCCGGCACGGGCGCCCTGTCGGCGCGCATTCCGCGAATTCTCGCCGACGGCCGGCTCGAGGCGCACGCCGGCGCGGCGGTCGACCGGGAGGACTCGCGCGTCATGGTGTGCGGCAATCCGGAGATGGCGCGCGAACTGCGCGGACAGCTGGCGGCGCTCGGCTTTCAGACCAGCCGCCGCAACGTGCCCGGCCAGATGGCCTTCGAGAATTACTGGTAGAACGGCCGCTCAATTTTCCGCAACCTCTGTAACATAGGCGGGCAGGCGCCGCCCTTCCGGCGCGCCGGACCCCCTGAGGAGAGGCCATGGAACGCTTCACCATTTCCCTGGATGAAAAGCTGGCGAAGGAATTCGACCGCCTGATCCGCAGCCACGGCTACAGCAACCGCTCCGAGGCGGTGCGGGACATCCTGCGCCAGAGGCTCGAGGCGAGCCGCCTCGAGCGCGAGGAGGCGCCCGACTGCATCGCCGCCCTGTCCTACATCTACAACCACCACGAGCGCGACCTCGCCGAGCGGCTGACGGCGCACAGCCACGACCATCACGACCTCACCGTGTCGACCATGCATGCCCACCTCGACCACGACCACTGCATGGAGACGGTGATCCTGCGCGGGCCGACCAAGGCGGTACGCGCCTTCGCCGACGCCACGATGGCCGAGCGCGGGGTGCGCCACGGCGCGCTCAATATGGTGCCCGCCGACGTCAACGCCGGCCGCCAGCATCGCCACGGCCACCCGCATCATCATGGCGGGCCGGACCACCCCTACCACGTGCACAGCCGGCCGAAGAGCTGATGCCAAGTCCCGACAAGGACGCCGCCCAGGGCACCCGGGTCTATCTGCCGACCCTGCCGGCGCACGTCCTCGACCGCCCGCCGGAAGGCGTCGGCGAGGACGTCTGGATCGACGTCATCCGCAAGATGGACGAGGTGTACTCCGACCTGCTGCAGTACGAGGTGGCGCTGGAGGAGAAGAACGCCAAGCTCGAGGAGACGCAGAAGTTCATCTTCAGCGTGCTCACCTCGATGTCCGACGTGCTGGTGGTATGCGACCGCCACGGCCTCATCCAGGAGGCGAACCAGGCGCTCGCCGAGCTGGTGGGCAAGAGCGAGGAGGCGCTGCGCGGCACGCCGCTCATCGACCTCTTCGCCGACGAGGCCTCGCGCGAGCAGGCGCGCCGCTTCCTGCGCGACCTCACCAGCGAGCGCATCCACGACTGCGAGCTGCATTTCAAATGCCGCTACGCGCCGGAGATGCCGGTGGCGGTGAACTGCACGCCGCGCCTGTCGCCGGTCGGCAAGTTCGTCGGCATGGTGATGACCGGACGCCCGGTGGGCGACCTGCGCCGCGCCTACGAGCAGCTGCGGCAGGCGCACGAGGACCTGAAGCTTGCCCAGCAGCAGCTCATTCACTCCGAGAAAATGGCCTCCCTCGGCCGCCTGGTGGCGGGCGTCGCCCACGAGCTGAACAACCCGATCAGCTTCGTGCTCGGCAACGTCTACGCCCTGCAGCGCTACGGCAGCCGCATGCGCGAATATCTCGAGGCCATCCATGCCGGCCGGCCGGCGGAGGAGATCGCCGAGCTGCGCAAGTCACTGCGCATTGACCGCCTCATGGAAGACATGCAGCCGCTCATCGACGGCACCATCGAGGGCGCCGAGCGCACGCGCGACATCGTCGCCGGCCTGAAGCGCTTCTCGGCGCAGGACCGCGGCGAAGAGGAAACCTTCAATCTGGCCGAGGTGCTGGAGCGCTCGGTGCACTGGGTGGTGAAGGCCTCCGGCTCGAAGATCCGGCTCGTCATGGACGTGCCGCCGCAGATTCCCGTCTCCGGCTCGGCCGGACAGCTGCAGCAGGTGCTGGTGAATCTGGTGCAGAACGCCATCGACACCACCGAACGGCTGGAAGGCGCGCGGCTCGACATCCGCGCCGAGCTGCGCAAGCGCAGCGTGGCGCTGAGCTTCCGCGACAACGGTCCCGGCTTCCGCGAGGATTCGCTCGGCCACGTCTTCGATCCCTTCTTCACCACCAAACCGGTGGGCAAGGGCACCGGGCTCGGCCTCTCCATCAGCTATGGCATCGTGGAGCGCCACCGCGGCCAGTTGACGGCGGCCAACCATCCGGAAGGCGGCGCCGTGCTGACTCTGACCCTGCCGCTGGCCGGATAGGCACTTTTCGATAAATCATCATATCGGCAGCGGAGCTGCCGCCCGGCGTTCGCGCGTTTTTAAAAAACCCATTTTTCTCAGGTAGTTGCATTGCGGACACCAAATGGCACGAAAGTTGTTAAGATGAATTAAATGAAGTTCATACGATTGGTCCTGCTGCTCTGCTTGCCGGCCCTGCCGGCCGCCGCTCACGACCTCTGGCTGGAGAAGGAGGGCAGCGGCCATGTGCTGCTGCAGGGCCACCGCACCGGCGCCCACGCCGGCGCCGAGCGCGTGCCCTACGAGGCGGGCTTCGTGCAGCAGGCGCTGTGCGCCGACGCGCAGGGCAAAACCCGGCCGCTGACGGTGGCGGCCGGCTACCCGGCGAAGATTCCGGGCGACTGCGCCGCGCTGTTCGTCACGGCTTCCTCGGGCTACTGGACGAAGACGGCGTGGGAGACGAAGAACGCGCCGAAGACCGGCATTGCCGGCGTGCTGAAGAGCTGGCGTTCGGAGGACTCGGTGAAGCGTGTGAGCCGCTGGAGCGCCGCGCTGGCGCAGCCGCTGACGCCCGGTCTGGAGATCACGCCCGTCGACGACCCCTTCCGCCTCGGCGTGGACGACAAGTTCACGGTGCGCGTGACACTCGCCGGCAAGCCGCGCGCGAATGTTCCCGTGGCCTACGACGGCGCCACGCGCGGGGCCACCAGCGACGACGGCACGGTGGTGCTGAAGATCCGCCATGGCGGCCTGCAGATGATCGCCGCCAGCCTCGAGACGCCGCTCGACGACGGCAAGGCCGACACGCTGATCCGCGCCACCACCCTCAATTTCGAGCTGCCCGTCAAGTGATCCGGCGCGTTCTGCTCTGCTGCCTGTTGCTGGTCCTGCCGCCGGCCTACGCCCACGAAGTGCATCACGCCGTCGGCGCGCAAAGCGCCGTGTCGGTGCGACTGACTTTTGCCGACGGCCAGCCCTTCGCCTTCGAGGCCTTCGAGGTGTACGCCGCCGGCGCCGACAGGCCGCACGCCGTCGGCCGCACCGACGCGCAGGGACGCGCGGTATTCGTGCCGCCCGAGGCGGGCGAAGTGCGTTTCCGCGCCTTCTCGGCGGATGGCCATGGCGTGGACCTGAAATTCGACCCGCCGCGCGGCAACGAGGCTGCGGCGCCCGCCGCGGCCGGGGAGCGCGACGCGAAACTCGTCTTCGGCGCCGGCCTCCTGCTGGCGCTGTTCGGGCTCATTCAACTGTTCGTGAGAAGGAAAAAAGCACCATGAAGAAAAGGCTCGCCCTAGTCTGCTCCCTGGCCGCCGCGCCGGCCCTGGCCCACCACGGCGTCGCCGGCGTCGGCGCCGCGGCGCTGGAAGGCTCCGGCGCGCCGGTGGAGTCCGCCACCTCGGCCGTCTTGCCGGAGGGCAGCACCCTGCTGGCGCTGAAGATCGACCATGCGAAATTCCAGCGCGGCCGCCTGGCGCGGCCGGACGTCGAGGGCGATTTCTCCCGCTTCACCATGCTTGGCGTGGGCCATGGTTTCACGCCCTGGTTCTCCGCCTATGCCTTCCTCCCCTACAACGTCAAGGCCGACGAGTCGGGCGGCTTCAGGACGCGCGGCTTCGCCGACGTCTCGGTGCTCGGCCAGATCGGCTTCCGTCACGACGGCAAGGGCTTCTCGCTGGTGCCGAAGAGCGAGAGCCTCGACGAGATGGAAGACTGGCACTTCACCGTCTTCGGCGGCGCCAGCCTGCCCACCGGCCGGCCCAACTATCGCCTGCCCGACGGCTCGATCGATCCGGGCATGTCCACCGGTTTCGGCAAGCCCTCCTACACGCTCGGACTCACCGCGACGAAGATGCTCACGGACAAGCTGACCTTCAACGCCGAGGCGTCGACGCTGTGGTTCAAGACCTATCGCTATGCCACCGACTACACGACCGGCACGGACTTCACCACGCGCTTCGGCCGCGAGCTGCGCCTGAACGGCGGCCTGGCCTGGCGCATCCACACCAACCCCGAGCAAAAACTGCGCACCGACCTCAGCCTCGAGCTGCAATACCTCAAGCTCGGCCGAGATGTCGTGGACGGCGTCGGCGAGCAGGCCACCGGCGGGCGCATGCTCTACGCCGTGCCCGGCGTGCGCCTCTATTGGGACAAGTTCAGCTTCGCCGTCGGCGTCAAGAAGGCGCTGTGGAAAAACCTCAACGAACAGAGCCAGCAGCAGGGCGCCGAGGGTCTGGAAAAATACCGGCTGCTGATCAGCGCCTCGATGCTGTTCTGAAATGAATGCCGCCGTCAAATTGACCGTCGTCCCCGCGGAAGCGGGGACCCGGTGCCAACGCCATGGATTCCCGCTTGCGCGGGAATAATGACGCGACGCCCATGCACATCCCCGACGGCTTCCTCTCGCCGCAGACCTACCTGCCCGCCTACGCGGCGGCGGGCGTGGCCTGGGCCTGGGCGGCGCGCGGCCTGCGCCGCACGCTCGACGAGCAGACCGTGCCGCGCCTGGCGGCGATGACGGCGCTGGCCTACGGCCTCGGCCTGGTGATGGTGCCGATCCCCGGCGGCACCTCGGGACACGCGCTCGGCGTGGCCATGCTGGCGCTGCTGTTCGGCGTGCGCCTGGCTTTCCTCGCCTACAGCCTGGTGCTCGCGCTGCAGTCGCTGCTGTTCGGCGCCGGCGGCATCACCGCGCTGGCGGTGAATGCGCTGGCCATGGGACTGGCGGGATCGGCGGCGGCGGTGCTGACGTTCCGCGGCCTGCGGCGGCTGAACGAGACGGCGGCGGTGGCGCTCGCCGCCTGGGCTTCGGTGGTGCTGCCGGGGCTGCTGGTGGCGCTCGCGCTCGGCGTGCAGCCGCTGATTGCCCACAAGGAGGACGGCACGCCGCTGTTCTTCCCCTTTGGCCTGTCGATCACCCTGCCGGCGGTGCTGCTGCCGCATTTCTTCATCGGCGCCGGCGAGGCGGTGCTGACGGTGCTGGTGTGGCGCTTCGCCCGGGCGCGCCGTTGGTGCTCCCCTCTCCCGCTTGCGGGGGAGGGGCCGGGGGAGGGGGGCTCGTGACGGCGACACGCTGGCTGCTGGCCTACCTCGCGGCGGTGGTCGCCGTGACCTTCATCCACGAAGCGTGGCTGCTGGCCGCGCTGCTCGCCGCCGCACTGGCAGCGGGCGGGGCCGGGCGCTGGCGCATCGCGCGCCGCGCCGTGCTGGCGGTACTGACTTTCAACCTGACGGTGAGCCTGGGCTACGCGGCCGTCTCGCTCTGGCAGGGCCGCTTCGCGGCGGCCACCCTGCTGCTGGTGAACCTGCGCGTGGTGCTGCTGGTGTATCTCGGCTTCTGGTTCGTCGCGCGCGTGAATCTGCTCGATGCCTGCCGCTTCTCGCCCACCTTGAGCTTCGTCGTCACCCTCGCCGCGGGGCAGATCGAGGCCTTCTCGCGCGCGCTGCGCGATTTCCGCCTGGCTTTCGCCAGCCGCAACGCTGCCGCGCCGGCGCTGGCCGCGCGCGCGCGCCACGCCGCCGCCCAGGCCGGCCATCTGCTCGACAAGTCGGTGTGCATGGCGGCCGAGACGGCGCTGGCGATGCGCTCGCGCGGCTGCTTCGACGATCATGCCGGGCTGCCGCCGCCGCAGGCGCCCCCCGCCGCCTGCAAAAAGCCTTGATCGAACTCGCCGATATCCGCTACGCCTGGCCCGACGCGCCGCCGGTGCTCGACGGCGTCTCGCTCGGCGTGCGCGAGGGCGAGAAACTGGTGCTGCTCGGCGCCAACGGCAGCGGCAAGTCGACCCTGCTCAAGCTGATGAACGGGCTGGTGGCGCCGCAGGCCGGCCGCTTCAGCTATTGCGGCGAGGCGGTGACGCCGGCGCGGCTGAAGGACGGCGCCTTCGCGCGGCGCTTCCGCTCCGAGGTGGTGCTGCTGTTCCAGCATCCTGAAGCCATGCTGTTCAACCCGACGGTGCGCGACGAGGTCGCCTACGGCCCGCGCCAGCTCGGCCTGGCCGATGCCGGGGCGCGCGCCGAACGCTGGATGACGGCGCTCGACCTGATCCAACTCGCCGACAAGGCGCCGTTCGCGCTCTCCGGCGGGCAGAAGCAGAAGGTCGCGCTGGCGGCGATCCTGGCGCTGGAGCCGCGCGTGCTGCTGCTCGACGAGCCCGCCGCCAGCCTCGATCCGCGCGCCGCGGGCTGGCTGGTCGACTACCTGCTCGATTGCGGCAAGACGGTGGTGACGAGCACCCACAACCTGTCGATGGCCTCCGAGCTCGGCGAGCGCGCCGTCGTCCTCTGCGAGGGCGGACGGCCGCTCTTCGACGGCCCGCTTCACGACGCGTTGCGCGACCATGCCCTGCTCGAAGCCGCCAACCTCATGCACCGCCACCGCCATCGCCACGACGGCGTCGAGCACGCCCACACCCACAGCCACGACTGGGAATCGAGCCGCTGAAGTCCGCGTGATGGGATAATCCGCCCATGAACGCATCCCCCGGCGCGGGCCGCATCCCGCTGCACACGCCGCTGCTGCGTGGCCAGCGGCGGCCGCGCGTCGCCCTCGTCGGCCGCCAGCAGGCCGGCAAGAGCAGCATCTTCCAGGCCGCTTCCAGCGCGGCGCCGACGCACGCCCGCCTGGCCGGCGAATCCGCCTACGAGGAATGCCTGGTCGGCATCGGCCTCGAGGAGATTTCGCTGGTCGACCTGCCCTCGATCGAGTCGCTGCACCGGCTGCGCGAGGCCGACCGGCAGGTGCTGATGGTACTGCTCTGGGGCGACCGCTGGCCGGAGATCGCCCGCCACGAGCCGCAGCAGCCGGCGGCGCCCTTTCGCGCGCCGGACGTGCTGGTGCAGGTGATGGATGCCACGGCGCTCGAGCGCGACCTCGAACTCTGCCTCGAACTGGCGCTGCTCGGCCGGCCGCTGGTGATCGCGCTCAACCGCATGGACGAGGCGCGCGAGAAGGGGCTCTACGTCAACGCCAAGGCGCTGTCGGAGCGGCTCGGCGTGCCGGTGGTGGCGACGGTGGCGCACATGGGCATGGGGCTCACCGAGCTCTTCGCCGCGGCGCTGGCGGCCGCCCGCGAGAAGTCCTGCCCGCTGGCGCAGCCGGCGAGCGAGCATATCCGCGAGAGCCTGAAGCCGCTCAACGCGCTTCTGGCGCAGCCGGAAATCGAGACGGCCTTCCGCGTGCCGCGCCCCCTGCTGCTGATGCAGCTGGCGGAGAACGACGACTGGTTTCTGCGCGAGCTGGCCGAGCACTTTCCCTCCCTGGTGCCCGGGGTGGCGGCGGCGCGCGCCGCGGCCGAGCGCAGCCTGCCGCGGCCACTCTCCGAGGAGCTGCATGCCGACCGCCATCACCGGGCCGCGCTGCTCTTCGAGGCGGTGACCCGGCTTGGTGCGCCGGGGGACACCGAGCGCTGGAAACGCTGGCTCGACGAGCTGTTCCTGCATCCGCGCTGGGGCCTGATCGGCAGCCTGGCGGTGTTCGCGCTGGTGTTGTTCATGGTCTTCGAGGTGAGCGCCGTGCTGGACGGACTGACTTCCGCGCGGCTGGCGGAGTGGGTGGGCGAATGGCAGCCGCAGGGCACGCCGGAAGTGGTCGGCCGTGCCGTCGCCGAGGGACTGGTGGGCATGGTCGGCATCGTCGTGCCCTACATGCTGCCGCTGGTGCTGCTGCTGGTGGCGCTGGAGGAATCCGGCATCATGCACCGCGTCGCCTTCGTGGTGGACCGCGGCTTTCACACGATCGGCCTGCACGGCGGCGTGGCGGTGCCCTTCCTCATCGGGCTGGGCTGCAACGTGCCGGCGATTTCGGCGGTGGCCGCCACGGCGCGCGGGCGCGAACGCGTCGTCGCCTCGCTGCTGATCACTTTCGTGCCCTGCTCGGCGCGCTCGGCCATCGTGCTGGCGCTGGGCGGCAAGTACCTCGGCGGCCTCGGCGTGCTCGCCATCTTCGCGCTGGCCATGCTGACGGTGGCGGTGCTCGGCAAGCTGCTCGGCCGGCGTTATCCGCAGGACGTGCGCGGCATGGTGCTGGAGATCCCGCCCTACCGCCTGCCGGAATGGCCGGCGCTGCTGAAGCAGACCTGGCTGCGCACCAGCGACATCGTCACCATCGTCCTGCCGCTGCTGATCGCCGGCAGCGTGGTGCTGGCGCTGCTCGAGCACTTCGGCGCAGATGCCTTCGTCAATGCCGCGCTGACGCCGGTGACGGCGTGGTGGCTGGGCCTGCCGGCGGCGCTCGGCGTGCCGATCCTGTTCGGCATCCTGAGGAAGGAATTGTCGCTGCTGATGGTGTACCAGGCGCTCGGCACGCTGGAGATATCGCCGCTCCTGGATTGGGTGCAGATCCTGACCTTCCTGGTATTCCTGACCTTCTACATCCCCTGCGTGTCGACCTTCGCCGTGATGCTGAAGACGCTCGGCCGGCGCGAGGCCTTGTTCTCGGTGGCGCTGTCGGTCGGCGTGGCGCTGGGGCTGGCGGGCGCGACCCGGCTGGGCGCGGAGCTGATCCGCTGGCTGTTCTAGCCGGCGCGGGTGTAGGACTCGAGCTCCTGGCGCTCGGAGCGCTGGATGCGCCCGGCGCGGCGCCACCAGGCCTCCAGGGCGACGAAGCGGTTGATCTGTTCCGGGGCGATCCAGTACGTGTACTCGAGGGACTGGCCGTGTGCCATCAACCAGCCGTTTGCTTCCACCCGGAAACAGTCGAAGCGGCCGGCGGGCACGGCGATGGTCTCTCGTCCGGTGACCCGCAAGTCGAGTTCGACGATATCCTTCCAGCCGTTGGCATACGCTGCGGAGTAGCGCGTGCTCCATTTCTTGCCGAGGCTGTATTCGCTGACGTAAAACTGGCTCGGGCCGAAGACGGCGCCGTCCGTCCGCTTCAGCAGGTTGCCAAGCAGGTCCGTGATCACGCCGCCATTGTTGTGGATCACCCGGTCCTCGGTGAGCTCGGTGACTTTGGTGATGAGTTTTCTTCCAACGACTGTCGTCAGCAGGTCGATCGAGCGGTAGACGTAGCGGTCGCCGATGCGGTAGTTGAGGTCGATGACCCCGGTGCCCTTGCTGAACGGATTGGCCGCCGTGTTGACGACACTGACTTTCTTCTCGCCTTTCTTGGCCAGCATGCGGTCGAGGCGCACCTGGGCGAGTTCCGAGAAATGGCCGCTGGGGTAGCGCTTCAGGTAGTCCTCGACGGCGGCGATCTGGTTCGCCTGCCCGGCCTTCTCCCAGACGGCGGACTCTTCGGCGAACTGGCGCGCCAGCTCCTCTTCGGACAGTTTTTTCAGGTTGGCCGGCGGCAGGAAGTAGAAGTCGTCTTCCAGCGAGGTGCTCTCCCAGGGGATCTGCTGGCCTTGCGAGGCGCGCCGCACGGCGAGGCGCACGCGCTTGAAGACGTCTTCTATCTTCGCCTCCGGCGTGCGGATCTCGCGCAGCAGGTTTTCGGTGTACAGGCCGTTGGCGCCAGTGCCGTCCGAGGCGACGTTGCCGGGTGCCGTGGCGTAGGCGAGCAGGGTGCCGATGGGGGCATCCATCTGGCTGAGGCCCTTGCCGCTCTTCAGGTCGCCGCCGAAGGGATTGTCGCGGCAGGCGTCGAGGATGACGATGTTCATCGGGTTGCCGGCCTTGCCGATGCCGCCGAGCAGGGCGGCCAGGTCGACGGTCTGGCGCGGGATGTCGTCGGCGCTGCCGAGATTGGCGTCCACCGGCACGAGGAAGTTGCGCCAGGAGACCTGCAGGCCGTGGCCGGCGAAGTAGAACAGGCCGACGCCCTTGCTCTTCGCCAGCAGTTCGCCGTAGCTGCGGATGGCGTTCTCCATGGCGGCCTTGCCGCCGTCGAGCTGGGAGATGACGTTGAAGTCGAGCTTCTTCAGATGGTCGCCGATGGCGCCGGCGTCGTTGGCCGGATTTTTCAGCGGCGCGTCCTTGTAGCGGCTGTTGCCGATCACCAGCGCCGTGCGCGGCAGGGCGTTCAGGGTCGAGGCGGTCGAGCCGAAGACGAGGCCGCTCCAGGGGAGGAGCGGGACGGCGGAGAGGGCCGACAGGCGCTGCAGGGCGAGGCGGCGGTTCATGGCAACTTAACGGCCTTTTTTCAGCAGCGAGGTGACGCCGATCAGGATCAGGATCAGCGGCCACCAGGTCGTTGCCAGGGCCTTCAGCTCGCCCAGCGGCAGGATGCCCAGGTTGGAGAGCAGAAGCAGGCCGCCGAGGACGATGAGGACGACTGGCCAGAATGTGCCGCGCATGAGAGCCCCTTCGATTGGATGTCCGGGAAATGATAGCGGAAGGCGCCGCGCGACAGTCCACATTTTATCCACAGGCAATTCACAACCTTATACAGGGCTTATCCCCTCGCCATGCGGCCGGGCTGCGGGTAAACTTTCCAGCCTATGGCCCAGGCACGTGCATTCACTCCCCAGACCGCCGGCGACCCGCAGCTGGCGGCGCTGAAATTGCCACCGCATTCCATCGAGGCCGAGCAGTCGCTGCTGGGCGGGCTGATGCTCGACAACACCGCCTGGGACCGCATCGCCGACCAGGTGTCCGAGGCCGATTTCTACCGCGACGACCACCGTCGCATCTTCCGCCACATCGCGCGCCTGGTCGAGGCCGGCCGTCCGGCCGATGTAGTGACCGTCTTCGAGTCGCTCGACAAGGCCTCGGAGGCCGAGCAGGCCGGCGGCATGGCCTACCTCGGCGAGATCGCCAACAACACGCCGTCGGCCGCCAACATCAAGCGCTACGCCGAGATCGTCCGCGAGCGCGCCATCCTGCGCAAGCTGGTGACGGTGGGCGACGAGATCGCCGCCAGCGCGCTGAATCCCGCCGGACGCGAGGCCAAGTCGCTGCTCGACGAGGCCGAGTCGAAGGTCTTCGAGATCAAGGATGCCGGCTCCCGGACGACGGAGGGCTTCACCGCCATCCAGCCGCTGCTCGGCCAGGTGGTGGACCGCATCCAGGAGCTCTACGACCGCGAGCATCCGTCCGACATCACCGGCATCCCGACCGGCTTCCACGACCTCGACATGAAGACCTCGGGCTTCCAGCCCGGCGACATGGTCATCGTCGCCGGAAGGCCGTCGATGGGCAAGACCGCCTTCGCGCTGAACATCGCCGAGCACGTCGCGCTGGAATCGAAGCTGCCGGTGGCGATCTTCTCGATGGAGATGCCGGGCACCCAGCTCGCCATGCGCTTTCTCTCCTCGGTCGGCCGCCTCGACCAGCATCGCGTGCGCACCGGGCGGCTCAACGACGACGAGTGGCAGCGCATGACTTTCGCCCTGGGCAAGCTGCACGAGGCGCCGATCCACATCGACGAGACGCCGGCGCTCAACTCCACCGAGCTGCGCGCCCGCGCGCGGCGGCTCTACCGCCAGTGTGGCAAGCTGGGGCTCATCGTCATCGACTACCTGCAGCTGATGTCCTCGGTGCGCGAGGGCGAGAACCGCGCCACCGAGCTGTCCGAGATCTCGCGTTCGGTGAAGGCCCTGGCCAAGGAACTTCACGTGCCGGTGCTGGCGCTCTCGCAGCTCTCGCGCAACGTCGAATCCCGGCCGAACAAGCGGCCGGTGATGTCCGACCTGCGCGAATCCGGCGCCATCGAGCAGGACGCCGACGTCATCGTCGCCATCTACCGCGACGAGGTGTACAACCCCGACTCGCCGGACAAGGGCTCGGCCGAGATCAACATCCTCAAGCAGCGCAACGGCCCCATCGGCACGGTGCGCGTCACCTTCCTCGGCGAGTACACGCGATTCGAAAATTTTGCGCAACCGGGTTCGTACTAAGCCCGGTTGCGCAACATTTCGTCGCAGGCTAATGCCGGCGCAGCCGGCGTTAAGGCGCGCAGCGCCGGCCGGAGACAAAACTTCGCCGCCGCCGGCTCGTACTGAGGCGGCCGGCGACAGAAAAAGTCAGTTTCCGCGGGACGGCGCTACAGCACTTCGGCGGCGTGGTCCGCCAGCCTGGAGCGCTCGCCGCGCATCAGCGTGACGTGGCCGCTGTGCGGCCAGCCCTTGAAGCGGTCCACCACGTAGGTCAGGCCCGAGCTGCCCTCGGTGAGGTAGGGCGTGTCGATCTGGGCGATGTTGCCGAGACAGACCACCTTGGTGCCGGGGCCGGCGCGGGTGATCAGGGTCTTCATCTGCTTCGGCGTCAGGTTCTGCGCCTCGTCGATGATCAGGTACTTGTTGATGAAGGTGCGGCCGCGCATGAAGTTGAGCGACTTCACCTTGATGCGCGAGCGGATCAGGTCGCGCGTGGCGGCGCGGCCCCACTCGCCGCCTTCCTCGGTCGGCTTGTTGAGGACGTCGAGGTTGTCTTCCAGCGCGCCCATCCAGGGCGTCATCTTCTCCTCCTCGGTGCCGGGCAGGAAGCCGATGTCCTCGCCCACCGGCACGGTGACGCGGGTGATGATGATCTCGCTATAGAGCTTGGCTTCCAGGGTTTGCGTCAATCCGGCGGCGAGCGTCAGCAGGGTCTTGCCGGTGCCGGCCTGGCCGAGCAGGGTGATGAAATCGACATCCGGATCCATCAGCAGGTTGAGGGCGAAGTTCTGCTCGCGGTTGCGCGCCGTGATGCCCCACACGCCGTTCTTCTGGTGGGCGTAGTCCTTCAGCGTTTCCAGCACGGCGGTCCTGCCGTTCTTCTCGCGCACGATGGCCTGGAAGGGGCGCTCGCCGTCCTGCCAGAGGAACTCGTTGATGAGCAGATCGGGGCAGAGGGGGCCGCGGATGCGATAGAAAGTGTGTCCGTCCTGTTTCCAGGACTCCATGTCCTTGCCGTTGGCTTCCCAGAAGTCCGCCGCCATCTCGCGCGTGCCGGAGTAGAGGAGGTCGGTGTCCTCGAGCACCTTGTCGTTGTAGTAGTCCTGCGCGTCGATGCCGAGGGCGCGCGCCTTGATGCGCATGTTGATGTCCTTGGAGACGAGGATCACCGGGCGCTTCGGATGTTTCTCGATGAGGTGCATCATGACGCCGATGATCTGGTTGTCGGCCTTGGCGGTCGGCAACGAAGACGGCAGGACGCCGTTGATCGGCTCGGTCTGCAGGAACAGGCGGCCGGTGGCGAGTTCGCTCGAAGGCCCCTCGAGCGGGATGCCCTTGGCTATGCGCTCCTCGAAGCCGCCGACGATGCCGTCGAGCATGCGGCTGGCCTGGCGGGCGTTCCTCGCCACTTCCGACATGCCCTTCTTGTTGTTGTCGAGTTCCTCGAGCGTCATCATCGGCACGAAGACGTCGTGTTCCTCGAAGCGGAACAGGCTGGTCGGGTCGTGCATGAGGACGTTGGTGTCGAGGACGAACAACTTGCAGGCGGGATGCTTCTTGGCGTTCATGGATCTCTCTTGAGGGATTGCACGAATTCGAGGACTTCGGCGGCGTGGCCCGGCGCCTTGACGCCGCGCCACTCGCGCCGCAGCACGCCGCCGGCGTCGATGACGAAGGTGCTGCGCTCCACCCCGCGCACCGGCTTGCCGTAGAGCACCTTCTGCTTGATGACGCCGAACAGCGCGCAGGCGGCTTCGTCGGCGTCGGAGAGCAGATCGAAGGGCAGCTTCAGCTTGGCCTTGAAGCCCTCGTGCGACTTCAGGCTGTCGCGCGAGACGCCGTAGATGGCGCAGCCGGCGCGCCGGAAGCGGGCGTGCAGCTCGCGGAACTCGTCGGCCTCGGTGGTGCAGCCGGGCGTGTTGTCTTTCGGGTAGAAGTAGAGGACGAGGGGAGCGCCGCGCGCCTCGGACAGGGAAAACGTCCGGTCGCCGGTCGCCGGCAGGGCGAAATCGGGTACGGGCTGATCGACCTTCATTTTCGATGGCATTGTTGATGAAATCCGCGGCGGGCGCAAGCGGAGGGCTTCAGGCGAGGAATTCGTCGCCCTGCAGCATCAGGCTGCCGGCGCGGCCCGCCAGCGTGCCGCGCACCACCTCGTGGCGCGGCAGCCGGCTGGTGTCGATCGATTCGAGCAGCCCGCCCAGCGAGACGAGTTCGTAGCCCTGGCGCTTCCAGCCTTCCAGCAGCCTGGCGAAAACGGGCAGCAGCGCCTGGCCTTCCAGGTCCGCCTGGGCGGTGAACACGTGGCCGGCCGGCGGCGCCGCGGCGGTGAGCGCCAGCAGGCGTTCGTGCGCGTTGTCGACGCCGCAGCCGTCGCGGTCGAGCAATTCGTCCAGGGTCGGCAGGGTCGTCGGCAGCTGCGGGCAAAGCACGACTTCCGCGTTCCAGACCGGAATGTAGGGATGGCTGCCGCGGGTGTCCGAAGCGTAGCCGAAGCCGAGGCGCTGGGTCAGGCGCAGGGCGTGCGGATTCATCTGCCAGCCGGGGGCGGCGTGCAGTTTCGGCGCCTCGCCGAACAGCTGTTCGTGGCGCGCGATCGCCCGCCGCATCTGGCGTTCGGTCCAGCCGGGCGAGGCTGTTTCCGCTTCGTGCTGCCAGAGGGCGCCATCCCAGCCCAGCACGCCGGCCTCGAAGCCGGCGTCGCGCACGCCGCGCAGGATGTCGGCGCAGCGGCGGCCGACCTCCGGCGCCGGCAGCAGCGTGCCGTAGAGCAGGCCGGCCAGGCCGTGGCGGCCCAGCGCCGTGGCGCCCTTGCGCGAGGCGCCGATCAGCCTGCCCAGCCGACGGCCGCCATGGTCGGGACCGAGATTGAAGCAGAAGCTCGCCTGCGCCTGCGCCTGGCGCAAGACCTCGACCAGGCGCGGCACGCCGACGAGGCAGCCGCGGAAGGTGGCGGCATCGATTTTCAGGGCGAGCTTCATTCCTGCGCCGGGTCGACGATGAGGGCCGCCGCCACGCGGCGGCCCTCCGCCATCAGGATGTTGAAGGTGCGGCAGGCGGCGGCGAGGTCCATCACTTCGTAGCCGATGCGCGCCTCGATCAGCGGGCGCAACAGGGCGGGCGGCGGAAAGCGCAGGCGCGCGCCGGTGCCGAGCAGCAGGACTTCCGGCTGCAGCGGCAGGATGGCCGCGAAGTCGCGCTCGGCCAGGGCCTCGAAGCTGCCGGCCCCCCAGGGCTCGACGATGCGCTCCGGCAGCAGGACCAGGCTGGCTGAGTGGCGCCGGTGGTTGATGGCGACATAGCCGGCGCCGTAGCCGGTGACCAGATTGCGGCTGCCCGGATGGTCGAGGTGCAGCTTCATGAAGTGCCTGATTTGTCGGGAAGTCGGGTAACATTATAGCTTGATGCTGCACTGCCATATTCGAGGAAACGACCATGCAACCGGTACTCAAATCGACCAAGCTCGCCAACGTCTGCTACGACATCCGCGGCCCGGTGCTGGCGCGCGCCCGGCAGATGGAGGAGGAGGGGCACCGCATCATCAAGCTGAACATCGGCAACCCGGCGCCGTTCGGCTTCGAGGCGCCCGAGGAGATCGTCGTCGACGTCATCCATAACCTGCGCGACGCCTCCGGCTATTCCGACTCGAAGGGCCTGTTCGCCGCGCGCAAGGCGATCATGCACTACTGCCAGGAGAAGAAGATCGCCGGCGTCGGCATCGACGACATCTACCTCGGCAACGGCGTTTCCGAACTGATCGTGATGGCCATGCAGGCCCTGCTCGACAACGGCGACGAGGTGCTGGTGCCGGCGCCCGACTATCCGCTGTGGACGGCGGCGGTGAGCCTGTCCGGCGGCACGCCGCGGCATTACCTCTGCGACGAGGGCGCCGGCTGGCTGCCCGACCTTGCCGACATCCGCGGCAAGATCGGCCCGTCGACCCGCGCCATCGTGCTGATCAACCCGAACAACCCGACCGGCGCGCTGTACCCGGATGCGCTGCTGCGCGAGGTCATCGAGATCGCCCGCAGCCACCAGCTGATCGTCTTCGCCGACGAGATCTACGACAAGGTGCTCTACGACGGCGCCACGCACACCTCGGTCGCCGCGCTCGCCGACGACGTGCTGTTCGTCACCTTCAACGGCCTGTCGAAGAACTACCGCGCCTGCGGCTATCGCGCCGGCTGGATGGTGGTCTCCGGCGAAAAGCGCCACGCCCGCGACTATATCGAGGGCCTCGACATGCTGGCCTCGATGCGGCTGTGCTCCAACGTGCCGGGCCAGTTCGCCATCCAGACGGCGCTCGGCGGCTACCAGAGCATCGTCGACCTGGTGGCGCCGGAGGGCCGGCTCGCGCGCCAGCGCGACCTCGCCTGGGAACTGCTGACGCAGATCCCGGGGGTCAGCTGCTACAAGCCGAACGCGGCGCTCTACCTGTTTCCGCGGCTCGATCCGAAGATGTATCCGATCGCCGACGACCAGCAGTTCATCCTCGAGCTGCTGCTCGAGGAGAAGGTGCTGCTGGTGCAGGGCAGCGGCTTCAACTGGCCGACGCCGGACCATTTCCGCGTCGTCTTCCTGCCGAATGTCGACGACCTGCGCGAGGCCATCGGCCGCATCGGAAAATTCCTCGAGCACTACCGCAAGCGGCACGGCGGATAAAGCCGTTTCGAGTTTCGGCTTGCGAGTCTCGAGTTGGGACACGCAGTCCGGCACGGAACTCGAAACCCGAAACACCAAACCCGAAACTGGAACAGCATGAAACCCATCAACGTAGGCCTGCTCGGCATCGGCACCGTCGGCGGCGGCACCTTCACCGTCCTTGCGCGCAACCAGGAGGAGATCACCCGCCGCGCCGGCCGGCCGATCCGCATCTCGGTCGTCGCCGACAAGGACCTCGCGCTGGCGAAACAGGTCACCGGCGGCGCCTGCCGCCTCACCGACGACGCCTTCGCCGTCGTCGCCGACCCGGAAGTCGACATCGTCGTCGAACTGATCGGCGGCACCGGCGTGGCGAAGGACCTGGTCCTGCGCGCCATCGGCAACGGCAAGCACGTCGTCACCGCCAACAAGGCGCTGCTCGCCCTGCACGGCAACGAGATCTTCGCCGCCGCGCAGCAACAGGGCGTGATGGTCGCCTTCGAGGCGGCGGTGGCCGGCGGCGTGCCGATCATCAAGGCGCTGCGCGAGGGGCTCACCGCCAACCGCATCGAGTGGATCGCCGGCATCATCAACGGCACCACCAACTTCATCCTCTCCGAAATGCGCGACAAGGGGCTGTCCTTCGAGACGGTGCTGCAGGAAGCGCAGCGCCTGGGCTACGCCGAGGCCGACCCGACCTTCGACGTCGAGGGGGTGGACGCCGCGCACAAGCTCACGATCATGTCGGCCATCGCCTTCGGCATCCCGATGCAGTTCGACAAGGCCTATATCGAGGGCATCACGAAGCTGCAGGCGGAGGACATCAAATACGCCGAACAGCTCGGCTACCGCATCAAGCTGCTCGGGCTGACCAAGCGCAAGCCGGAAGGGGTGGAATTGCGCGTGCACCCGACGCTGATTCCGGCCAAGCGCCTGATCGCCAACGTCGAGGGGGCGATGAACGCCGTGGTGGTGAAGGGCGACGCCGTCGGTACCACGCTCTACTACGGCAAGGGCGCCGGCGCCGAACCGACGGCGAGCGCGGTCATCGCCGATCTCGTCGACGTCACGCGCATGCACACCGCCGACCCCGAGCACCGCGTGCCGCACCTGGCCTTCCAGCCCGACGCCGTCAAGGACATCCCGGTGCTGGCGATGGGCGAGGTGGAGACCGCCTACTATTTCCGCATGCGCGTCGAGGACCGGCCCGGCGTGCTCGCCGACATCACGCGCATCCTCGCCGACCAGCAGATATCCATCGACGCCATGATCCAGCGTGAGCCGGTCGAGGGCGAGGAGCAGACCGACATCATCATGCTCACCCACCTCACGCGCGAGAAGAACATGGAGGCCGCCATCGCCCGCATCGAGGCGCTGCCGGTGGTGAAGGGCAAGGTGGTGCGGCTGCGGCTGGAAGAGCTGAACTGAGCGTATTTCTACCCCCTCTCCCGCTTGCGGGAGAGGGCAGGGGTGAGGGCATGGCCTTGTTGCTTTGCGTCTCGGCTCAAGACAGCATTGCCAAAACTAACCTAATAGGTTAAATTCCATTCCATGGAGAAGCGCAAGCCACACTACCCGCTGGCGCAGATCAAGGCGGGTGTGGCGGCACGCGGCGCCGATGCCTTCACCGCCACGGCGCTGGCCGGCGGTTATGCGATGGGGCTGGATCTGGCCGGGATGCTCAAGGTGATTGTCGGCCTGTCGGAACGGTGTTTCTTCAAGAGCATGACCGCCCATGCAGACCATCGACTTTGGCAGGACGTTTATCACGCGGAAACACCGGCAGGCCCGGCCTACGTCAAATTCACCTTGCGAATCGATGGTTCCATCGTGATCTCGTTCAAGAGGCTATGAGCATGAACAAAGCGAAACCTCGCCCCTGCCTGAACTGCGAGCAGTCGGACATGGAGCTGCGGACGAAAGACGTGACCATCGAACTGGATGGCCTCACGCGCGTCGTGCCGGGAGTGAAGGGCTGGCATTGTCCAGTGTGCGGCGACATCGAGTTCGTCGGCGATGGCAGCGCCAAGCGCTACGCGGCAGCACTCGATGCGCTTGCCGCCGAGCGGGACGTGCTGCAACGTGAAGAATTGGCGCGCATCCGCAAGCGCCTCAAGCTGACCCAGGCGCAGGCCGCAGCAATCGCCGGCGGCGGCCCCAATGCCTTCTCGCGCTACGAGCGCGGCAAGGCGCGGCCAGTCGCGGCGGTCGTCAACCTGTTCCGTTTGCTGGACAAGCATCCGGAGTTGCTGGCTGAACTGCGGCCGGCTGGGTGAAGAGTCGATTTACGCTCCTTCGTTGGTAAGGCAAAGTGACATTTATGAGCAAAGTCTGACCCCTATTTGCTCTCCTATTTACTCTCGATCCCTTCGACCGTATGCTGGTGGCGCAAAGCCTGACGGAACCTCTGTTGTTGCAGACGGAAGATTCAGTCCTGGCGCGCTACGGTGCGGCGGTGCGTGTCGTCTGACTATGCGCATGAGCAAAAGCGGAAAACCATCCCTGCCTGAACTTAAGGAAATAGTTCTGTGTCGAAATTTAAGATCCGTGGTTTGTCCCAATTATCGTCTTGTGGTGCGCTATAGTTAGCCGGGCGTTGATATGGGACTTAAACAATCAATCTCCGATTATCTCCTTGTAGCAAAGAAACTTGTATTTGGGCTCTTAGAGCTGGGAAAGCCTTTTCTTGGCGGAATCCTTGACGCAATCCAAGAGGAAGCAGCCAAACATCCGTTTGGTAAGGTTGTACTTAATGGTCTTCGCACTGCGGTCGATGCTCACAAGAGGGCGAAAGACCTTGACGATGAGCAACGTGAGCTGAACAAGGAACGAGCATCGTGTCCTCCCGGTTGGGATGAAGGACAGATGCGGCAGCAGGAATTAGATAGACGTAGAGCAGACCTTGCGGAGCACAGCAGAGTACTACGAGACATAGAAAATAAGCAGTTCGTCGTAGAGCATCAGGAAGATCTCGTCGAAGTAGGACCATCAACTATAGAGTGGTCTGGCGACGTCGGGGTTATTATTCCGGCGAAGCTTTGCACATGTGCTTACCCAATGGTTATTCGGCAGAGGGTTGCTATTGCCGATGGGGTCGAGAGTTACAATTTATTTTGGAGTTGCCCACGATGTAATAAGTGGGCCAAGTTTGAGCCTGCTATGGCAGACGCGAAGCGCGCACGACAGCACAATCCTGATTTTGACGATGTTTCAGTTCATGCACTCAAGGCAGTAGTGTCCGGTTAAACCGTGAATAGATTCAGTTGGTTATTTGGCATGGGGTTCTCCAGGATGGGGTCGCCTGCGGCAAGGGCTTGTTGCAAAGGCA
>JAANMU010000974.1_pt1 | contig 29565 bp, 18 predicted proteins | sample 7279701 | NCBI WGS metagenome assembly JAANMU01 (sample SAMN14094539, study PRJNA606508) | bioreactor metagenome | isolation source: A lab-scale SPAN reactor treating ammonium-rich wastewater day 57 | place: Ireland: Galway | collected 2017-03-13 | reverse complement strand
GATTTTAAGCAGCAAGTTCAGATAAATGTAAATGGAACAATCGGTGATAAACTGAATATTGTTGCTGATTGGAATACAGAAAGAACATTTGAATATGAGAATCAGCTTAAAATAAAATATACAGGTTATGAAGATGAGATTATTCAAAGCATAGAAGCAGGAAATGTTTCATTGCAAACATCTCCGCTGGTTGGCGGAAGCGAAGCTTTGTTTGGAATTAAGGCTCATTTTAAAATGGGACCTTTTTCTTTAACTACAATTGCGAGCCAGAAAAAAGGAGAAACAAAAGAAGTTCAGGTTTCCGGTGGAACTTCTGAAACACCATTTCAAAAAAGAGCTTATGAATATTCAACTAATCACTTCTTTCTTGATACGATTTATGCATCTCAAACATATAAGATTTTTGAAAATTATTACGGAAAACCAACTCCTGAAATCAACAGTAATATGCTTGTTACTCAAATTGAGGTCTGGAAATCTATTAACGTAATATCACCCGACAGGTCTAAAGAAAGAAATGCAAATGTTTATATTGATTTGCCGGAAATTGGTGTTGGTGAGGTTTATCCTCAAAGCTATCGGGATGATTTGTCTAATACAATCCCGGGTAAAACTGATGCAAGCCGGTTTATTCTTCTGACAGAAGGCGTTGATTATACACTTCATCCCGAGACAGGATTTATAACACTAAAAACTACAGTCAATGATAATGATATTATTGCAGTTGCGTTTCGCCGTGAAAATGGTCCAGGTGCCAGTGATGATAGAGTATGTGGAGAATTCTTGGTACCCGGAAGTACTGATACAACCAGACTTGTATTAAAAATGGTTAAACCGCGTAATCTTCAGCCTCAGTTTAAAATTGCCTGGTCTTTAATGTTGAAAAATATTTATGCACTCGGACCCAGAAATATTAAGAGGGAAGGTTTTGAATTTGACATTCAAAGAGAAGTTGAAGGGCAAGAACCTGTCAGCGAAATCGGCACTGTCAGATTTCTCAATGCATTTGGACTTGACTTACTCAATTCCAGTTCTCAGCCTCAGCCTGATAACATATTTGATTTCCGACCGGAGATTACAATCTTTCAGGAAACAGGCGAAGTAATTTTCCCAACTCTTGAACCATTTGGGCAAAATCTTCCTGCCGGATTAGATAACGCTGTTTATAATTTTAATGAAGTTTATGATACTACAAAGAATGCTGCATCTCAGAAGAAATTAAAAGATAAATGGATACTTGTCGGTAAAAGTAAAGGTACTTCTACATCGATTTATCAACTGGGATTTAATATTGTAGAAAATTCAGTAAAAGTATTACTCAATGGAAGAGAACTTTCACCGGGTTCTGATTATTCAGTTGATTATAATACAGGGCAGTTAACTATCAGAAATGATGCAGCATTAGTTCCGGGAGCCGATCTTAAAATAACATACGAACAAAACGATCTTTTTCAACTCGCATCAAAAACATTACTTGGTGCACGCGGAATTTATGAATTTTCTAAAAAGACTAAGCTTGGTTTTTCAGTTTTAAATTTAAATCAGCAGACATTAAGTGATAAAGTAAGAATAGGTGAAGAACCATTAAGTAATACTATTTATGGATTAGACTTTTCAACTTCAGCAGATTTGCCCTTTGTTACAAAATTACTTGATAATGTTTTTTCGACAAGAGAAATGTCAACCTTTAATCTTACAGGTGAATATGCATATATTGATCCTGATCCCAACACAAAGAAAAGTACAATACTATCTGATAAGGGAAAAAGTATTGCATATATTGATGACTTTGAAGGTACAAAAAAGACGATTCCAATCGGTGTCTCTTATACTGCATGGAAAGATTTAAGTCCGCCGGATTCCTTATTATATAATCCCGGATTAACCAAACAGCAATTGATGGAATATAAAGGTAAATCTTTTTGGTTTACAGAAACCCCTTCAACCGTTACTGTAGATGATATCTATTATGGGAAGAAGCAGGTAGCCCGTTCAGATCAGCAAGTAACAGTTATGGACTATGTGTTTTTACCAGATACACCCGGTACGTATAATTACTTTCCTCAGCTTCAGCAGCGTAATAAATCCTGGGGCGGAATAATGAAAGTTCTTTCTTCAACAGCAAGTAATCTTATTGAAGAAAATATAGAGTATATTGAATTCTGGGCACAGATAATGACAGCACCGGGAGATGCAAAAATCTATATTGATCTTGGTAAAATAAGTGAAGATGTTATCCCGAATAATAAACTTGATACAGAAGACAAAGACGGGAATGATGCAATTGATGTTGATGGTAAAGAGGATACCGGAATTGATGGAATGACTGATGAACAAGAGCGTGCTCTTTATCCCGGGCGAGGGAATGATCCAAGCGGTGATAATTTCTTTTTTCAAAGGAGTAACCCGCCAAATCTTTTTGATTATTACAATATTAATGGAACTGAGGGCAACGCAATTCTGACAGATATTGGCAGAATCCCGGATACAGAAGATCTAAATAGAAGTGGAAACCCTGATTTAGCTAATAGTTACTTTAGGTATGAAATTCCGCTTGATACCAACTCACAGACAAATCCATTTATCGCGGGCGGCGGTTTCAATCCTAATCCGAATAAAAAGTGGTTTTTGTACCGGATTCCTCTTAAAGATTATATGAATAAAATCGGGGAGGATGCAAGTTTTTCAAATGTTGAATTCATCAGGCTTTTTTTCCATGGTGTTGAAAACATGGTTCATTTCAAAATTACTGAGTTTAACTTAGTCGGTAATCAATGGCACAAAAACCTGCCGGATTCAATTGCAAATACCGATACTGTTTTATCTGTATCTGTTGTAAGCCTTGAAGAGAATCCAAATTACACAAGCCCTCCGGGTGTTTTTCAGGAGAGAGACCGGACTAATCCTGATGAAGTAGTTTATAGAAATGAGCAGTCTCTTTCAATGATTATTAAAGATCTTGAAGAAGGCGATAAGAGAGAAGTTGTTAAATATCTTTTCAGACCATTGGATGTTTTTAATTACAGACAAATGAAATTGTTTATACATGGCGAAGCAAATAATATTTCAGGTTCTATCTCTTATGTTGATACGCTTAACGGTGCATTTCAGTATTCATCTGAAGTATATTTTAGATTTGGCGGTGATACAAATAACTATTACGAATATCGTCAGCCTGTATTTGCCGGATGGAATGAAATTACAATTAATTTTGATCAGCTTACTGCATTAAAACAAGCTAGGGGAGATTCAATTACTGTTCCTTACAGATTACCTGTTGAAGGTGCACCTTTGGGACATTTTTATGTAATTAAAGGAAATCCGACTTTAACAAATGTAAAATTTTTATCTGTAGGGATTTTTAATCTTAATAATGGATTTAATCCCGGTTCATTATCTGGCGAAGTATGGGTAAACGAGCTTCGTGTTGTAGGAGCTGATGATTCACCCGGCTGGGCGTATAGTTTTTCATCTTCGTTAAAGCTGGCAGATTTTGCAACAGTTTCATTTAATTTAAGGGAAAATAATCCTTACTTCCACAGACTTACAGACAGATTTGGAAGCAGAATACAACAGACTAACTGGTCTGTTTCTACTGATGTAAATTTATTAAAGTTAATTCCTTTCAACCTGCCTGAAAGTAATTTGAGATTGAATTACTCGCATACAGAAACAAAAGGAAAACCTTTATACATCCCCGGTAGTGATGTTAAAGTGGATCAGGCAGTTCAAAAACAGAAGGAATTATTCGACCAGGATACAACTGGTTTAGTAAAATCACCAGAATTAGTCAGAGAAGAAACTGAAAGCGAATCTATCTCCGATTCATGGTCTGCATCAAATATTAAAATCAAGATACCATCTAAGTTTTGGTTAATACGTGATACATTTAATGCATTAACTTTAGGTTTTAATTATAATAAAGCTTTCAGCAGAAGCCCAACTGTTCTTTCAAACAGAAGCTGGGTATGGAATGCCAACATTAATTATGGAATTTCTCTTAGTCCAACATATTTTATAAAACCAATTGATATTCCGGTCATTGGAATTTTCTTTGCACTGTTAAGAGATTACAGCGATACCAAGATTTATTATACTCCGCAGAATTTCAATCTTACTTTAACGGCGAACAGAACTTCATCAACAAATATAACCAGACCAAGAAGTAACACACCTTCAAACACGGTTTCTTCGAGGGATTTTACTACTACACGTGGATTTAATTTTTCATGGAAATTAACTGAGGGCGGATTCTTAAATCTAACTACTAGCTATGCATTAAATATTAGTTCATCACTTGCATATTTGGAAACTTTAAATGATTCAGCAGCTACACCAAGATCCGAGGGTGATATATGGCGGGATATTTTTAACGGTGCATTTTTTGGCAGAGACAGCCGTTATCAGCAAAATTTTGATTTAAGAACAGCACCACGTCTGCCTTCGTTATTTAACTTAAACAAGTTTTTTACTTTGACTGCTTCGTATAATGCAAGTTATCAGTGGCAAAATGATTTCAGACAGCCGCTGGTAGGCAGAAGTGCAGGTAATTCAAACAAATCATCTATTGGATTAACAATGAGATGGAAATCGCTGTTTGATCCTTTGTTTGCTGAAAAAAAGGAAGATCAAAAAAATCAGCAGAAAAATATTCCGCCCAAAGAAAAGCAAATAGTAAGACAAGAACCAAAAATTCGTGTTGATTCCTTAGGTAATCCAATTGCTTATGTTGATTCAGCACAAATATTAGATTCACTCCTTTTAGAAGAAGGTAAACCATCTGTATTATCTAAAGCGTTAAATTTTCTTGTGGCATCAGCAAAATATATTTTATTTGATTATGAAATGATCTCATTTAATTATTCAAATGATAACTCTATATCAAAATCGGGGCTGCTGGCTAAAGGTACCGGATTTAGTAATTTTTGGGGATTGTTTTATGATGCAGATGCTGGTCCAACCCGGGGATTTATGCTTGGAATAAACGGCGATGTCGGTCCAAGGGCTTTGATGCCGAATATGAACCTTAATGATGTGTTTTCAGTTAAAAATAATTTTGATTTTAAAACATCACGTCCGTTGTGGGAAGGAGCAAAAATAGATATTAACTGGAAGAGCGGATGGTCGCAAAACAAAAATGCAACCATAACAAGAGATCAGGATGGTAATATTTATGTATCAAATGTTACTGCAAGCGGAACTTTGACACGTTCATTCCTGACATTTCCTCCTGTGTTATTTCTATCTGTATTTAATAGCGGTATTAAACAAGTTGCTGAATTATATAATCCCAATGATCCTAACTCAAGTTTATCAAATGCTTTTGTAAAAGGGTTTGAAAGTTTACCTATCCTTTCAAATTTTGGATTCTTAAGCAGCGTATCCAAGTATATTCCAAGACCAAACTGGCGGTTAACCTGGGATGGTCTCGAAAAATTACCGCTGCTTAAATCTATTGCTCAGAGAATTTCATTAGATCATTCATATTCATCAACATATACGGAAGGATGGAAACTTAGCAGGGATGGCAATGAAGAAGTTCAGGTTCAAAAAATAGAGTATGGTTTTTCTCCTTTAGCCGGATTAAGTCTTACATTCGGACAGCTTTGGGGCGGTAATTTGAGTGGTAATCTGAAATATTCAACCCGTACATCTTTTGATCTTGGAGTTACAACAAATAATATTACTGAAAATTTTTCGAAGGATATCGGATTTACGCTTCAGTTTTCAAAATCAGGATTTGAACTGCCGCTGTTTGGATTGGCACTTAAAAATGATATTGAATTTAGTCTGGCATATTCCAGTACCAGAAGTGCTTCTGTAAGATATGATATGAAAGATTTTAAAGAAGATGGTACTCCTCAAGATGGTTCAACAAGGGTAACGATAGAACCGAGAATCAAATATACAATTAGTGCAAAGGTTACACTCTCTATCTTTTATAAACGTTCTACTACTGAACCTGAAGGAGCTTCCAGAATACCGCCTACAACGATTAATGAAGCGGGATTAGATGTAAGTATTTCTATAAATTGATGATTGATTAGAAGAAATTTTGAAATTATTATAAACTGGTTTTTAAAATATGGACAGAAAAAAAATTTTGTGGGTTGATGATGAAATCGATTTGTTGAGATCTCATATAATTTTTCTCTCCGAAAAAGGCTACGAGGTTGATACAGTAACTAATGGTGAAGATGCTCTGACATCTGTTAAAGAGAAATTGTATGATTTAATCTTTCTTGACGAAATGATGGCTGGAATGGGCGGTCTTGAAACTCTATCGCGTATTAAAGCAATTAATAGTTCGATACCAGTTGTAATGATAACCAAATCTGAAGAAGAATCTTTGATGGATGAAGCCATTGGAGGTAAGATTGCTGATTATCTTACAAAACCAGTTAACCCAAGTCAGGTACTTTTAGTCTGTAAAAAAATACTTGAAGGAAAAAAAATTTCTGGGGAGTATGCAGCAAAAGATTATCTGCAGGATTTTAATCAGATTACTTCAGCTTTATCATCAAACCTTGATTATTCAGAGTGGATTAACCTTTACTTAAAGCTTGTTAATTGGTCAATTGAATTAGACCACCATCGAGAGATAGGGCTTAAACAATCATTAAATGATCAGTATAGAGAAGCGAATAAAGAATTTTCAAAATTTATTGAGAAAAATTACAAACTGTGGCTATCCGATCCCATTGGCTACAATGCCCCAAATCTTAGCCCAGCCATAACCGAAAAATATGTGTTAACTAACCTGCGTGAGGAAAATAAATCTGTTTTTTATTTTGTGTTGGATTGCCTTAGACTTGATCAATGGCTGGTTATGGAAAAACAGCTTACAGATTTATTTAAGATTGAGAAAGATTATTATTTTTCGATACTTCCTACTGCAACACCTTATGCCCGTAACGCTTTGTTTGCTGGTTTATTCCCCTCTGATATTGAGAAATATTACCCGGAGCTATGGATATCAGCAGCTGATGATGAGAACAGTATGAATAAATTTGAGAAGGAACTTCTTCAGCTTTTAATTGAAAGAAAGAGAATTAAACTGCGGAATGATCTAAAGTACATTAAAATAATTGATCCTGAAGTAGGAAGAAACTTTGAACAGAACATTCATTCATATCAGAACACACATTTAACTGCTATAGTAGTAAATTTTTTAGATATGATAGCACACGGAAGATCGGATTCGGATATTCTTAAAGAAATTGCTCCGGATGAAGCCGCTTACAGATCACTTACTCAAAGCTGGTTTAATCATTCATCTTTATTGAATATCTTTCGCACACTTTCAAAAATGAAAAATGCAAAAATTATCATTACTACTGATCATGGCAGTATAAGATCACTAAGAGGTGCAAAAGTTCTTGGTGATAGGGAAGCTTCTACAAATCTGAGGTTTAAATACGGCAGAAATCTGAAAGCGGATGAGAAGCATGCCGTTTTTATAAAAAATGCCTCGGATTTTAAGCTTCCTAAAAGAGGAGTAACAATTAATTATATTATTGCAAAAGAAGATTATTATTTCGTTTATCCGACTGATTATCACAAATTCTTAACCCATTACAAAGACACTTTTCAGCACGGCGGAATCTCGATGGAAGAAATGATATTACCCATAATAACTATGGAATCTAAAACCTGATGCAGTTTCCATCTCAAATATTAAGCAGATCAGAATTTGAGACTGAAAAAATTGCTAAAGAGTTTTCTTTGTTTGTTAATGAAGGAATGGTTATAGTTTTGATAGGGGAATTGGGAACTGGAAAAACTTTTTTTACTAAAAAGCTCCTTCATTATTTTAATATTAACACTGCTAACAGCCCGACCTTTGCAATTGTAAATGAATATAATGGATTAAAAAAAATTTATCATTTTGATTTTTACAGAATCAATAAGCCGGAAGAGTTAATTGATATCGGGATTGAGGATTATTTTTCTGATTCAGATGCAGTTTGCATAATTGAATGGGGAAATTTATTTCCTGAACTACTTCCCAAAGTCAGAGTTGAAATTGAAATTAAATTCATTTCAGAAAATGAACGTTTATTTGAATTCAGGAAATTATGAGTGAATTATTTCCAATACTTTCAATTGAAACCTCAGATAACATTTGCGGTGCTTGTCTTTATTTTAACAGCAAAAAGTTTTTTGCAGCCAATATTGTTTTAAAACATTCACATTCGGATAAGTTATTTGAAGTTATTGAATCTGTGCTTAAAGTTGGTGAAACACCTCTATCACAAATTAAAAGTATTGCTGTTTCTTCTGGTCCTGGTTCTTTTACAGGATTAAGAATAGGAATGTCAGCAGCAAAGGGACTTGCTCAGTCATTGAATATCCCAATTATTAAAGTTCCATCTTTTGAAGCTTTAGCTTTACAGTTATCTGAGGTTCTGGCAGATGGTTCAGTTTTTACAATAGCAAATAAAGTCGGCAGGGATGAATTGTATTACGCTAAGTTTCAAATTAATTCTAATAGTTATATATTTAACCAGCAGTTAAAAATCGTATCAGTTAATTCAGCTTATCTGTTTAATGATAATGATTTGGTTTTTGGCAATATTGATTCAGATAAGATTAACAAAAAAATAATTTATAGAAATATTTCAGCCCCGAATGCAGAATTTGTAGCTAAGTGGGCGGAAAAATCCGGGAAAACATTATCAGTGCACGATATAGATTTTGTTGAACCAGATTACTTAAAAGATTTTATAGTTAAGGAGAAGAAATTATGATCCGAAACATTTTAATAGTTTTGCTGTCACTATCAATTACAGCTTTTGCTCAATTAATGGGTCCAAAGGTATCAGTTCAGCAAGTAGAGTATGATTTTGGAAATATCAATCAAGGTGATGTTGTAAATCATACATTTGTTTTATCAAATAATGGCGGTGATTTACTTAAAATAACCGATGTCAGAGCATCATGCGGCTGCACTGCTGCTAATCCTACAAAACGGGAATTAAAACCCGGCGAATCATCAAATCTGATAGTTACATTTAATTCAAAAGGACGAAAGGGTCCGCAGGTAAAAACAGTTACAGTAACAACAAATGATCCCGATAAAAAGGATATCCTGTTAACTATCAAATGCAATGTTGTTATTCCAGTTGTAAAAGAAGAAAAGACAGGTGCGAGGATATTTTTCCCTGAAACTCAACATGATTTTGGTAAAGTTCAGGAAGGAACAAAAGTTGAATATACTTTTAAGTTTGAAAACAAAGGAACAGAATCTCTTATAGTGAAAGATGTAAAAACATCATGCGGCTGCACTGCTGCAGTTGTAAGTAACAATACATTGAAGCCGGGAGAAGTAGGTTCCATAAAAGTTGGTTTTGATACAAAGAACAGAGCCGGACGAAACAGTAAATCAATAACCATTGTTTCCAACGATAATAAAGAACCAAACAGAGTGTTAATGATTTATGCAGAAGTTCAGAAAAACTAATTATGCCTTGGTTTAAAAGATCTAAACAGAATATAGCTGAAGATACACAGCACAAAGAATTGCCTGCTGGTTTATGGGAAAAGTGTCCATCCTGCGGTGAGATAATCCATAAAAAACAACTTGAATTAAATTTATGGACTTGCTTAAAGTGTGATTATCACTTTCGGATTAGTAGTTTAGAATATATTGCAATCATCTTTGATAAAGGATCCTTTAAAGAGATGGATAAAAAAATGCGCTCTGCTGATCCGCTTAATTTTGTAGATACAAAAAAATATACTGAAAGAATATCCTCGACAATTAAAAAGCTTGATCTTTACGATGCAATAAGGACCGGAATAGGAAAAATTAACGGGCGTGAAGCTGCCTTTGCTTGTATGGATTTTCAATTTATTGGCGGCTCAATGGGCTCAGTTGTGGGTGAAAAAGTATCACGTGCTGTTGATAAAGCATATAAAAATAAAATTCCGTTGATAATTATTTCATCAAGCGGCGGTGCCAGAATGATGGAAGGGGCATTTTCGCTTATGCAGATGGCAAAGACCAGCGCAAGATTAGCAAGATTAGCTGAAGAAAAAATTCCTTACATCTCTGTTCTTACTGATCCTACTACAGGAGGTACAACCGCCAGTTATGCTATGCTTGGTGATATAAATATTGCTGAACCAAAAGCACTTATTGGTTTTGCAGGACCGAGAGTAATTAAACAAACAATCGGTAAGGATTTACCTGAGGGTTTTCAAAGGTCAGAATTTTTAGTAGAGCACGGGTTTGTTGATTTTATTTCTCATAGAAAAGATTTAAGAGATAATTTAATTAAGGTTCTCGACCTGCTCTCTTAAATCTTAACTCTGGATTTTACCTAATATAAACTAACATCTCCAAAATGGATTTTTTCAATTTCATCCTTCGTTTGAAGTAAAAGAAATCCATCTTCATCTATATCATAAAAAATTCCGGACTTTTCAATTTCATTATCTGTAATAGTAATTCTGTTTCCGAGCATTCTGCATTTTTGTTTCCAATCTTCAATCAAATTATTCTTATCATTTTTAAGTCTTTCAAGAAGCACTTCAAGATTATTTAATATATCAGCCAATAATTTTTCGCGTTCGACCATTTTACCAAGTTCATTTCTTAAAGAAGTAGGCAAATAATTAAATGAACCCTGAAAAGAGTTTTGATTTACATTGATACCTATTCCGAGCACTAATCTCTCAATTTTCCCTGATTGTGATACAGCTTCAATTAATATTCCGCTGATTTTTTTACCGTTAATAAGTACATCGTTCGGCCATTTGAGATCTGTTTTTAGCTGATATAAATTTTCTACAGACATAGATACAGCAAGTGAAGCTGCAAAGTTTATCAGGTTAGCATTTTTGAAAAGAGACTTATCGTTGGTAAGCAAGATTGAAAATAGTAGATTCACTTCAGGCGCACTTTGCCAATTGCGTCCTTTTCTGCCTTTACCTTCAGTCTGCTTTTCAGCTAACATAACAGTACCATTTATATTTTGTCTGTTTTCTTTTGCTAAAAGAAATGTATTTGTCGAGTTAATTTCTTCAGTATAAATAAAATTTCTTCCGATATATTCAGTGTTTAGCTTAATATCAAAGTTTTCAATGTTAAACAATTTTTTCTCCTTAAGTTCATTGCAAAAATAAGCTAAATTAAGCAATTTGTCATTGGATGTGACGAATTATCAGCTTAATATGACAAAAGAGCCTTGCAAATATTGAGTTTAATGCAACAATAAATCCTTAAAATATCTAAATCCTTATAATTAAATGATTTAGAGAAGTTGAATTATTTGGCACTTTGCTTGCGTTAAGTATCTGGTTTAATTAGAAAATTAATAGTTTAATTATAGAAAAGGAGAAATATTATGGGAAAAATTATTGGAATTGATCTTGGGACAACTAATTCCTGTGTTTCTGTTATGGAAGGTAACGATCCGGTGGTAATTCCTAATTCTGAAGGCGGAAGAACTACTCCTTCAGTAGTTGCATTTACAAAAACTGGTGAAAGATTAGTTGGACAACCTGCAAAGAGACAAGCAATCACAAATCCGAAACAAACTATCTTTTCGATAAAAAGATTAATGGGAAGATTTATTAATGAAGTTGGAAATGAAAAGCATGAACTTCCTTATGAAATTGTAGCTGGTGATAATAACAGTGCAAGAGTAAAAATTGGTGATAGAGTATATTCACCTCCGGAAATCAGTGCGATGATATTGCAAAAAATGAAAAAGACTGCCGAAGATTATCTCGGGCAGGAAGTTACAGAGGCTGTTATCACTGTTCCTGCATATTTTAATGATGCACAAAGACAAGCCACAAAAGATGCTGGTGAAATTGCTGGTTTAACTGTCAGAAGAATAATCAACGAGCCGACCGCAGCAGCATTAGCCTATGGTTTAGATAAAAAGACAAGTGATCACACTGTTGCTGTTTACGATTTGGGCGGCGGAACATTCGATATCTCAATTCTTCAGTTGGGAGATGGAGTTTTTGAAGTTAAGTCAACAAACGGTGATACACATCTTGGCGGCGATGATTTTGACCAGAGATTAATTAATTATCTCGCCGATGAATTTAAAAAACAAGAGGGAATTGATTTAAGAAAAGATCCGATGGCATTACAGAGGCTTAAAGAAGCTGCTGAAAAAGCTAAGATTGAATTGTCATCCTCTTCATCAACAGAAGTTAATTTACCCTTTATAACTGCTACTCAGGATGGACCGAAACATTTAACTATCAATTTGACCAGAGCAAAATTTGAACAATTGATTGATGATCTTGTACAGAGAACAAAGGTGCCTTGCGAACAAGCTATTAAGGATGCTGGAATTACTCCAAAGGATATTGACGAAGTTATTTTAGTTGGCGGTTCTACAAGAATTCCGATGGTTCAGCAACTGGTTAAAGATTTATTTCAGCGAGAACCTCATAAAGGTGTTAACCCTGATGAAGTTGTTACGATTGGAGCTGCAATTCAAGGCGGCGTTCTGGCTGGTGATGTTAAAGATGTTTTATTACTTGATGTTACTCCGCTTTCTTTAGGTATTGAAACACTTGGTAGTGTAATGACCAGATTAATTGAATCAAACACAACAATACCGACAAAAAAGAGTGAAGTGTTTTCTACTGCCGGAGATAATCAGCCTTCAGTAGAAATTCATATTTTGCAGGGTGAAAGACCAATGGCTGCAGATAACAGGACTCTCGGCAGATTCCATCTTGATGGAATTCCGCCTGCTCCTCGTGGTGTACCACAGATTGAAGTAACTTTTGATATTGATGCAAATGGCATTCTTCACGTTAGTGCTAAGGATAAAGCAACAGGTAAAGAACAAAGTATCAGAATTACATCATCGAGCGGTTTGGATAAGAGTGAAATTGAAAAAATGAAGAACTCTGCTAAAGAGCATGCTGCTGAAGATAAAATGAAAAAGGAAGCAGTTGAAGTTAAGAATCAGGCAGATAGTTTGGTCTTTCAAACCAAGAAACAGATTGATGAACTTAAAGACAAAATTCCGGCTGATGTAAAATCAAGACTTGAAGCAGAGATTAAAAAAGTTGAAGATGCAATGGCTGCTAACAGCACTGAGCAGATCAAATCTGCAACTGAAAGCTTGAGTAAAACCTGGAATGAAGTTGCCAGTCAGTTATATGCACAAACAGGACAGCAGCAAGGGCAGCAAGCAACAAATCAACAGCAGGAAACAAAAGTTGAAGATGCTAAAGGTGATGTTCAGGATGCATCCTATGAAGTTGTAGATGATGATAAAAAGTAAATAATTTAAATTATCTTATTCATTATAAACTCCGGTTTGAACTGCCGGAGTTTTTTTTGTTTAAAGGGCATTTGGTTATTTTTAAGTAACTGATAATAATCTATCGAGATGGTTAGAAGCGAAAAAAAACACCGAATCATTTTTATTGATCTTATACGTGCGCTGGCTGTTATTCAAATGGTACAGGGTCATACAATAGATGCATTATTAGCTCCGGAATACAGGTCATTGGATTATCCCGCATATTATGCCTGGAATTTTATGCGTGGAATAACAGCACCAGTATTTATGTTTAGTGCTGGAACAGTTTTTACATATTTATTAAGACTTGTTAATGAACCATTTGAAAATAACCCACGCGTAAAAAAAGGATTCCGAAGATTCATTTTTTTAGTTGTTATCGGTTACTTACTCCGTTATCCTACATACACTGTATTTGATTTTTCTAACGTTACACAAAAGAACCTCGATATATTTTTTTCTGTAGATGTACTGCAGTTAATTGGATTTGGATTATTGTTTTTATTGATCTCAGCATTTATAGCTGAAAAAACTAAATTAAGTGATACAATTGTGTTTCTTTTAATTTCACTTATATTCTTTATTGCTGCGCCCTTTGTTACAAAGATTAACTGGATTGATTACCTTCCACAGCCCATCGCAGGATATTTCTATACAGGTACTGGTTCTCTGTTTCCATTATTTCCGTGGGCTGGATATGTGGTTTTCGGCGGAATACTTGGTAGTTATCTTGCAAAAAATCCATTAGTTTTTAAATCGAACAGATTTAGTTTTAATCTTGCATTATATGGTGCTGTATTCATAATTATCTCAGAAGCTGCCTTAGTGATAACTAATAAAGTATTTAACTATTATTATGATAATTCATCTTATAATCTTGATACAATATTTTTTAGATTGGGTTTTGTATTAGTGCTTAATTCAATCGTATCATTTATATCTCAGAATATTGAATCAATACCAAAAATAATTATTATTATAGGCAGAAATACTCTGATTATATATGTTGTACATCTGATTATATTATATGGCAGCGCATGGAATCCGGGGTTATCAGTAATCTTTGGTTCAAAGCTGGATGTTACTCCAACTATCATAATTGCAATCTCAATGATTACATTAATGGTGTTGATGGTTTTTGTTTTTAATAAACTGAAGTTCAGAAATAAACAACTTGTAACCTGAAATGAGAAAATCAACAACTACAAATACTGCTGCAACAGAGGAAGATATTAAAATTGAATCTTCTTTAAGACCAAAACTTATTAAAGAGTTTTTCGGTCAAAAGAAAATAACAGATAATCTTAATGTTTTTGTTACTGCAGCTAAAAAAAGAAAAGAAGCACTTGATCATGTTTTACTTACAGGACCTCCAGGATTAGGTAAAACAACCTTAGCTCATATTATTGCCAATGAACTTGGAACAAAGATTAAAGTAACATCAGGACCTGTTTTAGAAAAGCCAGGTGATCTTGCCGGATTACTTACAAATCTTGAAGAACATTCAGTGCTTTTTATTGATGAGATTCACCGCTTGAGTCCTGTTGTAGAAGAGTATCTTTATTCTGCAATGGAAGATTATAAACTTGATATTATGATTGAAAGCGGACCAAATGCACGTTCGGTTCAGATCAGTTTACCAAGATATACGTTAGTCGGTGCAACCACACGGGCAGGAATGCTTACCTCGCCGCTAAGAGACAGGTTTGGTATTAAATTCCGTCTTGATTACTATTCTACAGATATGCTTGATACAATTGTTAAAAGATCTGCAAAAATTCTCAATCTCAAAATTGATAATAATGCTACGCTTGAAATAGCTAAAAGGTCAAGAGGAACTCCAAGAATTGCAAACAGACTCTTAAGAAGAACAAGGGATTTTGCTGATTTTGAAAATAATACTAACATAAATGTTGAGATAGCAAAAAAAGCTCTTGCAGCATTGGAAGTAGATGAATTTGGATTAGATGAAATGGATAAAGAAATCATTCTTGCAATAATTGATAAGTACAATGGTGGACCAGTTGGATTAAATACTCTTGCAGTTGCTGTTAATGAAGATCCGGGCACTATTGAGGAAGTGTATGAGCCTTTTTTAATTCAGCAGGGTTTTATACACAGAACACCACGAGGCAGGGAAGCTACTGCCTTAGCTTATAAAAGATTTGGCAGAAATAAGTTTGATAATAACAAATCATTATTTGAATAATAGAAGGGATCTATTGTGAAAAACATTTTTAGTTTTATTGTTTTGGGTTTACTGACACAAGCGGTTTTTGCTCAAAGCGAACTTCGTATTCCAAACAATATCAAACCGGCTTATGAAAAAGAGACCAGATCATACAATGGAAAACCAGGAGTTAATTACTGGATTAACAAATCTGACTATAAAATAATTGCTGAGATTGATCCATTTAAAAAAATAATTGCCGGTTCAGAAGATATAACTTATTACAATAACAGTCCGGATACACTTAAACAACTTGTTATTCGTTTATATCACAATGTTACGAAGCCTGCTGCCAGAAGGGATTTCCAATTAAACAAAAATGCTTTGACTGAAGGGATTTTGCTTAAGGAGTTGATACTAAACGATATCAAACTAAACTTGAATGATCGTGCTTTAGTAAATGAAACAAGTACGAATATCATTATTAATTTGGATCAGAAAATTAATCCCGGTTCAAAAATTAATTTACACATAAGCTGGGAAGATAAAATTCCGCCGATTCCTTCTATCCGTTATGGAAGCTATGATTCTACTACAATGTTTGTTGCATACTGGTATCCGCAGATCTCTGTCTATGATGATATTGATGGATGGGATATGCTTGATTATACGGGCACATTGGAAATGTATAATGATTTTAACAATTTTGATGTTACTTTAACTGTACCAAGTGGCTTTCAAATATGGGCAACCGGTGTATGGCAGAATCCCGGTGAAATCCTGAACGAAAAATATCTTTCACTTTATCAAAAAGCTCTGGTGTCAGACGAAGTAATAAGAATCATTAGTAAAGATGATCTGAAAAATAAAACTATTTATAAACATGATAAGAATAATTCATTCAGGTTTGTGGCTGAGAATGTACCCGATTTTGCCTTTGGAATAAGTGATCATTATTTATGGGATGCTACGAGTTTTGTTGCCGATCGTAAAACAGGAAGAAGAGTTTATTGTGCTGCTGCATATAAAGAATCATCTGAAGATTTTGTTGATAATGCCTATTATGCAAAAGAAACTTTGAAATATTTTTCGTTTGAAATTCCTGGAGTCCCTTTCCCGTTTCCATCTGCAACTGTTTTTAATGGTGCCGGAGGTATGGAGTATCCGATGATTGTAAACAATGGATCAACCTCATCAAGAGCCAGTACAGTTTATCTTACCTCGCACGAACTTGCTCATCAATATATGCCTTTTTTTATGGGAACAAATGAGCGTAAATATCCTTTTATGGATGAAGGATGGGCAGTAATGCTACCTTATGATTTCCAGGAAAGAATGTCTGAAGGGACCTTACCTCGTTTGATGACAATAAAAGGTTATGAAGATTTTGCTGGAAATGAATATGAACTTCCATTGACAACACCTTCTCCGGTTATTAGCTGGCGTTCATACAGAATATCAGCATACAACAAGCCTGCTATTGCTTATGATAATCTCAGGAAAATGCTTGGAGATGAGTTATTTCTAAAAGCTTTACGAGAGTATATGTACAGATGGAATGGGAAGCATCCTATTCCTACTGATTTCTTTTTTACATTTAATGATGTAACTAAAATGGATCTCAATTGGTACTGGAAATCCTGGTTTTATGATTTCAGTTTTCCTGATCTTGCAATTGAAAAAGCAGCTGTTAAGGATAATAAGCTGAAAGTTGTAATTGAGAATAAAGGAAAGCTGCCTCTGCCGGTTAAACTTCAGGTAATGCTGAATGATGTTGTAGTTAAAGAAGTTTTCTTTAAAGCTGATATCTGGGAAAAAGATTTAAGTTCGGTACAATTGACAATAGATGGAATAAGTGATTTTGATGCAATAATTGCAGGAGATAAGTCAATTCCGGATATCAACAAGATTGATAATGTTTACTTCAAATAAGTAACAAATTTAAGTGCTATCTTACACTATCAATATGTGAGATAGCACAATATAATAAACCGCTTTTTTATGATTTAGATTTAAGTCATTAAAAAGTAAAATTCTTACACTGCTTAATAAACATCAACTCATTTATAAAATCATTTTTCTGCGCTTTTAACAGATTGTTTGTCTTTATATTTGGGACAAATAATTATTTATATAATAACTGGCTGCTGAAATATTTAATGTACGAATATCAAAAAAATAACATTTATTTTGCACAGTCTGCCGGAATGATGGAATCAGTAAGTGAGCAGGAGTTGAAGGAGCTTGGTGCAAAGGAAACTAAAATATCTTATAGAGGAGTCTATTTTTATGCAGATAAATCAACACTCTATAAAATCAATTATTTATCCAGAACTATTACAAGAGTTTTAGCACCGTTAAAAAACTTTTATTGTAAAACTTCAAAAGACATAATGAAAACCGCAATGTCTGTTGAATGGGATTCATTTTTCTCCGTTGATCAGACTTTTGCTATTACATCTTCTGTAAATAAAAGTTCAATAAATAATTCTCTTTATGCTTCACAAGTTCTTAAAGACGGAATAGCTGATTCTTTCAGAGCAAAATATGGGAAGAGACCAAATGTAGATACAGTTAATCCGGATATAAGATTTAATTTATTCATTGAAAAAGATAAAGCTGTTCTTAGTCTGGATACCTCTGGTGAATCTCTGCATAAAAGAGGTTACAGGTTATTAGCCGGAGAAGCACCAATGCAGGAAACTCTTGCTGCTGCAATTATTCGTTTAAGTAAATGGAATGGTGATAATCCTCTGTTAGATTGTATGTGCGGCTCAGGTACGATTCTATGTGAAGCTTTAATGCATTATTGCAGAATCCCAGCACAGTATCTGAGAAAAAATTTTGGATTCTTTTATTTACCAGATTATGAAGAAAAAATCTGGCTTCAGATTAAATCTGAAATAAATAAAAATATCAGACCATTAAAGGACGGAATAATTATCGGAAGTGACAAATCTCAAATAACAATAAATACTGCAAGAGAAAATCTATCTCGTTTACCATTTGGAGACAAAGTAAAACTTGGAGCTTATCCTTTTCAGCATATTAAAAAATTTGAAAATGGTACAATAATTACAAATCCACCCTATGGTATAAGACTTGGTATTAAGAAGGAAGTAGAAGCTTTATACAAAGAATTTGGAGATTTTTTAAAGACAAAATGTACCGGAACTTCTTCTTTTATTTATGTTGGCGATCCGGAATTACGAAAATATATTGGATTGAAAACTACCAGGCGTACTCCTCTTGTTAATGGAAAACTTGAAGGCGTACTGCTTCAGATAGATAGTTATAGCGGCAGCAGAAAGAAAAAGCATCAGCTTAAAGAAGAAAAATTGTGATACCTGAATTTTGAAATATTTAATTACTTATTTAACTTTAATTAGAAATTATAAGAGCGTTGATTGATGATTAAAAATATTACTACTCTTTTCCTGTTATTATCTTCTGTTTTATTTGCACAGATTTATCCTGATCAGTTTTATGTTCAAAGGACTGATTCGATTTATGCTAATATCGAATCAAGTGATGGCGTTAAATTAGGTTCCGATGGTAAAAGTATTATGCTTAAGGATTCAGTAAATGAAGGATATTTTATACTAAAACCGCAAACTTCTGCTGAGCCTTTCAATCGTGGACTGCCGTCATGGAATGGTTCTTCACCATACAGTAATGCAGGTTTTAAAGTTCAAATGCGTTTCCCTTATGGCTCCGGCTGGTCTTCCTGGCTGACAGTTGGTTTTTGGAAAGAATATATTTGGAATAGTTATGGTTTAACCGGTTATGGTGATATCAATATTGATTATGACAATGTTGTAATGACTACCTATCGCAGCAAGTGGCAGTATAAAGTTATTTTTACAAGAACTGATAATAATATTGAGTCACCGACAATTAATAAATTAAGTTTTTTTGTCAGCGATTCAAGAACTACTGATAATATTAATTACACACAAATACTGAATGACAAGCCGCCAGCTATCTTTATTCCAACAGGATTTATTTATCAATATGGCGTAGATCCCCAAATAGGCGGCTCAATTTGTTCACCTACTTCTGTTGCTATGATTTTAAAAAGCTATAATATTATTGTTAATCCCTATCAATTTGCACTGGATAATTACGATCCATATTTTGCAATGTTTGGTATATGGCCTCGTGCAGTGCAAAACGCTGCTGAACATGGACTTGATGGGGCAGTAACTCGATACAGAACTTGGAGTGAAGCGAGAGCAGTTCTTGCCAACGGCGGTAGAATTGCGATGTCAATTGGTTTACCTCTATACGCTGGTCATCTGGTAATGTTAGCTGGTTTTACTTCAGATGGAAGACCAATTGTTCATGATCCTGCTAAGTCAAATGGTTATTCATACATCCATAATAAAAGCGATCTGTCGCATTCCTGGTTTGATAAAGGCGGAGTAGCATATACTTTTTATCATCCTGATAGTGTAGCAGTTGGAGTTGATGATCAATATGCAAATCTGCCTGTAAATGATTTTAATTTGTATCAGAACTATCCTAACCCATTTAATCCATCCACAAATATTATGTTTTCGATTGCTTCGCAGCAATTTGTATCATTAAAAGTATATGATATGCTCGGCAATGAAGTAAAAGTATTACTTGATGAAGAAATGAGTGCCGGTAGTTATATAATAAATTTTGATGGAAGTGAACTTGCGTCAGGTGTTTATTTATATAAACTAATAGCTGGGAACAGGACTGATACTAAAAAAATGCTGCTGATGAAGTAATTACACCTTTATAACAATTTGAGTAAAGCAAATTGGTGATATTTTAAATTCATTAAAAAGGTTCATTAGCACATCTCAAGCCAAAGTTAAATGAACATTATACAACTAAGTTGGCGATCCTTACGAAGTCGTGTAATGTTTCTTCTCATTTAAACTTAGTACCTTTTCTTTTTCATTAATACACCAAAATCAAAACCGTTTGGAAGCAATGAATAATATTGAGGAACTATTGCAAGTTTTTATCGGAACGGAAACCGTGATTTTTCTCAGCGGTAGGTTCTCAAAAATGTATCGGCTGTGTTTGTTTACAAGTGTCCGCAACACCATAGATAAAAAATTGAAAGTCATCGGATATTATTCAATACCAATTAAAAGAAAAGCCCGATTACAATATATAATCGAGCCAATCAATGTACACCCGCAGGGATTCGAACCCCGAACCTTCTGATCCGTAGTCAGATGCTCTATCCAATTAAGCTACGGGTGCATTCAAATTTTGTGATGCAAAGTTAATATAATCAGTCTGCTTTATCAATCATTAAATATTATGATTACTCGGGTTTTGAAATTATAAGTTTGTCTTGATTCTACAGTTAATGCTTAAAAACACACCTTAAGATTATTAAAAGCTCTAAACTTCTATCAGATGAAATATTTAATTAGTCAGGTTTTTTAATGGATAGAGATATAAAATCTGTATTTAATGTATTCACTCATTTATCTGCATTGAACTATTATAAAATATTCATAGTTTTGCAGAAATTTTGTTGAAGATGAATTTCAGATAGTTATAATTCTTATTAAAAATATTCAGATATGAAAAAATATAAATTAAATAATATTGATTGTGCGTCTTGTGCAAATAACATCGAAAAAGCACTATCACAAATGCCGGAAGTTAGATTTGTTTCGATAAATTTTGCAGCTTCTACATTACACGTTGATACTGATAACATTCAGAAGATCAAATCTAAAATTAAAGAAATAGAACCTGAAGTTGATATAATTGATGATACAGATAATATTATTTCTAAAAATGAATTGCTTGAAAACAAAAAAACTCTTTTCAAAGCTGTCTCAGCATTGATTCTTTTAATCATCGGAGTTTTAATATCAGATCAATTTCATAATTCAAATTTAAAGTATGTTGAATATACTGTTTTTATCGCAGCTTATTTTATCAGTGGATGGAATGTTATAACTGGAGCGATTAAAAACATTTTCCGGGGAAAGGTTTTTGACGAACAATTTTTGATGACAATTGCTACTATTGGTGCTTTTGCAATTAACCAACTGCCCGAAGCTGTTGCTGTGATGTTATTTTATGTTGTCGGAGAATTTTTTCAGGATATTGCAGTCAATCGCTCAAGAAGATCTGTTAAAGCATTATTAGAAATAAGACCCGATTATGCTAATCTTAAAGTAAATGATGAAGTCCGTAAGGTTACACCGATGGAAGTTCATCCCGGTCAGATAATTATTGTTAAACCTGGTGAAAAAATACCACTTGATGGAATCATTATCGAAGGCAGTTCGTTTGTTGATACCTCTGCTTTAACCGGTGAATTTGTACCAAGATCTGTTAAAACTGATGAAAGTGTTTTGGCTGGAATGATAAATAAAGAAGCTTTGCTGACTATTAAAGTTACAAAAGAGTTTGGTGAGTCTTCAATTTCAAAAATTTTAGAAATGGTTGAAAATTCAGGTAGTAAAAAAGCAGAGACAGAAAAATTTATTACCACATTTGCCAAATATTATACTCCAATAGTAGTTTTATCTGCTGTTCTTATCGCTGTATTACCGCCTTTGATTTTTACAGATCAGAGTTTTGATCAATGGATTTACAGAGCATTGGTTGTTTTAGTAATTTCATGTCCTTGTGCATTGGTTATTAGTATTCCGCTTGGATATTTTGGCGGTATTGGCGGTGCTTCTCGTAAAGGTATTCTCATAAAAGGCTCTAATTATCTCGATGCACTGACAGAAGTAAAAACAGTAGTTTATGATAAGACTGGAACTTTAACAAAAGGAGAATTTAAAGTAGCTGAGGTTTTTCCGTATAATGGTTTTGACGAAAGTGAGGTACTTAAATACGCTGCCTATGCAGAAGTTAACTCAAACCATCCGATAGCTAAATCAATAATTGAAGCTTATAAAGGAAATATTGAACAAACCGAGATAACTGAAACTAAGGAGATATCAGGGCATGGTATAACTGCAAAAGTTTCTGGCAAAAATATCCTTATTGGTAATGACAGACTTTTACATTTTGAAAATATTGAGCATGATAAATGTGATGTGGAAGGAACAGTTGTACACGTAGCTGTTGATAAAAAATATGCTGGTTATATTTTAATTTCAGATACACTAAAAAATGAAGCTACTAAATCAATTGAACTTCTTAACAAAAAGAACATAAATACTGTTATGCTTACCGGCGATAATAAAACTGCGGCTGAAGTTATTGCAAAAAAGATCGGAATTAAAGAGTTTTATTTTGAATTGTTGCCTGAAAATAAGGTTGAACATATTGAGCAAATTATTTCTCAGACTCCTGATGGTAAAGTTGCATTTGTTGGTGATGGAATAAATGATGCTCCTGTATTAGCCCGAGCAGATATTGGAATTGCAATGGGAGCGCTTGGTTCTGATGCAGCAGTTGAAACCGCCGATATTGTGTTAATGTCGGATTCACCGATGCAAGTGGTTCACGCAATTGATATTGCAAAGCGTACCAGAAGGATTGTATGGCAAAATATTTCTTTTGCTCTCGGTGTAAAATCTGTCTTTATAATTCTTGGTGTATTTGGTATCGCTACGATGTGGGAGGCAGTCTTTGGTGATGTCGGTGTGGCAATAGCAGCAATATTAAATTCAATGCGTGTTATGAATATTGATTTAACAAAAGAATAGTACAGTCCATCTTATCATTTTTTTTAATAGTAGTGGTATTCTTTTTTCTTTCCGTCTTTTCTGCACTTTTGTAACATCGCAAATACCTATATCACAAAATTAAACTGATTTTTTTTAGAGAGTAATTAAAGTTAAGATTCTGATGTAACTGACAAGTAAAGTTTTTCAAATATACTAGTTTGAAGTTATCTTCAGAACAAAACAATTAGTAAGATCAAATTGTTTATTATTATGTAATTACAAATCTCAATTCTCAGAAATCAGATTATATTTAAATTAAAGATTAGAGATGCTGTATGGCTGGGGATAAAAAAAGGGTGTCTGAAAAGACACCCTTTAATAATTAGACTTCAGAATTATTTAGTTCTTGTGAACTCAATTCTTCTGTTTTTCTGTTTTCCTTCTTTGGTTTTGTTGTCAGCAATTGGTTTATCTTCACCATAACCTTTGGTTGATATTCTGCTGGCATCAATACCTTTGTTTACTAACCAAGCTTTTACGGATTCTGCTCTGGCTTCAGATAATTTCTGATTGCTCTTTGCACTACCGTCGCTGTCTGTATGTCCGCCTATTTCGACGGAAATATCAGTATAAGTCTCTAAGGTCTTGAGAGCTTTCATTAAAGTTGCCTCAGATTCTGGCTTAATTGTAGATTTGTTAACATCAAAGGTAATTCCTTCCAGAATAATTGGAACACCTATCTTAACAACATCATCTTCAGGATTCAATGGATCAGTTCCTCGTTTTACTTCAGTTCCGTCATCAACTGAACCGCCATCAGTATCTTTCTTTAATGGATCAGTTTTGTATTTCAGAACTTCTTCACCATCAGTTAAACCGTCACCATCAGTATCTTTCTTTAATGGGTCAGTCTTGTATTTCAGAACTTCATCACCATCAGTTAGACCGTCACCATCAGTATCTTTCTTTAATGGATCAGTTTTGTATTTCAGAACTTCATCACCATCGCTTAATCCATCACCATCAGTATCAACTTTTAATGGATCAGTCTTATATTTATGAACTTCATCACCATCATTTAATCCATCACCATCAGTATCAGCTACTAATGGATTAGTATTTGTTGATTTGATCTCCTCAAAATCTGTCAATCCATCACCATCGGTATCAGCTTTTAATGGATCGGTTTTGTAGGTTAAATATTCTTCACCATCAAGTAATCCATCACCATCTGTATCTGGATTTTTTGGGTCAGTTCCGATTTTAATTTCATCACATTTACCAAGTCCATCTTTATCTTTATCTACACTGCAATTTTCGCCTGTAAATGTAAGACCAAGACTTGCATTGAAATAGGAATCCCAAATATCATCAGAACCAGATCTGTAAGCATCAAGATCATAAGTAGAGGACATTGCACCGCCTAATGAAAAGTCTAAAAGAACTCTATCACTAAGTGCAAACTCAGCACCAATACCTGCTGGAACAATTGCAACCCATCCATCTTCTTCGATTGATTTACCGGAGACTACATTAGGTTTTTTGTCATTGCTAAAGTTCATAACTCCACCGCCAATGTAGAAGTATGGATTCCAACCCTTTACATCAAACGGGCTAATTCTGAAACGGAGTGTGATTGGTATTATTGTAGTTTCATATTCTCCGAGACCGGCATCTTTGTCGAACATAGCAACGCCTGCATACTTACCATAACCACCTGCAAGCTGCATTTCTAATGCTTTTGTCAGTTCAAATGCAAAGAATGCTTCGCCAAGAAATGAAGCTTTAAACCAATCAAAAGAAAAATTATCATTTCCACTAAACCCTAAGTTTGCGAATTCGTTTTCTGGAAATAATACACTTCCTCTAAGACCGAATTTGGTACCCCAGTCTTTAAATTGTGCTTGTGTCGGTTGCATCATTACGATTAAACCGAAAATTGTGAGCATGTATATTAGTTTTCTCATAGTATCCTCATTTTGTTATTTAATGAATTAGTTATAATTATTTCCCAGTTTGAATAAATTGTTGATATGGACAACAAAAATATAGAATTTTAATAAATAAGGACAAAATTAAAAAAGAATAATTTATTTTTTATTGAAAAATATCACATTCCTCCGGTATCTCTGGTTTTACTAATAAAATGTCTTCATTTAGCAATGAAACCTGACCTAAAGGCATACCTTTTCTTTTAATAACGTATTTTTTAAAAGTGAATGAAACAGGAACAATACCTGCTGTTTTTGCTTTGCTATGATATGCAGCCAAACTAGCTGCTTTCTTAATTATTGATTTAGGAATAACATCTTTTTTATTTTCAACTCGTAGAACAACATGTGATCCTGAAACTGCCCGGGCATGAAACCACAAATCATTTTGCTTAGCAAACTTTGTTGTTAAAAGGTCATTATTCTGAGAATCTCTGCCTACATAAACATGATATTTACCGGAAATTACATAATGTCTGAACTTGTTTGCATATTCATCTTGTTTATTAATGCCCTCATCATCCTTAATATTTAATTCTTTCATAATGTTTTTTATTCTTTCATCAGATAGTTGTACAGATAATTCATTCTTTATTTTTTGAAATTTATTAAGAGCTGCTTTTGTTTTGGAAAATAATTCTTTGGCTTTATTAAATTCTATAATACTGTTTCTGGCTTTTTCAAAATATCTATCAGCATTTTTTTGCGGTGAAATTTTATTATCAAGCGGAATTGCAATTTGACTTCCTGATTCAAAAGAATCCTCACAAATTAATTCTTTAGCACCGGTTTTGATCTTATTTAGGTTGATCAGAATTAAGTTTGCGTATTTCTTAAACAATTCATTTTTAGGTTCACTTGAAATTATCAACTCCAGTTTTTCAATTCTTTTTAAATTCTTGTTTAACTCTTTATCAGTAAAATCTTCAATCATTTTTAATCTGATATTCTTTTTTGTTAAATAAATTTTTCTTGATAAAAATTCATTAAAAGTATCAAATATATCACCAACATATTCTTTAGTGTATGTATTGAAAATTCCTAAACCATCAAATCCAATTTTTACTTCATTGTAATGAACATCAAAATATAATACAATGGATGAAGATTTGAGGCTGTTCAAAATCGCCAATAATTCTTCGGAATGTTTTTCTTCATCATCAGCTCTCAAATTAACCTCAAGTTCTAATTCCTTACCAACAAACTTAAATTTATCTCTTATGGTTTTTATTGAATAACCGGTTATTAGTATTGGATCTATGCTATTAAAAGTTTTTATAAATTTCTTTGCAGCTAAATCATCTCTGATGTGTGATAAAGTCTCGTCATTTTCTTCTTTAAAAGATTGAATTTTATTATTCTGTAGTAAGAAAACATTTGTGAATTTCCCCCTTATTGCAAAAAATAATTCAAAATTATCTAGTTCAAATTTTATTATTCTATCATCATCAGCAATTGAAACTGATAAGATTTTTTTATGAATTAATTCAGGGAAAATATCTATTGTGTTTCTTTTAGCCCTTAAATATTTTTTTCTGTAAGTAATATAAGGTTCAGAATGATTTACAGAGAATTCTAAAACATTGTCAACAGCTTTTTCAAATTGCATTATTAGCTTGTCTTTTTCCTGAGAAAAGATACTGTTAATAAAGCAGCCTGAAAGTTTGATGTTTAATTCCAGAGCAATTCTGTTTAAGAAAAAATAGTTTTTATACATACATATTCTTTTAAGTAAGACAAATCTAACAATTATCAATTTAATGATTATAGAAATTCAGAAAATTGTTATTTTGGTTATTCTGAACAAGTAATAAATTCAAAATATTATATTTAATACAGCTATCCTGCAACTTCTCCTAGTATGACAAATGGATGTTGCATTGAGCTTATTCAAGTGTGGATGAAGACTAAAGATTAAAGAAAAAGAATAAAGACCAGTGGATGTCATTCTTCTTCAAGCTCAGGAAGACAATCTTTACTTATTTATAAATTAAATTTTCAGAAGTCTAATTAGTTGATTAAATGAGTAACTTTTTAATAATTTACAACATAGATAAATTTAAATAAATGAAAAAACTACTTGAAAACACTTTTGTAAAGAAATCTTTAATAGCATTAGGAATTTTTATTCTTATAGTTCTTATTTTGGATTTTGTTCTGCTGCCGCTTTATGTTCATGAGCCAGAGGTAAGCGTTCCTAACGTGGTGGGCATGACTGAATTGGAAGCGTTTAAAACTCTGGAAGATGGCGGGTTTGAACCTGTTATTTCTGATACATCATACGGAGTTTCTTTACCGGTTGGCAGTATTTTTCTTCAAAAACCTGAGGCAAATAAGATTGTTAAAGAAGGAAGAAAAATTTATTTATTTATTAGCGGTGGTGATCAGGTTATTTCGGTACCATCGTTAATAGGTAAAAATATTACTGATGCAAGATTAGCATTAGCAAGGGTAGGGCTGAAAATCGGGAAGATTGATGAAGCTGCATCAAATCAGCCCAAAGACATGATTTTTGACCAGCAATTTGCAGAAGGAACAAGACTTAGAAAAGGTCAAAGTGTTGGAGTAACTGTTAGTATTGGAAAAGGCGGCGGTGATATTATTGTGCCTGACTTAATTGGTAAATCTTTAACTGAAGCAAGAAGAATTTTAAGTGATAGTTCATTAAGTGTTGGTAAAATTAATTATCAGATTTCAAGTACACTTCTTCCAAATACAGTGTTGGATCAATATCCTGCTCCCGGTAACAGACTAAACTCCAATAACAGTGTGGATTTGTTTATTACTAAAGAAGGTGCAGTTGATGAAAGAATGGAAATTCCCGAGGAAAACTAAATGAAATTACTTGCTCCATCAATTTTATCCGCTGATATAGCAAATCTTTCTGAACAGATTAAGTTAGTTGAAAAAAATGGTGCAGACTGGATTCATTGTGATATAATGGATGGACATTTTGTTCCTAACATTACTTTTGGACCAGTATTGGTCGAAGCTGCCAAAAGATCAACAGATTTACCTTTGGATGTTCATCTGATGATAAAAAATCCGGATAATTTTCTTGAAGATTTTAAAAATGCTGGTGCGGATATTATTTCTGTCCATTATGAAGAAGTTGTTCATCTAAACAGAACTATAAGCAAAATAAAAGAGCTTGGAGCAAAAGCAGGAGTTGTAATAAATCCATCAACACCGGTTTCTATGGTAAAAGATGTTGCTGAATACATAGACTTGTTATTAATAATGACGGTTAATCCCGGTTTTGGCGGTCAAAGTTTTATCTCAAATTCTGAGCGCAGGATATCTGAAGCTGTTAAATTAAGAGCAGAACTTAAAGCTGATTTTTTAATTGAAGTAGATGGCGGTGTTAATAAAAATACTATTACAAAGATTAAGAATGCCGGTTGTGATGTCTTTGTTGCAGGATCTTCAATATTTAAAGCTAAAGATGTTTCAATTGCAGCAGCAGAACTAAAAAAATTGATTACTTGATTTTTAGTAATTACAAAAAACACTCTGTTTTCTTTTTCAACTCTTAACAAAAAAATGTTGAACACATCTAAATATAAATTTTCTTCTTCGGAAATAGATTTTCGTTTACCTTCAATTATGGGTATTGTTAATGTTACTCCTGACTCTTTTTCTGATGGCGGAAAATATTTTTCTACAAAATCTGCTGTTGACCACGCACTTAAACTAATTGATCAGGGAGCTGCATTTATTGATATCGGTGGTGAATCTACCAGACCCGGCTCTGAACCTGTTTCCGTGCAGGAAGAAATTAAAAGAACGATTCCGGTTATTAAAGAATTAAAAAAACTAAATAAAGAAATTATTATTTCGATAGATACTACAAAAGCTCAGGTTGCTTCGATTGCATTAGATAACGGAGCCGAAATAGTAAATGATATAAGTGGTTTTACTTTTGATGAAAATATGTTAGATGTGATAAAAGAATATGATCCGGCAATCGTAATAATGCATATAAAAGGAAATCCAAAAACAATGCAGGAAAATCCTTTTTATGAGGATGTTATCAAGGAGATTAAAGATTTTTTAACTAATCAGATAAAAAAAACTAAATCAGCAGGATTGTCTAAAATTATCATTGACCCTGGTATTGGATTTGGCAAACGAATCATTGATAATTTTCAAATTATAAAACAACTTCCGGAGTTTGAATCGCTTGGTTATCCTATAATGATTGGAGTTTCAAGAAAATTCTTTTTAAGAAAAACATTGGAGCTGGATATCAATAATGTTGAGGTTGCTACTGTAATAATGGAAAGTCTGGCTGTTATGAAATCTGCGAGAATAATCCGTACCCACAATGTAGAATATTGCAGTCAATTAGTTAAATTAGCAAATAATATTATTTAAGGTTTAATGGTAGATTTATTTAAAATAGGTTTCTTAACAATTACTCTTTCTGATGTAATCGATATTGCAATAGTATCATTCATTTTTTTTAGATTATATATTACACT
>JAANMU010000972.1_pt1 | contig 29656 bp, 25 predicted proteins | sample 7279701 | NCBI WGS metagenome assembly JAANMU01 (sample SAMN14094539, study PRJNA606508) | bioreactor metagenome | isolation source: A lab-scale SPAN reactor treating ammonium-rich wastewater day 57 | place: Ireland: Galway | collected 2017-03-13 | reverse complement strand
GGAAAGCGCAGCCACAAAGTCAATCTCCGCCGCGCCAAACGGCCGATTCCCTCATTTACCGATTATACTCCTCCCTCAATTATCGTGCGCACGCTCATTGCAGGGCCGAATCAGCTTGATGTCGGATGCACGATCAACCTTACAGCCACTCCTAGTCCCGCAGGCGGGACGCTCGGATGGTCAATTGCATCGGGACAAAGCCTCGCGGAATTCACGACAAGTATCTCGCAGCCTACGGTTACATTGAAAGGAGTGTCAGAGGGGGATGTAACGGTCCAGGTCACTTACCGTCCCCCCGGCGCAAACGACCCAAGTGAGTGGTGCGTTGAATCCAAAGTCATAGCCGTCGAAAAGACGTGTAACTGCGCTGCAACACTACCGAATGTGGGCTACCGCTTCCCGAGTCCGAGCGAAACCGACAACGTCGGCCCGGTCGAGAAGAGGATCATCCGGTGTGGGGACGTGTTCAAAATGGAAAGCAAAGATTGGAGCAACGCGCAAAGGTGCTCTGATGGAGTCACCGTTCAACTTTTCAGGTACACATCGCCCAACATAATTTTCAAGGATGAGGAGGTAGATAGGGGAGAACAAGAGATGGATAGATACATGACACCTCGGCTTGCTGCTCGTCTGTTCATTTTGGCTGAACTCGTGCAGCAGGAGTGGCCCGGCCTCAAGTTGCGTGTAACCGAAGCTTGGGATGAAAACGGAGAACACGGCGGCTGCAATTTTAATCCTGAATGTCATGCTGCGAGCACTCACTACGAAGCCCGAGGCGCGGACATTACACTTTCGCACCCCAGTCTCAATCGCCTTCTCCCAGGAGACACCAGCCAATTGCCAAAACTTGCATGCTTGGCTGTTCAAGCAGGCTTCGATTGGGTCTGGTATGAGGACAGTGCTCATGTCCATGTTTCGGTTATTGGAGTTCCCAGCCCACCGTAATGAACTGGCTGAACCAACAACATTTGAGACCGAGATACGTTAGCCTCTTTGTGGCAGGGTTGTTTTGCTTTTTGATTTGCAGCCCAAGCGACAACGCACGAGGGCAAACGAATTCTTTGGGTTTGGAAATCGGCGTTCACTACTACGCCATCAGCAACCTGAGCAATCCGACGATTCCTGTTTTGCGCGGGAAGGCCGGAAGCCAGGGTTACGCGCATGACCTCATCATCCTTGCGCCGAACACCCAATACCGTGAGTGGATTCTGCATTTGCAGACGATGCGAGTGGCCGTGACCAATTACACCACGCCGGATGTTGGCCGCAGTTTTCAATTGCCCGAGTTTCAACTGCGCACGAGCACTTCCCCCGATACCGATGGCGATGGGTTGCACGATTTGGCCGAGTTCATCCTGGGCACGAATCCCCACAACCCCGACTCGGATGGCGACGGGATTCCGGACGGCGTGGAAATTCAGGACGGCACTGATCCGCTCGACGGTTTGCCCGCCAGCATCGGCATCATTGCGGCGACGGACACGCCCGGAACGGCGGTGGACGTTTGCGCGATCAATGACCTCGCCGTCGTCGCCAATCGCGAGGCCGGGGTGAGCGTGCTCAATGTCGCCGGGCAGAATCCCATCCGCATTGCGGAGGTGGACACGCCGGGCACGGCGTTGCGCGTGGCCTGCTTCGGCAACCTCATCGCCGTGGCCGATGGCGCTGCCGGTCTGGCCATCATTGACATCACCGATCCGCCCGCCGCGCGCATCCTGCATCAGGTGAACCTCGGCAGTCCGGCCCAGGCGGTCACGGCGGCCGGCGGGCTGGCCTACGCGGGCCTCGCCAATGGAGAGCTTGTGACCGTGGATTTGGCGAGCGGCTTCGTGCTGTCGCGCCGGCAACTGGGCGCGAGCGTGCAAGACCTGGCCTTCTCCGGCGATCATCTGCTGGCGGTGACGAGCGGCGCCCTGATCGTGCTGAATCCTTACGAACTGGATTTGCCGACGTTGGGGAGCACGCCGTTGAGTTGGGCACTACGCCTCGTGGCGGGGAATGGATTGGCTTACGTGACGGTTGACGGTGGTTTCGATGTGTTTGCAATTGGAACGAATGCAACTCCCACGCTTGTGAGGCAGAACCGGCCGGGCCAGTCGGATTGGCGGCATCTTGTGGTGAACGGCTCAGGATTAGGAATCGCTGCCGTCAATCTGGGTTTTGGTGGAACACCGCTGGACGTGGAGCTTTACAGTCTGCCCGCGCCGGACCAACCCCCGCAGTTCACCACCCGAATCAATACACCGGGCGCGGTTACGGCGGTCTCCATTTACAATGGTCGCGCCTACGCAGCAGATGGCGTGTCCGGCTTGCAAGTGATCAACTACCTCGCTTACGACAGCGGCACGAATTCACCGAGCATCGCGCTCTCGACGAGCTTCGCATTGAACCCGCCAACGAACGGCCTTGCCGAGGAAGGCAAGCTCGTGCGTGTGACCGCCAGCGTTAAGGACGACGTGCAAGTGCGCAACGTAGAGTTCTGCGTGGACGGCGTGCGCGTGCTCACCGACGGCAACTTCCCCTTCGAGCATCGTTTCCTGACACCGCGAATGACCGTCAGCAAGACCAACTTCACCGTCCGCGCCAAAGCCACGGATACCGGCGGCAACTTTGCTTGGAGTGATGAAATCTTGGTCGAACTCACCCCGGACGCCACAGCACCGCGTTTGCTCCAGACCGATCCCGCCACCAACAGCATTGTTTCCATCACCAACGCTCCCGCCGCCGTCTTCGCCTATTTCAGCGAGGCGATGGATGTGGCTTCACTCAATTTCGCCACCTATCAACTTCTGTGGGCCGGCCCAGACACCCGGTTCGGCACGGCGGATGATCGCGTGCTGACCAACACCACCGTGACCTATCGCGACACGTTGAACGTGGGCGTCATCGAACTTTCCGCGCCGCTGGGTCTGGGCGTGTATCGCGCGACGATTTCATCGAACGTCACTGATGCGGCTGGAAATCTGCTCGCCGCGAATTTTGCTTGGACTTTTGCCGTGCTCGCTGGCGGCCCGGACGACGACGATGACGGCGACGGGTTGACCAACGCGCAGGAACTTGAATTCGGCAGCAATCCCTTTGTAGCCGATTCCGACGGCGACGGCTGGTCGGATTTGGATGAATTTGAGAATGGCACAGACCCGAACGATTCCGGCGCGCGTCCGATGCAATTGGTGCTGGCGTATCCGCCAGTGGCCATTCTCGCGCAAAGTCCCGACATGGCCGGGACGGCAGGAGCGGCGGTGTTCCTCGCGCAACCACCTGTGCAAATTGATCTCCCGAGTCCCGACACCTTTGGCAATGCCGGCGCGGCGACGGTCTTTGCGCAGCCGCCAGTGGAACTGCTGTTGCCCAGCCCCGATATGGACGGAAGCGCGGGCGCGGCGGTGTTTTTGGCGCAACCACCATTGCAGCTTGATCTTCCGAGTCCGGACACGTTTGGCAGCGCCGGAGCGGCTGCCGTCTTTGCGCAACCACCGCTCGAACTCCTGCTGCCCAGCCCGGACATGGACGGCACTGCCGGGCCGGCAGCGTTGCTCGCGTTGCCCCCGTTGCAGATTGATTTGCCAAGTCCCGACACGGCGGGAACAAGCAGCTCTGGTCTATTTCTCGCGCAACCGCCCGTCAGCATCGTGATAACGAACCAGTGAAAACGAACCTGAATCTCAAGGTAGGGCGCGTCACTCCGTGCGCGCCGGGACGGTTGTGTTTACGCTCGCCCTCACCCCGGCCCTCTCCCCCAGGAGAGGGAGACTCGTTTGGCAGCCCGATGAGTTGCCATGCGCCTTGGTCTTTCGTGAGTCTTAGTCTTCGAGCAACCAGCCAACGGAGAATTGCATGGACCTTCCGAACAACCCGGAGCGTGCGCGTGCTATTCCCTCTCCTCGGGGGAGAGGGTCAGGGTGAGGGCCAGCGTCATTCACTTTTTCCGTCCACCCTCAAGTCTCAGCCAAACCATCACTTTCAATCCAACGACCCTCACAACAGAACATTTAAGAAAGGAAAACAGATGAAACCAAAACACATAATCCGATTCGTGATGATGCTCTGCGTCATCAGTCCCATCGGCGCGCTCGCGCAATTCGATTCCGGCAGCACGGGAGCGGATGGGCCGCTCGTAGTTACAAACAGTCTGACGTTGGACGTGCCAACGAACGGGGTGTTCAACTTCACAACCATCAACATCAATCTGAGCCTAAACAATCAGCGCTTAACATTCAGACGCAACGCACTGAATACGCCAGTTTACCTGTTAGCAACCGGTGACGTAATTATCCAAAGCGTGAACGACACCGCAGGAGTTTCCGTGAACGGAGAAAATTACAGTGGAAATGCGGCTGGTAAAGGCGGGCCTGGCGGGTTTGATGGAGGGTTTGGCGCATTCCAAGGATTTCCAGCAGGGCCTGGCCAGGGGCCGGGCGGAGGATTGGTAGGACTTGATGCCTACTGGGCTGCCGGGGTTTACGCGTTTCCAAACAACTCCAACACGAACATTTATGGAAACACACTCCTGAGTCCGCTGATTGGAGGATCCGGCGGAGCTGCTGGCGGCGGACTTGGAGGTGGTGGCGGAGGAGGCGCAATCGTAATCGCATCTAGCACAAAAATCGTGTTCACTGGGCACATTCACGCTAATGGTGGGATTGGTTATGGCGGCGGCAGCGGCGGAGCCATCCGGTTGGTCGCCCCAGTGGTTGAAGGCAGCGGTGTTATGTTCGTGCGCGGTAGGTCAAGTGCTTCGACGAGTCAGGCCGATGGGCGTGACGGCAGAACTCGGATTGACTCGATTGACCGATTCGCTCACCGAAACATTACACTCGGTGGCAAGGGCACGCGCGGCAGCCAAATGTTCGTTTTCCCAATCGGCGACCCCAAACTGGACATCATCAATGCCGCTGGCACTGCGATCCCCCAGGACACCGAAACTCCCGTGACCGTGACTTTGCCGGTAGGATCGTCCACGAATCAACTCGTGCGCGTGCAAGCACGCGGCTTCACAAACGACATTCCCATCCGCGTCAAGATCACGCCAGAGAACGCGCCCTCCGCCACGTTTGATGGAGTAATCCAACAAAGCAGCGGCAACCCACCCTTTGCCGACGTGCAAGTTACGCTCCCGGTGGACACCGTCTGCCACGTTCATGCCTGGACAAGGTGAGGCTCAAAGGTTGAGAGTCGGTGGTTGAGAGTTGAGGATTGAGGATTGTTGGTTTGCGATTCGTTGACGATAGGCGGTCGAGTCGTTTAGTGTCGCATTATGAAGACGATCAGCGTTGAAGAGTTGCATGACCAGACAGACCGGGTCATTAGCCAGGCCAAACATGACACCCTGGTCGTGACCCGGAACGGCCGGCCGCAAGCCATCTTGAAGCCCTATCCCGACGAAGCCGCGTTGAAGCAGCACTGGGCGGAACGGGAACAGATGCTGGCCCGGCTGCCGAAAGTGACGGTGGACACAGCGGAATACATTTCCGAGGACCGCGACGGGCGATGATTTATTTCGACACGTCTTACCTGCTCAAGTGTTATCTGGCCGAACCGGGGCACGAAGTCGTGCGGCAACTGGCCCGGGATGCCGGCCCGCTGGCGTGCGTCGGTTATGGTTTCATCGAGTGCCGGGCCGGAGTGCATCGCCATCTGCGCGAAAAGAAGCTGACCCCGGCAGAAGCGACTGTGGTGTTTCAAGTCATGCAGCGGGATGATGACATTGGGTTGGTGACATGGTTTCCCGTGTCGGGTCAACTGGTGGCCCAGGTGAAGCAGGAATTTGAAACATTGCCCGCGACAGTTTTTCTCCGCAGCGCCGACGCGCTGCATCTGGTCTGCGCCAAGGAACAAGGGTTTGCGGAGATTTACAGCAATGACCGGCATCTGTTGGCGGCGGCGGCGCACTTTGGGCTGGCCGGCAAGAATGTGATTCCGTGATGGATGGAAGCACGACACCACAGACCCCGTGACTTGCGTTCATGCCAGGGCGAGGCGAGGCGGAAAAGTTGAGAGTCGGTGGTTGAGAGTTGAGAGTCACGGCAATGACAAGACACTTGCGAGCGGGATTGAGGCATTGAATACTAACGCTATGACGACGAAAGAAGTGCTCATAGACATCGCCAACCGGCTGCCGGAGGACGCGACCCTGACTGACGCCGCATACGAACTGGAACTGCGCGCGGCGATTCTCGAAGGGATTGAATCGTTGGATCGGGGGGAAGGGATGGCGCTGGAGGAAGTCGAGAAGCTGCTGCCGCAATGGATTTCAAAGGAATCATGTGCAACCGTTGAGTTACCTTTCTCAACGCGCTTGATCGGCACGCAGCGATCTGCCACCTTGCCACCATGAAAACGCTGACTCTGGACGAAGCCCAACGCTCTTTGAGTTCACTTGCCCAATGCGCGTTGCGTGGCGAGCAGGTTTTGATTCAAGTCGAAGGGAGTCGGGAACTGCTCTCCCTCCAGACCGTCCCAGGCGAACTTCCGGAAAACTATCTCGCGGGTTGTTACGGCCAAGCGGAGTTTGCCGATGAAGAATATCTGGCCAGCTTCGCGCCGCGAGGCACTGCCACATGAGGCAATGGGACATTCTCCTGTTTCCTTTTCCAGAGGAGCAGCCGCATCCGGTGGTGATCGTTTCGCCGGATGACCGTTGCCTGAATCCGGATTTGAAGTTCGTCAACGGTCTGATCTGCACCTCGGTTCGGCTGAACCGACCTGCCAAGTTGAACGAGGTCCTCCTTGACGAAGCTGATGGACTCGACTGGGTGACAGGCGTTCGCTGCGATTTTCTTCATGCACTACCGAAGACGGGTTTTCTCGGACAACGTGGCCGCGTTTCCGAGACAAGACAGTTGCAGATCATGCGGCACGTAAACCGGTGTCTTCGGTTTCGGATTTGAAACAAAGCCCTTGTGACCTCTGCCCGGCATAGTTTTGCTGAAGTCCGACGGATCGGTATTCGCCGTGCCTTGGGACTGATTTCGCTGCTGTCGGCAGCCGGCATTTTGTCCCTGCGGGCCGATGTCGTGACTGATTGGAATGAAACAATTCTCCAGGCAGTTCGCAACGAAACCACACCTCCGTGCCTGGCATCCCGGAATCTGGCGATCCTTCATATCGCCATTTACGATGCGGTCAATGCGATCAGGCGCACGCATCAGCCATATTGCTTCGAGGCGCGGGCGGATGGGGAAGTTTCATCGGAAGCGGCAGCATCAGCGGCGGCGCATGAGGTTGCCATTTTGCTGTATCCCAGCCGGCGGACCGAGTTCGATGCATTGCTGGCGAGTTCAGTCGTCACCATCACCAACGAGACGCCGCGAATCAATGGAATCCAGTTGGGCAGAGAAGCCGCCCAAGCCATCCTCGCGTTGCGCCGCGACGACGGCGCGAGCACAACGATCCCTTACATTCCATCTGATGAACCGGGCCGTTGGCGGCGCACACCGCCGTTCCATCGCCCGCCGGAACTCCCGCAATGGCGTTTCCTCAAGCCGTTCACGATGACCAACAACGCCCAGTTCCGCCCGCCGCCCCCGCCCGCGCTGACGGGTGAGCAATACGCGAGGGATATGAATGAAGTGAAGCGATTGGGCGGAAGGGACAGCACAGAGCGGACATCCGAACAAGAACTCATCGCCCGGTTCTGGTCGGATTTCAGTTACACGGTCACGCCGCCGGGACATTGGAACGACATTGCGCGAACGATTGCGCTGCCTCGCAAGCTCGCACTCGAAGATTCTGTGCGCCTGTTCGCGTTGCTGAACATCGCGATGGCGGACTCGGCGATTGTCTGCTGGGATGCCAAGTATGCTTTCGATTATTGGCGTCCGGTAACGGCGATTCAGCAAGCCGCGAAGGATGGCAACCCAGCGACGCAGGCGGATCCGGGCTGGATGCCATTGCTACCAACGCCAGCCCATCCAGAATACCCCTCCGGCCATAGCACGTTTAGCGGGGCCGCAGAGGCGGTATTGACGCATTTCTTTGGGACGAACGCGGTGGATTTCACCATTGGATGCGATGCGTTGCCAGGGGTGACCAGAAACTATCGCAGTTTTGCGGCGGTTGCAGAAGAGATCGGCCAGAGCCGCATCTATGGCGGCATTCACTTCCCGTCGGCGAATCTCGCGGGGACCAAAGCAGGCGCGCAACTCGGCAGTTACGTCGTGTCACATTTGCTCCAGACAACCGGGCAACCGACAGCCTCGCTGAACGGAAAACTGGAGTCGCAAACCCCTTGATGCGTCCGCCACAGCCGCTGGTATAAGTTGACTGAGCGGGAGGATCAAACTCGTACAATGTTGATCCTTATCCGCTTGCGCCGCTCCCTTACGCCGGGAACTCTCTGCCGCAACGAAATGACGTATCTTGACCTCACGTTGCCAACACCGGCGGAAAACCTCGCTGTCGAGGAGGCCTGGCTCGACGCCGCTGAGGCGGGTGAAGCGGGTGAAGTCCTTCGCTTCTGGGAAACTTCGGAACATTTCGTGGTCGTGGGTTATGCCAACAAAATCGCCACGGAGGTGAACGTGCCGGCGTGTGAGGCGCGGGGGATTCCCGTGCTGCGACGGTGTTCCGGCGGCGGCACGGTGTTGCAGGGGCCGGGTTGTCTCAATTACGCGCTCGTGCTGAAAATCACAGCCAACGATCCGCTCAAAACCATTTCCTCCGCCAATGAATTCATCATGGAACGCAATCGCGTTGCGCTGGCAGCAGTGCTGCATCGTCCGGTCCTGGTGCAAGGCCACACGGACCTGACGCTCGACGGATTGAAGTTTTCCGGCAACTCCCAGCGGCGGCGACGGCAGTTTCTGGTGTTCCACGGCACGTTCTTGCTGAACTTCGATCTTGCCCTGCTGGAAGCCGTGCTGCCCCTGCCCACGCAGCAGCCAGAATATCGCCGTCAGCGGACGCACACGGAATTTGTCACCAATCTTCATGCCCCTGCCGCCGCCGTGAAGGCCGCACTGGCGAGTGTTTGGCAAGCCAACGAGCCTGGCGTGGACTTTCCCCGGGACCGGATGACCGCACTCGTTCGCGAGAAATACGCCACGCCTGCCTGGTCGTTCAAATTCTGATCTGCACCACCGCTTCGTGCAGGAACAGGCTGATCCATTCCTGCGCGGCGAGCCGGTCGTTGTGGGAACCGCCGCGCAATTGCCACTTGCCGTCCCGGCTACGAATCAACGTTGCACCACCAAAACGCGCAATCACTTCGCCCTCATCCGCCCAGGATTTCCAAAGTTGCTTCAATTTCATGAGGCGAGCGTAATACCGCCACTGGGACAAATGCCGTCCAAGCTGAAAATCTCCCGCCATTTTTTTCTCAATCCAATAGTTGACAATCCGGGCGCTATACTACTCATTTGAGTAGTAATGGTTGACCTGACCCCAGCCCAGCAAAGAATCCTGAATTTCATTCAAGCGGAAATTCAGGCCGGGCGGTCCACGCCCAGCCACCAGGAGATTGCGGACCACTTCGGCTTCCGCAGCAAGCGGGCCGCCGCCTGCCATCTCGAAGCGCTCAGGAAGAAGGGCGCTCTGGAATCCCAACCGGGCAAAGCCCGTTCCCTGCGCGTCATTTCCCCGCTGACCAGGCTGCGCAGCCGGATTGCGGATATTCCGTTGTTCGGGTCCGTCCCGGCGGGGTTTGCGCGGGAGCGTGAACCGGAAGCGGCCGGGTGTGTTTCCGTGGACGTGGCGAGCCTCGGCTTCAAACCCACTCGCAACACCTTTGCCTTGCGGGTCACGGGCGATTCCATGATTGGCCGGCACGTTCTCGATGGCGACATTGTCGTGTTGGAACACGGGCCAGAACCACGGCCCGGCGACATCGTGGCCGCGTTGATTGACGGCGAAAGCACGCTCAAAACGTTTTTGCGAAAGAACGGCAAGCCCTATCTCAAAGCCGAGAATCCCCAATTTCCGGACCTGCTCCCGGCGGAGGAATTGATGATCCAAGGCGTGTTCAAGGCGCTTATCCGCAAGGCGAAGGAATGAATCATGCCGCGCGTCATTGTCCATCTGGACGCGGACGCTTTCTTCGCGTCCGTTGAGCAGGCGGCCAACACCCGCTTGCGCGGCAAGCCGGTGGCCGTGGGCGGCGAACGGCGCGGGATCATTGCCTCGGCCTCCTACGAAGCGCGACGCTTCGGCGTTTACACGCCCATGCCCACCGCCCGGGCGCGCAAGCTTTGCCCGAGACTCATCGTGTTGCCCGGCGATTTCGAGCGTTACGAACAGTTCTCCCAGTGGATGTTCAATTACTGCTACGACTTCACGCCGGACGTGGAACAAACTTCGATTGATGAAGGTTACTTCGACCTGACGGCGAACCGGCGAAAGCCGCCCGTGGAAATTGCGCTGACAATTCGCCGTGCCATCGGGCAATCGCTCAAGATTTCCGTCAGCGAAGGTCTCGGCACGAACAAGCTCGTCAGCCAGATTGCGTCAAAACTCAGCAAACCAGCGGCGTTCCGGGAAGTGCCGCCCGGCCAGGAGGAATTGTTCCTGCATCCCCTGCCCAATCGCTGGTTGCCGGGTATCGGACCGAAAACCTCGGCGCGGCTCAACGCCGCCGGCCTGGCGGAAATCCGGCACCTTGCCGCCACGCCACCCGAACTGCTGGAACTGATTCTCGGCCGGCAGGCGCCGCTCGTTTATCAGTTCGCCCACGGGATTGATGAGCGACAAATCATCCCGGCGCGGGAACCGCAGAAAAGTTACAGCCAGCAGGAAACCTTCGCCCAGGACGTAACGGATGAAGACTACCTGCACGCGGTGTTGCGGCGCATGGCGGATCGTCTGTTCGCCAAAGTGCGCGAGGACGGCAAGAGCATCCGCACGCTGACGGTGAAGGTGCGTTACAACGACATGGCCGAGGATCAATGCAGCGAAAGCCTGCGCGAACCGACCGATCTGGAAACTGATGTTTACGGAAAGTTGCATGGCATGTTGCGGCAGGCGTGGAAACGCCGGGTGAGTTTGCGGCTGGTGTCCTTGAAACTGGCCAACGTGTACGAGGGCGTTTTCCGCTCCGATCTGCCGCTGGACCGGGCCGCCGAACAACAGGACACGCGGGAACGGCTCGCCCGCGTAGTGGATGAATTGCGAAAAGTGCACGGGGCGTCGGTGATTCTGCGGGGCCACGATTTCCGTTTGCGCGCTGCACCGCGTGAAGCTGTAGCCGCCAACGTGAGGAAGCGGACATCGGTGACAAACCCAACCGACAAAGCTCCGCCCTCCGCCTCGTTACCTCAGCGGCTACACAGCTATGTTCCGTTGCGAGTCCACAGTTATTATTCATTTCTGGATTCGACGCTGTCGCCGGCAGCCGTTGTAACAGCGGCGGTGCAAAACAACTGTCCCGCCGTCGCGCTGACGGACTACGGCAATCTGCACGGCGCGGTGGAATTCGTTCAGGCGGCGCAAAATGCGGGCATCAAACCGATTCTCGGAGTCGAATTGAATCTGGCGCAAGAACCCTTGCTGCTCTACGCGGAATCCGCGCGCGGTTATCACAATCTTTGCCGGCTGCTCTCGCGTCACGCGGCAGATCAGAATCGCGAGGCCATTTCCGTTGCCACCCAACAACGCAGTCCCGTGCGCCGGCAGTTGCTGGAAGAATTCAGCGAAGGACTGCTGGCTGTCAGCAGCGATCCAAAACTGGCGGAGTTGTTTCCCGGACGTTTCTATCGGATGGCAACCAGGAGCGCGTCCGGCAATTCAGTTCCCACCGTTCCCTGCCCTGCCATTCATTACGGCGCACCGGAGGACCGCTTGCGTTACGACATTGTCCAAAGCATTCGCACGCTCACGCTGTTGCGACAGGCGCATCCCAACAAGCGAATTGGCGGTCGCTATCATTTCCGCACGCCTGCTGAGATGCAAACCGGTTGCCGGGAAAATCCCGACTGGCTCGCGCACGCCCGGGAAATTGCTGGGCGCTGTCAGTTTGAGTTTCCCTTTGGCAAACCGCAGTTTCCGGCCTATCGCACGCCGGATGGTTCAAGCTCGCGTGGGTTTCTCCGACGGCTCGTGCTGGAAGGGCTGCAACGCCGTTATCAGCATCGCCGCATTGTCACCGACACCAGCGCGACGGTTCCGTTGGAGCGCGTACGATCACAGATTGAAACCGAACTCGCGATCATTGCCGAGGTCGGCTACGAGGATTTGTTTCTTTGCACCTGGGATTTGTTGCAGGTGTGCCGCGCGCACGGCATTGAGTGGATAACCCGCGGCAGCGCGGCGGACAGTCTGGTCTGTTATTGCCTCGGCATCTCGGATGTTTGCCCGATCCGTTTCGATCTCTACTTCCGCCGGTTTCTCAACCCGGAGCGCATGGCGCTGCACAAGTTGCCGGACATTGACGTGGATTTCCCGCACGACCGGAAGGACGACGTGGTGAAATTGTTGTTCGAGCGACACGGACCGGAGCATTGCGCGGTGGTGGGCGGCTTCTCGACGTTTCAGGTGCGCAGCGCGGTGGCGGATGTGGCCAAAGTGCTCGGCGCAGCGGAGTTTCAAATCCGGCGCTTCACCGAACATTTTCCGTGGAGCTTCGGCGGCGGCTGGATTCCGGTGGATGAAGTCAAGCCGCTGGGCAATGACCTGCTCGAAAAACTCAAAGCCAGCCCGGAATGTCGCGATTTGCCCCTTGATGAAGAACCGTTCAAGACGGCAGTGGAAACCGCGGTGTTCCTCGACGGTTTTCCGCGTCATCCCAAAATGCATCCGTGCGGCGTGGTGTTGTCGCGGCAGCCGATGCACGAGTTGACGCCGACCTTCATCGCCAACAAAGGCTGGCCCACCACGCATTTCGACATGGATGCGGTGGAGGCAATCGGTTTGGTGAAGACAGACATCCTGGCCCAAGGCGGACTGGCGGTGATGCGGGATGCGCGCTCGGCGCTGGTCAGGCGCGGAGTGGAAGTGGATTTGAATCGTTGTGTTGCTGGCGAAGCGGAACTGGAATGTGAGCCGATGGGAAAGGGAGAAAGTGGGAAAAGCTCACTTTCTCACCTGCCCACTTTCTCCCCGGTTTCTCCGAGCCGCCTCCTTACGTCGGCGGCTACAAGTGGGCCGTTCAACGACCCCGAAGTGTGGGAGATGATCGCGCGCGGCGGCGCCCGGGCGGTGCATCACATCGAGTCACCCGCCATGACGAGTCTTTGCCGCATGTGCAACGTGCGGGAGATTGATGGATTGATTGCCATCGTCAGCGTGATCCGGCCCGGCGCGGCGAACGAGCAGAAGAAACTCAAGTTCACCCGCCGCTATCAACGCATGGAGCCGCCGGAGTATCCGCATCCCTCACTGGAAGCCTGCCTGCGCAGCACGTTCGGGCTGGTGGTTTACGAAGAGCACATCCTGCAAATCTGCGAAGCGTTTGCCGGATTGAATCCCGGTCGCGCGGATGTCTTGCGGCGTGCGTTGGTGAAACAAAACTGGTCCACAGTCGAGGAAATCGCGCGCGAGTTCGCCGCCTGTGCCCGCGCGCAAAACCACAGCGCGGAGAAGATTCGCGAGGTGTGGGAGTTGGTGACCAGTTTTAACGGTTACGCCTTTTGCAAGGCGCACAGCACGGCGTACGGCGTCGAGGCGTATCAAGCCGCGTGGCTCAAAAGATATTTCCCGGCGGAGTTTATGGCCGCCGTGCTGACCAACGGCAAAGGCTTTTACGATCCGTTGGTGTACGTGTTGGAATGTCATCGGCTCGGCATCCCGCTGTTGCCGGCGACGGTGAATGAGCCGGGGCCGGAGTTTTTGGCAGAAGGCCGAAGGCAAAATGTGAGAACTGAACCTACTTCAGCCTTCAGCCTTCAGCCTTCGACCTTTCCCATCGTCATCCGCGTTCCGTTGACCCGCGCCAAGGGCCTGACTGAACGCACGGTGAAACGGCTGCTGGCTGAACGCGAACGGGAACGGTTTGTTTCCTTGAGTGATTTTTACCGGCGGGTGAATCCCGCGCCGGAGGAGGCGGAGATCATGATTCGGGTGGGCGCGTTTGATGAATTTGGCCAGAGCCGCACCGCGCAGTTCTGGGAGTTCCAACGTTTGCACCGAGCCTTCGGGCAATTCACCTCAGCCCAAGGCTGGCTGCTGCCGCCGCCAGACCTGAACGCGCTGCCGCAACTGCCACTGGCCGAACCAACCCGCCGCCAGCGACTCGAATGGGAAGCCGAGTATTTCGGTTTTGCCGTCAGCGGACATCCGCTCGAATTGCACGACGACGTGGCGTGGGACACCTATTGCCCGGTGGCGCGGCTGGGTGAACACGTTGGCGAAACGGTGGTGACGTGCGGATTGGTGGTCGAGCAACGCACGCACCATCAGATCACTGGCGAACCGATGAAATTCCTGACGCTGGCGGACTGGACCGGCATGGTGGAGACGGAACTATTTGCGCCGACCTACAAGAGTTACGGTCTGGCCACGGTGCGCTATCCCGTGCTGGAGATCTCCGCGCGCGTTGAACCGTTTGAAAATGGGCGAGGCTTCTCCCTGCGCGTGTTCCGGGCGGGAGCACCCCGTAAATGGCAACGATCGCGATGATGGAGCGAACTGGCAGAGAACGCCGCCGATCTGGAACCTTCCGCCGATTCCGTAAATTCCAACTTTGACACTGCGGACCGTTCACCCGATCATGGATTCACACAATGCAAACAGTCAGACCACTTTGGTATGTCTTGGCCGCCATCCTCGTGTTGGTGCTGCGATCACCCTGCGGGGCGGAGATCATTTTGGGAGAACCGCCGCCGGCGCCCACGGACCTCTCCGGTCTGCCGGGGGGCGGCCCCTCGGCGCAGGGCGTCACCGGTGGCTTCACGGTGAATCCGGCCGCGCGCGAGCAAGTGCGGTCGTTCTACAATGCCGTGTATCGCGCCTCCGAGGGAATGCCGATGCAAACCACGGCCAACGTGGCCACCTGCACCCCCGGCACAAATGGCACGGCTTTCCAAGAAGCAATACTGCGCCGCATCAATTGGTTTCGCGCCATGGCCGGTCTGCCGGCTTCCGTCACCTTGAACGCCGGCAACGATGCCAAGTGTCAGGAGGCGGCGATGCTGATGTCGCGCAATAACACGCTCAGTCATTTTCCTAGCAATAACTGGCCCTGTTTCACTGCCAATGCCGCCAATGCCGCCTCCAATGCCAATCTTGCCATCGGCACCATGGGACCGGACTCCATTTCCGCGTACATTCAGGATCACGGCGCGAACAACACCGCCGTAGGCCATCGGCGCTGGCTGTTGTACCCGCAAACGCAGATCATGGGCACGGGGGACGTGCCCCAGGCCGGAGGATTCCATGAGGCGAATGCCGTCTGGGTGTTCGATGCAAATTATGGCGGACCGCGACCGACCACGCGCGAACCATTCGTGGCCTGGCCACCACCAGGCCATGTGCCGCATCCGGTCGTGTATCCACGGTGGTCGTTTGCGCTGGCGAACGCGATTTATACCAATGCCTCTGTGACCATGCGCAGTAATGGGGTGAACGTGGCGGTCGCCGTGGAACCTTATCAAGGCAACATTGGGGAGAATACTTTGGTCTGGGTGCCGATGGGGTTGAATGCGGGGAGCGCGGACACGCGGTTTCCGTTCAACGGGGCAGACACGGTTTACAGCATCACCGTCACCAATATCCGGGTGGGTCTGTCCACAACGGGCTTCAGCTACACGGTCACGGTCTTTGATCCCGACATTCCCGGCGCGGATTTCCAGCCGCCAGCCATCAGCGGTCCACTCCAACCCATCGTTGGCCAGGAAAACGCCTACACCTTCACGGCAATATACAACGCCAACAGCTATGAGTGGCGCGCGGGATTGCGAAGCCCGTATGAATTCCGCGACGGTGCCGAGGCCGGTTTGGGCAATTTCATCGTGGAGACTTCCGCCGGGTACTCCGTGCTCATCACGTCGCCGGTAGCCTCCGGGAATTTTGCGTTTAATTTGCAGCACCGCCCGCCGCCCGTTTCACAACTGCTCACTCTGCCGGAAACCTTTTTTCCGCGCACGAACACGGTCTTGAGTTTCCGCAGCCGTCTGGCGTGGGCATGGTTCGACGAATACGCCAAGGTCCAGGTTTCCACGAATCACGGCGCCTCGTGGTTCGACGTCTATTCGCAAGCCGGCGATGGAGGCATGGGAGAATCGAGTTTCACCCTCAAGTCCATTCAACTCGGCGGCCTGGCCGGCCGACCGGCTCGACTTCGCTTCAACTACTTCTTCGCCGGTGGTAACTACTATGCGGGTGAGATTCCCGGTGATGGCTGGGTAATTGATGCGATTGAACTGACGAATGCCGAACTCTGGACGGAAGTCAGTACGACGGCGACTGCCACAACCAACTTCACCTTTAACCCCGCCCTGCCAGCCAGCTATGACCTCGAAGTCCGGGCGTTGATCTTTGACGAATTCCCGTTGGATTGGGGACCGGCGTTGATCGTGACGGCCACCACCAACTCCCCGCCGGTCATTGTCATGCATCCGCCGGAAATTATCGCCGGCGCGGTGCAATTGAACTTCGCGCTCACAAGCGGCGCCGCGGCGAACTTTAGACTGCTCCAGGCCGATCAGGTGAATGGCATTTGGACCACGAACGGTAGCGCGGTGCTCACCACCAACGTCCTCGGCAGTTCCTATCGGTTTACCACGCCGGTCGGACCCGCAGCGCGATTCTATCGGGTTCTGGCGTGGTAGCAGAGAGCAACCACCCCTCATTCATACCGCAGGGCCTGAATCGGATCCAGCTTCGCCGCTTTAATGGCCGGGAACAGGCCGGCGATGATGCCGACAGCGGCGCTGAAGGCTACTGCCACCATCATGGCAATGGGTGTAATGACCGGTGAGTTGGCGGTCGGGGCAATCTGTTCCAACACCTTCACGAAGCCAAATGAAACGCCGACGCCCATCAACGCGCCGACCAGCGCGATCACCATGCTTTCGACCAGGACCTGGGTAAAGACCGCCAGGCCGGTGGCGCCCACGGCCTTGCAGATGCCGATTTCGCGGATGCGTTCATTGATGCTGGCCAGCATGATGTTCATGATTCCGATGCCGCCGACCAGGAGGCTGATGGCCGCAATGATGCCGCCGCTCATGCGCGCGTTGCGAATTTGCTGGTTGATGGTGTCCAGTTGATTCTCCTGCGTGCGAAAGTTGAAATCCTCGATGCCGCGCCGGGTGGACATCAGGACGTTGCGGGCCTGTTGCAGGCCGGATTCGAGTTCCTCGAGACTGGCGACCTTCAAATCAATGTCGCTCAAGCGTGGGTCCGGCACGCCATCCTGTCCCGCAGCCGCGCGAAAACGCAGCCACGCGGTGTTCAACGGCATGTAAACCGTCAGGTTTTTGCGCATGAACGCCCAGTTGCCACGCCCCCAACCTCGCGCCCGGCTGGGACCGGCGGCCTGGGACTGCGGTTGCTTCCTGGCCAGCTCGCGCTGTTTCTTCTCCTGCTCGCCTTCGTAGTGTTCAAACATCCCGACGATGGTGAACGGCTGGCTGTTGATATAGATGATCTCCCCCAACGGAACGATTTCGCGTCCGACACGTTCCGGCGCCCCGAACAGTTCATCCCGGATGGCGGTGCCGATCACACAGACGGCATTGGCATTCTCCTCGTCCAGATCGGTGAAGAAGCGGCCGTATTGGAGCGTGTGGAGATTCATGTCGAGGACGGCCGGCCAGACGCCGACACATTCAGAGGGCGAAACCATCTTGTCCCCACGCGTGAGCGTCACGTTGCGAACCGCCATTTCGGGCGAAATCAGTCGGATGAGCGGCGCGCTGGCGCGCAGAGCCTGCACGTCCGTCATGGTGCGGCCCACGGCTTGATCGGCCAGGTGCTCTTGTTCGGAAGGCACATCCTGTTGCTCGAGCAGAACTTTATCCGCACCACCCATCGCGACCATCGTTTCGCGCATCCCGTTTTCCATCCCTTTGATAATCGCCGCCATGCCCACCAGACTCGCAACGCCCAGGATGATGCCGAGCATGGTGAGCAACGACCGGAACTTGTGCGCCCAGACTTCTTTCAACCCGACAAAAATGGTGGTGAAAAGGTTCATGGCTGAGGAAGAAAGTGATGGGGTGATGGAGCGTTGGCGTGTTGGGTTTTCAACACGCCGCCATTCCGATACGCCAAGAACTCGTAGCTACTCATACCTCAACGCCTGAATGGGATTGAGCCGCGCGGCCTTGATGGCCGGAAAAAGTCCGGCCAGGATTCCGATCAGCACACTAAACCCAAAGGCCACCCCCATCGCGGTGACCGTAACAATAGGCGCATTGTCCGTGGGCGAAAGTGAACTCAGCACTTGCACCAACGCAAACGACGTGGCCAATCCCGCCAAGCCTCCGAGGACCGCGATCACCACGGATTCCACGAGAATCTGGACAAAGATGTCGGCGGTTGAAGCGCCCACGGACTTGCGAATGCCGATCTCGCGAACCCGCTCGGAAATACTGGCGAGCATGATATTCATGATGCCAATGCCGCCGACCAGCAGACTGATGCCGGCAATCAAACCGCCGCTCAACCGGGCATTGCGGATGAAGTTGTTGATGTTCTCCGCCCACTCCTCCTGGGTGCGAAAAGTGAAGTCCTCGATGCCCCGATGCGTGCTCATCAGCACGTTGCGGATTTGCTGCAAGGCTTCCGGCAACGTGTCCACACTGGCGATTTTCAATTCCAACGTGGAGAGGCGCGGATCCCCAGTGGCGCCCCCGGCGCCGCCGGTGGCTTGAAAACCGGGGCCGAATCCTGTCAGCGTCACTCCCGAGCGGAACTTCATCCACATGGTGTTCAACGGAATGTAAATCGTGGAGTTCTTCAGCCAGAACACAAAATTTCCTCCGCGCCGGCCCCGACCACGATCCCGCGTTACGACATCTTTCTGGGGTTGAAATCCCTCGCGCTGGGCCAGTTCGCGGGCCTTGCGCTCCTGCTCGCTTTCGTAATGCTGGAACATGCCGATGATGACGAATGGAATACCGTTGATGTAGATCGTTTCGCCGATGGGTATCACCTCGATGCCGGTGCGTTCCGGCGAGCCCCACAACTCGTCGCGCGTTCGCGTCCCGATCACACAGACATTGCGCGCCATCTCGTCGTCAATCTCATTGAACATCCGGCCATGCTCGATGACGTGTTCGCTCATTTCCAGCGCCACGGGCCAGACCCCGGCCAACCCCCAGGGCCGGAAACTCTTGCCGTTGCCCGAGACGGTGGCCGGCAACCGCATTTCGGGTGAGAGCCGGGTCACCAACGGCGCGCTTTCCTGCAAGGCGTAAACGTCGTTGAGCGTGATGCCCACGGCCTGATCTATCAGATGCCGCTGTTCCACGGGAACGTCGCGCGGTTCGATCCGCACCTTCTCAAGACCACCAATCGCCACGAGCGCCTCCTTCGCGCCCTTCTCCATACCCGCGACCAGGGCGGACATCGCCACGAGGCTCGATACTCCCAGGATGATGCCCAGCATCGTGAGCAGGGAGCGGAATTTGTGCGCCCAGATTTCGCGGAACCCGGCGGTGATGGTGGTGACCAGTTGGCCCGAAGAATGGCGGATGACTTCGGACTGCTGGCTCATGGCGCAACCTTGTCCTCTGAACCGCGAATCACATGCGGCCGGTCCAATCCAGCCAGCGTGAGATCCACTTTCTCCGCGATCTTCCCATCGCGAATTTCGATCCGCCGGGGGGTGACGGCGGCGATTTCAGGATCATGCGTCACCAATACAATTGTGCGCCCCTCGGTGCTGAGTTTGCGAAACAAGCTCAAGATGGCTTCGCCGGTGTGCGAGTCGAGGTTGCCGGTGGGTTCGTCGGCAAAAACTATTTTAGGACCGTTGACCAACGCGCGGGCGATGGCGGCCCGTTGTTGTTGACCGCCGGAAAGCTGGCTGGGCCGGTGCTTTGCGCGGTTGGCCATACCCACCGCCTCGAGTGAAGCCATCGCGCGTTCGCGCCGTTCGCGACCCGACACCCCGCTGTAAATCATCGGCAACTCGACGTTTTGCACCACGCTGAGTTTTGGCAGCAGGTTGAAGAACTGAAACACAAAACCGATCTTGCGGTTGCGCATGGTGGCGAGTTGCCGCGCTGAGGCGTCGTGAATCATCACGCCATCCAGCTTGATGGTGCCCCGGGTGGGCGAGTCCAGGCAGCCCAAGATGTGCATGAGCGTGGACTTGCCGCTGCCCGACGGGCCGATGATGGAAATGAACTCACCTTCGTCAATATCCAGCGATACGTCGTCCAGGGCCCGGATTTCCTCCTCCCCGAGCCGGTAGATTTTACTGACGTTGCGAAGTTCGACCAGTGACATGGGCGGCGGTGGTTTGAGGCTGGTTGCTGACGCGTATTAAGAACCGCCTTTGGGGCGGCCCTCACCCGACTTGGTGGCGGGAGCACTCTTCCCTGGAGCGCCACCTTTGGCAGCGCCGGCAGTTCGCGCGGTTTCTCCGGCCATTTCGCGCGCCTTCTTCTCCCGTTCTTCCTTGGGCATTTCGAGTGAAACCACTTCGCCGGCGGAAAGTCCTTCCTGGATTTCGGCAAAAAAGAAATCCGCGACGCCCACCTTTACCATCCGTTGTTCAAAGGTATTTCCCCGCTTCACATAGACAAATCGCTCATATTGACCGGTCTCAGGATTTCTTTCGGTGAAAACCGCCGCCAGTGGCACCGCCGTGACGTTGTCCGCCGAAGCCACGGGAATCTTGATATTCGCCGTCATACCCGGACGCACGCGGGCATCCACATCCTTGAGCACGATCCGCGCAGCAAAGCCTTTGATGTTGTTCCGGATCGTGGCCTGCGGGGCAATGCGCTCGACAATGCCGGTGACGCTCAACCCCGCCACCGCTTCCACGGCCACCTCCACGGTCTGGTTCACTTTCAGCCGGGGCACATCCGCCTGGTTCACGTGGGCGTTGATGACCATGTCGTTAAGATCAGCAATGGTCAGGACTTCCGTGCCACTGTTGAACCCGCCAGAGCCCGAAACCGCCTGACCCATCGAAACAGGCCGCGTCAACACGGTGCAATCGAACGGAGCGCGCACTTCGGTTTTGGTCAGGCGTTCTTCGAGGATGGCCAGTTCCTTCTGGGCCCGGTCCAAGGCGTTCTTGGCCAGTTGATACGCGGTTTTCGTGTCGTCGAACAGTTCCTGCGAGATGAGCCGTTCTGCCAACAACTGTTCCGACCGTTTGAAGTCCCGCTCCGCCTTCTCCAAACTCAACCGGGCGCGTTCAATGTCTGTAAGATTCGACGCGCGCTGTTGCTGCAATTCCTTGTCATCCAGTTTGAAGAGCAGTTCGCCCTTTTTCACCGGGTCGCCGATGTCCACCGGCAGAAGTTCAATCTTGCCGTTGATCTCGGGCCGCACCGACACCTGTTCGGCCGGTCCGATTTCGCCAGCGGCATTGACCGCAAAGCTGATGTTGGTCTGGATCACTTGCGCCGTGGTGGCGCGCGTCGGCATCCCTGAATTCGATCCAGATTTCGCCGCGTTGCCCCAGAGATAATACGCCCCGGCCCCGAGCCCCACGATCACTACGACAGTAATAAGATGTTTCATTCCATTTCGGACCAACGAAGCTACTGGTTTACAGCCGTCTCTGTAAACGCGAATCGCCCCACAATGACGGCGCTACTGGCCGGCTGGCGTTCGCCAATGTTAGCACGCCCAACCGTTCGCGGCAAAACGCCACTTGCCACGCGGCGGCGAATTCGCTTGTTTGAACCCAACTTGGATGCCGAATGAGGCCCGCGTATTTAATTATTCTGCTGGGGTTGAACTTTTTCTGGGCCGCCACCCTGTCGGCCTACAAGGTTCTGGAACAGTTTCTTGATCCCGGGGGCATTGTCACTTTGCGCTTCGGGCTGGCGGGGTTCATCATGGTTCTGCTCTGGCCCTGGCTGCCGGGCGAGGCGCCCCGCGGACGCGATCTGCTCAAAACCGCCCTGCTGGGGTTGATTGTGTTTGTCGCGGGCCATCGTTTGCAGGTGTTCGGCAATCAACTCAACACCGCTTCCAATTCTTCGATTCTGATGGCCATTGAACCGTTGATCACCTCGGTCGGTGCGGCGATCTTCCTGCGGGAACACATAGGACCGCGGCGCATCATGGGATTTGCCGTGGGTTTACTTGGAGTGGTCTTGCTCAATGGCCCGTGGCGGCCCGAATTCAAATGGTTGAGCCTGGGCGCGAGTCTGATCTTCATCTGCTCCTTCTTGTCGGAAACCGCCTACTCCATCATCGGGAAGAAAATCATTCTGCGCGCCAGCCCCTTGAAAGTGCTCGCGCTGTCCCTGGTCGCAGGCACCGCCGCCAACCTGCTGCTTGATGGTCCGCGCACGCTCGCGGCGGCCAGTCGAATGTCGGGACAGGCGTGGTGGTTGCTGCTGGGGTTGGCCCTGATCTGCACCGCGTTTGGTTACGGCTTCTGGTTTCTGGTCATCCGCGAGGGTGAAGTGAACGTCGCGGCGCTGACCATCTTTGCACAACCGGTTTTCGGGGTCTTGCTGGCGAAGTTATGGCTTGGGGAAACGCTCCACTGGGGGCAACTCTGGGGCTGCCTGGCCATTGTGGCCGGTTTGGTGATTGGCCTGTCACGCCAGATCAAGCCCCGCCCCGCCGTTGAAACCGTCAGCCCTTGACTCCGCTCGCTGATCAGGACCGATTCCGGTTCACGATCAATGTCCAGGTTGGTGCTCCTGAATGTATTCCTGCTTCAGACCGAGCTTTTCCGGCGCGTGCAACACCAGCATCTTCATGCGGATGTCCGCCGGCACTTCCTTCCGCGTCAGCTTGGAGACGATGATCATCAGCGTAATCGCCAGCGGCACGGCCCAGATGGCCGGTTGTTCGCAGAGAATGCGCAGCAGCGGGTTCTGCGCCCAGAAATCATTCAGCGGCTTGAACACGGCAAAGAACGGCGCGGTCTTGTCGGTAGCCAGTGCCAGGTCGCTGAAGCTGGTCAGCGAGATGGCAAAGACCGCCAGCAGACCGCCGGTCAACATGCCGGTGGCCGCGCCTTTCATCGTCAGGTTGCGCCACCACGCACACATGAACAGCAGCGGAAAATAACTCGCCGCCGCGATGGCAAACGCCTGGCCGACCATGAAGTTGATTTGCAGCGGCTCAACCAACGTGCCGAGCAGAATCGCCACCGCTCCCACGCCCACCGCCGCAATCTTGAACGCCCGCATCCGCTGTGCGCCGGTCGCTTTGGGATTCAGCATCCGGCCATAGACATCATGCGCCATCGCGCCGGTCATGGAGACGAGCAGGCCGCTGAACGTGCTCATGAACGCCGCAAACGCGCCGGCGCAGGTGATACCCGAGAGGATCGAACCGAGCGGCGCGTACTTCTCGTTCAACAGGCGCGGCAGTTCGAGAACGATCTTGTCCGTGCCTTTTGCGCCGATGCCGGAGTAAAGCTCGGGGAACAGGTTGCGCCCCATCACGCCGAACACGGGCGGGAAGACGTAGAAGATGCCGATGAGAATCATCACCCACATGGTGGTGCGCTTGGCGGCCACGCCGTCGGGGTTGGTGTAGAAGCGCACGAGGATGTGCGGCAACCCCGCCGTGCCGCAGACCAGCGCGATGATGAGCGAGTAGGTGTAGAGCAGCGAATAGGGTTTGGCATCGTCACCGGTAATGCCTGCGGCATTGGCGGCTTTGGTCGTAAGCGGGCCGAAGGGGGAAAGCCAGGTGGCATCAGCGGGGGCCTTTTCGGGGAGTGGTTTACGCTTCGTGACGACAACTTTGATTGTTTCTTCAGCCGCTATTGCATTTGTTATTCCGCGAGATTCGAGTTCTCTCTGGAGCGATGCGTTCTCGTTCTCGATCTGCTGCTTCTCAGCAAGAGAGAGGGCGTAATTCGATCCGTCAAATGCCACGTAATGAGGAAAACCGCTGGGAGCGATACTGCCGATCGATCTCAACTGTGTTCCATAATGCCCATACACCGCCATCAACACGAAGATCGGCACGGAAATGGCGAACATCTTGGCCCAGTATTGAAACGCCTGCACCAGCGTGATGCCCTTCATGCCGCCGAGCGCGACGTTGAGCGTGATGACCGCGCCCACCAGCACCACGCCCGCCCAATACGGCAGACCCGGGAAGATGTAGGCCAACGTCGTCCCCGCACCTTTCATCTGCGGCATCGTGTAGAAGAACCCGATAAACAGCACGAACACGACGGCGATCTTGCGGAACAGCGGAGAATCGAACCGTCCTTCCGCCAGGTCCGGCACGGTGTACGCCCCGAAACGTCGCAACGGTCCGGCGATGAACAACAGCAGGAACAGGTAGCCGCACGCGTAACAGACCGGATACCACAACGCATCGTAACCCATGGCCATCACCATGCCCGCCACGCCCATGAAACTGGCGGCGCTGAGGTATTCGCCCGAGATGGCGCTGGCGTTCCAGCCCACACTCACGCTGCGCCCCGCCACGTAGAAATCGCTGGCGGTCTTGGAGCGGCGCGCAGACCAGAAGCCCATCCAGATCGTCGCGATGACGGTGAGGGCGCTGAAGGTGAGGATGTAGGGGTCAATCTGCATAGGATTAAAACCCAAACACCAAATTCCAAACACCAGAAAAACTCCAAGCTCCAAATCCCAGGAACACAACCAAGCCACCACCCATAGGAGTTTGAGGCTTGGCGTTTAGTTGAGGTTTGGGGTTTGGTGTTTGGAGTTTCCCCCCGGTCACCTCGCGCACCTCTTCTTCCTCCAACGCAATGGAGCGCCGGATAAAGTAGAACGAAATTACCCAAACTGCGGGAAAGAAACCGATACCCAACAGAAACCACGTCAGGGTAAACCCAAACACGCGCGTGGCCATGAGTTCGGGCAGAAAATAGTTGGCCAGGGGCAAGCCGAGCAACACGACGAGAAACGCCGCCGCGCAAAGAATCGAAAGGCGCAATTGTTTGCGCATCAATGAGCGCAGAAACTCTTCGCTGTGTATATCCGGTTTTTCGGGCGATGGTTGTTGCATGGGACGAGTTCCTTTTAGCGAAGCCGGCGCGGGAAAGCAATCGCCGACACGGGAGAGCGGAGAAAAGGCCAAACACCAAACACCAACCGGGCGATGCGACTTGAAGATTGGGGACTGGTGTTTGTTGGTTCTTTGGAGTTTGGGGTTTGATGTTTGATGTTTGGCGTTCGATGTTTATCCCACCAAAAGCCGTTCAATCTCCGCGTAGCTGGCCACGACGCGGGTGGCCGATTGCAGTTCGCTGGCCGGATGCGTGTTGGTGATGGCAATGACGCGCATTCCGGCGGCCAGCCCGGCCGCGACGCCCGGCTTGGAATCTTCAATCACCCAGCAGTCGGCCGGCGCAACTCCCAGCAATTCAGCGGTTCGCAAAAAGATGTCCGGTTGGGGTTTGCCGCGCTGAATATCCGAAGCAGTGACGGTGGCCGAGAAGAAGCACCGTAAATCCTGAAGCGAGAGCACGGCTTCCACCACCGGTCGTTCGGAGCCAGAGGCCAGTCCCAGTTGGCAGACGGCTGCAAGCCGCTCCACCAATTCCGGCAGCCCTGCGAAGATGGGTTCTTCGCGCCGGAGGATTTCCAGCACGCGTTCGCGCTTCATCCGCAACAACTGTTCGAGCGGTTGCGGCGGCTTGTGCTTTGCCACAAAATCCAGCCACAGCTCATGATCGGATCGGCCCACATAATGTTCCCACTTCACGCCGTGGGTCGCGCCATAACCGATTTCGCGGACGACTTCCAGGAAAGCCTGTTCGTGGCGACCCTCGCTATCCACGATCACGCCGTCCATGTCGAAGATGACCGCTTTGAAATCCAGGTCAGACACGGGTCGCGGCGAGCTCGAGTACTCGCATAAATTGTTCTTCCGTCATCGGCGTCACCGACAACCGGGATTGTCTCAACAGCGGTAACTCGCGCAAACTATTGTCGAGTTTGAGGGTCTCCAAGCCCACAGGTTGGACGAGGGATTGCACTGGCGTCAGATCCACACTCGACCAATCTCCATCCGTCGCCGTCGGGTCGGGATAGGCTTCCCTGGATACGCGGGCGAGGCCGACGATCTGCTTGTTGGTAACGCTGTGATAAAAGCAAACCAGGTCACCTTTCTTCATCGCGCGAAGGTTATTGCGCGCCTGAAAATTCCGGACTCCCGTCCAAGCGGTTTTGCGATCGGCCAGGAATTGCGTCCAGGAGTAGGCTTCAGGTTCTGATTTAACCAACCAGTAATTCATCGCGTGGATTCTGGCGAGAACCCGACCGCGACGTCACGCCAAAAGCTGATCGGCGAAAAACTCCACTCAGTGATTGCAGCCAAGCCGCAACGCGAGGTTCAAACTCTCGGAGAAGCTCGCGTGTTACACAACGCCGCTATTCAACGGTTTCGTCGGCTTGACCGTTGCCGAGCATCAAAGCGCGCAACTGCGCGACCGTCGCGCTGCCGGTGGTGCCGAGTTGATGCACTACAATCGAAGCGCCGCCATTGGCGAGTTCCAGGGCCTCCCGTAGAGTGGCGCCGGCGGCGAGGGCGGCGGTGAGATTGGCCGAAACGGCGTCGCCCGCGCCCACGATGTCCAATTCGCCCCGCACCGGCAGGGCCGGCAGGTGCTCGAAGTTTCCGTCCGGTGCGGCCGCAACCAAGCCGCGCTCGGCCAGCGTCACAAACACGAAACGGCCATTGCGCCGGGCCAATTCCGCCGCAACGGACGCAGTCTTCGTGATGGATGCGGCGGGCGCACTGCCCGTGAGTGCGGCCAACTCGGCCAGATTCATCTTGAAGACGACCGGTGGGAATCCGCGCAAACTGTGACGATTATCCGCCAGGATGAGTTGCTCCGGTTTGGCCCGAGCAATCTCGCCAACTGCTTCAAGTACCCGCCTGGTGAGCACGCCGGTTTCCGGCACGTCCACCTGCCCCAGCAGGATCAATGCGTCCGTCTGGTCGGCCACTGCGGCCACCGCGCTGCGCAATCGTTCCTCGAGCGTCGCCGGGGTGGGCGTCCAGTTCTTCTGATCCAGCCGGTTCAACTCCCGCGGAGCTTTGCCGGGTTCAACCATCAGCGGTTTGCAGTAGGTAAACGTGTGTCGTTCGCGGGTTTGGAGAAAGTGATCCATACACAAGCCCGGCTTGGCCGCCAGCGCACGGCAGAGCTCATAGCCTTCCCCGTCTTCGCCGGCGAAGCCCACCGGAAAAATCGTTCCTACGCCGAGCGCCACGAGATTGTTGAGCACCGTGCCCGCGCCGCCGGGTTGGGCGCGCACGTGGGTTACGTTGTAAACCGGCAATCCGGTTTCGATGGAAGTCTCCGGCTTTGCCGGATCAATCTCCAGATACCGGTCCAGGCAAAAATCCCCCACGACTGCGATGCGCAAGCGGGGGTAGCGTCCGGTGATCTCCTGGAAACGCTCTTCGTTCATGGCCTCAGTTTCTGAAGATACCCTCGAGCAACGGCGCGGCGTCCCGGAAATCGGGAATCACCACGTCGGCGCCAACCCCCAGGAGACGCTTGCGTTTCCATTCATCGAACCGACCGCTGCCATTATTGGCTTCGTCACTGGCCACGGCCACTGCCAGGCCGCCAACTTCCTTGGTATTCTGGATTTCCACGTAGCCATCTCCGAACGCGAGCAGTTGTTCGCCGGAAATCCGGTTCTCCCGCAGGATGCGCTCGATGACCATTTTCTTGGAGAACTGCTTGTAGTCGTCCTGCGCGCCATAAATGTGCCGACCGAAATAGCGCGTCAGGCCCAGCAGTTCGGACTCGGCCTTGACGAATTGTTCATCCGTGCCGCTCGCAAGGTAAAGCGTCAGGCCGCGTTGTTGCAGTGCCTCCAGGAGCGGGCGCGCGCCAAATACCAAAAAGTCGTCCGCACCAGCGGTGCCATTGCGCAAACGGTCACATCGGTAACGGATGCGCTCATCGAGCCGGCGGAGGTATTCATGCTTGTACCAGAGCGGATCGCGCGGGGTGCCGCCGCGTTCCCGGATGCGCTCGGCCAGTTGGATCATCTGGTAGATTGTCTGCTTGCCGTTGAGTCGCATGATATCCTCAAAACAAAGCTGCCGCCGGGCTTCGACGGATTCGTGGGGCAGCGCCGGCAGCATTTCCACAAACATCGGCACCATGATTTCGGGCCAGCCCTCGCGAATGAGCGAAAGGGTGCCGTCAAAGTCAAACAGCACATGGCTGATTCCGGGGCGCGGGGCAAAGGCGGGTGTGAACTCAACGAGTCCTTGAAAAGCGGCGGTGGATTCCATCTGGCGGAAAACCTAGAAACTCCGGGCCGCCAAAGTCAATCGTGGACTCATCAGTCATCTCCCGTGACGGCAATTCCCGCCGAGTCGCATCTAACTTTCCTGCAATGGGGAGCGCACGCGCCCTCGCGGGCCGCGGTTGACGCCCTCGTCAACCGCACCGGGGCGCGCCTTCGCGCCTGATTCAACGCGCGGTGAGCGCGTGTCGTCCCCGGCGGCGAGGCGCAGCCGGGTCGCACGCGAGGGCGTGTGCGCTGTCCATGAACCTCCAGGTAGGGCGCGTCACTCCGTGCGCGCCGGGCTTGGGCGGCAGAAGGGGCGGCGCGCACGGAGTGACGCGCCCTACCACCACCGGTTCATGGTCGCCATGCGCGATTTGCAGATCGTGGAGGCTCCCCAAGATCAAGGTGACAGAAACTGAAATTCGGGTTTTCCGCCGCGATCCAAAACTTCGCGGCTGACTTTGGTTGCGAATTCAGGTGTCATCGCGCGACAACAATTTGACACCATGAATCCAGCGACGCCAAAACTGCCCGGCAGCCGGTTTGAAACCCAAATGCAGGTGCGCCCCGATGACATTGACATGAACCAGCACGTCCATGGCAGCCGGTACATGGATTATGTACTGGCCGCGCGCTACGACCAAATGGCGCGGTGTTATCGAATGCCGATGGAGGAGTTCCTGCAACTTGGATTCGGATGGTTTGTGCGCACGGCTTACGTCGAATACAAACGGCCATTGGGCTTGGGCGAACATTTCATCGTGCGCACACGCGTGGCGGAGATGGCCAAACACGGCGTCAAAGTGGAGTTCGAGATTGTGAAACAAAAGTTGGGCAAACTCGCCTGTGACGGCTACTTCGACTACACGATGGTGAATCTCAAGACGGGCCGCGCGGAGGTCATTCCCGATTGGATTGTGGCGAAGTACTCCATCTGATCCCAGCGCAGTGATTTTCAAGGTGCGCGCGTCAGGGTCGCCCGGTAATGTCCCGGCATGAAGATTCGGTTGATCCTCCTGGTGGCGCTGGGGATTGCGCCAAGCCTCACCGCGCTGGAATTGCACGTAGCCCTCAGTGGCAACGACAACAATCCCGGCACCCGGGCAAAGCCGTTCGCCACCCTGGAACGCGCGCGGGACGAAATCCGAAAACTCAAGTCCACAGAACAGTTTCCTCGGGACGGTATCACCGTCCGGTTGCATGGCGGCGATTACCTTCGCACCAAAGCGCTCGAACTCACCCGCGCCGATTCTGGAACGCCGGAGTCACCGATTCTCTGGCAGGCGGCCAAAGGGGAAACGGTGCGCCTGCTTGGCGGCCGCAAATTGAACGGCTTCCAGTCCGTCAGCGATCCCGGTGTCCTGTCGCGTTTCGACGAATCC
>JAANMU010000969.1_pt1 | contig 29760 bp, 26 predicted proteins | sample 7279701 | NCBI WGS metagenome assembly JAANMU01 (sample SAMN14094539, study PRJNA606508) | bioreactor metagenome | isolation source: A lab-scale SPAN reactor treating ammonium-rich wastewater day 57 | place: Ireland: Galway | collected 2017-03-13 | reverse complement strand
GCCCGCGCATCAAGGCCTACTGCCGAAAGAGGTTCGGCTGCATGGCGATCCAGAATGAGGTTCGCGGCCTGGTGAACCTCGGCCAAGTGGCGAGCCAGGGGCCGGTCGGGATGCGAGAGAAGCGGATTCACCAAAATGCCTGCGAGCTCAAAGGAAAGTAACCTTCTGCCCGCCGAACGACCAGGCGTGGGAGGTTTCCACCGGCAAGGGTTGGCCGTTCATTTCGACCAAATAGTTTTCTTGCTTAAAGATGCGATCGGGCGTCACCGTCCGCGGCATGCGCACTTCTTGCACCGCCAGTCCGCTCAACTCTTGCAGTTTGGGTAGACGGACCACACTTCGGCGACAGATCGTAACTATTTGATGAGCGCCTTCAGGAAGCGCCACGGCGTCACCAATCATCTCCGGCTCCAGCGTGGCCAACATCCAAGCGGGGCCGAGACAGGGAGTAAAGTGCGTTCGGACGGTCGAACCGGCAAATCGCTCACACAGGTCGTCCATCCATTTTCGGTTGCGAATTGCCACGAAGATGCGAAACTCCGGCGCCAGCAACCACTCTTGCGTCACTTGCGTGGCCGCGCCGCCCCCCGTTACATCCGGCAAACTATCGCCCGGCGCTGCTGGTCGAATGCGGAGCGGCAGCGCATCGGTCAATCCGCTTCGTTTGCGGACGTTGGCCCGGTGATAGTGTCGCGGAACAACCGCGCCTGCGACGCCGATCAACGCTTGCCGGTCCTCCCAGGCCTCGGAGGGCGACTCCGTCGCCCATCCGTCCAGTTCCGCAGGAGCGACGTCCTTGGGCAGCCCGAGAATGCCCGCCAACAGCCCGAGCAAACTGGTGCGTGGCGGCACGGGATATGACAAAGCCGAGGCGTTCATTTCGGCCCGCATAAAGTGGCCTATGCGCCCGCGATAGCGAAAGCAAATCACCCGCACGGTTAGCCCTCCTTCATGGCGGCATCAGGGTCGAATCGCTCCCACGCCTGGGGAATTGCGGGTGAGGTTTCCAAGTCGGGATGAATCGCAACGCGAACCTTGGCGACGTGGTCGTGTTTGAGCCGCTCGATCAGCCGCGACACGTTCAGTGTGAAGTCGTGTGGCGACGCAAATTGCGTTTCCGGCTTGTCGTTTTTCGCTTCAACCGAAACGCTCTCCATGAGTCGCCCAAACTGAAATTCGCTTTTCGGCTTATAGGAAACGTCCACGAGCAAGCGCGGCACCTGACCCGTCTTGCTGCGGGTGTTGGCCGTAGGGGCACCGCCGACGCACTTCCACAAGGCGAGAAGAAATGTTTCGTAGTCGGCATCGGTTAGTCGCGAGAGTCGGGCCGAGTGCTCGTTCGCCACGCCGTTAAAGGCGATCAACCCGTAACGCAGTGCGTAAAACGTGGTAAAGGTGCCTTGCGTCTTGGCTTCGTCGCTAGCGAAGATCGATGTGCCCGCGATGTCGACCTCTTCCGCCCGATTAATCACCTCGCCCATATTGATCTGGACGGCGCCGGTAAGCGTCTTAGGTTTGAGAGCAATCTTCCAATCCTTAAGCGCCAAGGAACTGCCGAATAGGCGGGCGTCGATGAATGCATCGAGGATCATTTCCACCAACAATCTGCCCGCAGCGTCATTGTCGGGTTTCTTGCCGCTGGACGCCTCAATATACGCCTTCCCCTTTTCCACCAAATGCGGCGGCGTATGATCGGGTTCAAGGAAGTGTTTGATTCTTCCGGCAAGGTTCGTTGCGGCATCCTCCGGGCGGTCAACGAGGATGTGCTGGCCCTGTGTTTTTAGCCAATCGCGGACGAACCGTTTGAGCCTCACGTCGGTGACGTAGAATGTGCCATCCGGCAGCCGACGTGGGCGGTTTTCGTCGGGGTCTCCATTCGGGTTCGCCATGCGAACATCGTAAAGGAACAGGAATTCATGACGGTTACTTAAGGTGGCGCCGCTGGTGTTATTCACCGGTCATCTCCTTCGGGGTTTGGGAAAGGTCGGGCTCGCCATCGGGACTTCGTTCGCTGCGAGTGAAATCGTAGGACAATGCCATGCCGAGCATGAGGTAATAGGGCACTTTCTCGTCGGGCAATCCAAATTCACCATCGATTTTCGCGGCGACGTGACCGAACTCGTTATGGATTTCGTGGACGGCCTTCGGAATGCCATATTTGATGCCGGACGCTTGCTCGTACTCCAAGAGCTTTGGCCAAATGTACTCGTACAATTCGTGGAGTTCGTCGCCCCTAATTCTTCCGCCGCGAAGCTTGCGCAGCGCTCCCGCGCCCACGTTGAAGCCGGCCCGTTCCTTCTGCGCCCATATCAAATGGCCGTACAAGATGCCCAACAAAAACACGTAGATTTTTGAGGGGTCGTTGCACAACCCCTTGGCCTCATCGAACAGTGGCCGTAGACGCTCGTTCTTCGGTTCGTACACGTTTTCCTCCCGTTCCAGGACGCCGATGCGTTCATCGGACAGGTAAGATAAAAACATCGCCATGTGCCGCACCCACCCATTGAGCGTGAGCGGGTTATACTTCTTCGGCTTGGTCGCCCCCTCCTGCGATATTTGATAGTTCGCATAGTCGGGGTCGTTGAGCAAGGTGATAAGATACGCTCGCGCCGTATCGCCGATTTCTTTCCAGAGCGGCCCGTCCGCCATGTGCTGTTCGTAATAGACGCATCGAGCAATGTCCCGCAAAATGTCGTGCCGCCGTGGGCTGGCGTTTTCGCGCTTCACCGCTGCGCCGCCCGGCCGATACAGCAATTCGGCAGCCAACGACAATTGCAGGTCCAAGTCGCGCCGATAGCGATTGTCGCGAGGAAAGTAGCGGTCGCTTCGCTTCTTGAATTTGATATTGATCTGCTCCAACATTGCGAGCCGACTTGGCAGAATGCCTGTAATGAAGCCCCGGGCATCCTCGTACTTTTGGCCGAACGACGCCCAGAGCAACGTCACCGTGGCAACTGACATCTGGCCACTGAATCGGCGTAGGATCATTCGTTCGCCCCGCTCGCGACGGTCTGCCTCGACGGTATTGCCAATCAAATCGTAGAATTCCTGCCGTCGCACGGGGTCGGATACATCGGCCGATGGCAGGACGAGGGCTTTGTTGCCAGCGATTGTGTCGAGAAATTTTGGCGCTACATGGTTCTTGTAGATGTAGAGCATATCGGCCGCCTCAGCCGAAAGGCCGCCGCGCGACCAGGCACGTTCCTCCCGTTGTTCGGAGAACGAACCGCGAAAATCCGCATTTGCGAAGTTGAGGCCGGCGCCAGCGAGAGCGTTGGAGTAGAGCCGCCCTCGTTTTCCCGTGAGCGGACATTCCACATCGTCGGGATCGGCGATAGATTGGGATTGATAAATCGTTAATCGCTCGGGCGCGTTGAGCAGCCATTCGACAAGACGATCATCGTCTCCCGGCCACGCTCGGCCGTCCGTGTCTAGGGCGACACACAAAAGGGGCGTGAGTTTTTTCGACTCGGCAGAACCTCCTCCGCCTGCTTCGGCTTTCACGACAGACGCGACGGCGGCCTCGAACGCGTTATCAACCTCAGTTGCTGGCGCAGCGCCGGGTCCGCGAAACTGCTTCGCTTCCAGCAAATCGCAAACGGCCGAAAAATAGGCAGCCGCGTCTCCACCCTGCTCTAAGATCAAGCGGAAGAAGCGCACGGCAGTTGTGCGTTTGGAAGCGGCGATGCCTTTTTTTCGTTCAACCTTGAATACCGGCGTCAGGTAGGCCGCGTTCGGGGCTACTTTGATAAAAGGCAACCGCCACGCCTCGTCGGCCTCCAACTCCCGGCGGTCCAGTCGTGCGCCGCCCGCCCCGTCCGGGTGCAGAACGTACACCGGGGAATACGGCTCGTGCGATTCGCACAGCAACGCCAGCCGTCGCCGCGCGTCGTCGAGATCTGAACCGGCGCCGAGCGCCGCGCCGCTCGCAACATACGCTTCCGCCATGCGATACATGTCGAGGATCATCTTATTACCAGCCGAGTTTTGAACGGTGCGCAGTCTAACCTTGTTTTTCTGGAAGCCAGTCCACTCAGGAAAACGCGATGACGTTTCGATCCTTATTTTCTTGGAACATGAGCCATCGCTTTCTTACGCCCGACCGTCAAGTCTCGCATAACTCAGGAATTTCCTGACGGAACCGCTTTTGAAGCTTGGCAAAAACCCTGTTTTGCCTCTGTCGAACCGCCTCTTTCGTAATGCCAAACGACTTTCCAAGTTCCTCAAGCGTTACTTCCGGCGCATAGTAACCGACGCGCATGCATACTAAGTTCTTGTCAAAATCGGGGAGCGACAGCACGATTTGTTGGATCCGTTCTTGACTCTCAGGTGAAAGAAAGGAGTAATCATCTTTCGCGGACGGCTCGTAGGTGAGCGAATAGAGACGCTTGAAAGGCATGGGGAAACCTAGATGGATTTGGTTATCGTTCGACATGTTCCAATTCGCGGACTCCCAGTTTCCGCGACCGAGTTCGCCGCAAGGCGCGCCGGAACACGGTTTCGGGCCTCAAAGACGAGTCGGAGTTGGCTCGAATCTCAATCCATGCATCGTGAATGGCGTCTTCGACCTCGTGGGTACGGCGAATTCCTGCCGCTGCCGAATTTAGTTGCTCATAGAGAGCAGTACCGTTTTCGTTGGTCATTGTGTTATCCTACAGCTTTCATGCAATTGTCTCTTCTAAGCACCCGGGGGTCAAGGTTCCTTAGCGATAATATCCATAAGTTCTTTTTTGATAGAAACTTGCAGCTCATTCGGATGAATCACTTCGCACTCTTTGCCCCAGGAGAGAACCCAGCTTTTGATCTCACGGAGGTCGCTTGGATAGAGGTGGAAGAGTAGGCTGCCGTCGGGTCGGGGATCGAGGCGTTGGGTGGGGTGCCAGGTCTTTTCGGCGACGCGGCGGGCAACTTTTGGGGTGAAGCGGAGGGTGATTTCGTGGTGGCTGGCGCCGCCGAGGATGCGGAAGCAGTGGGAGAGGTGGGCGGCCACGTCAAAGTCAGCGGGACGCGTGAAGGTTTCGCCGTTCTCGCGGGCGGCGAGAATGCGGGCCAGGGCGAATGTGCGCACGTCGCGACGCAAGTGGCAGTAGGCGATCGCGTACCAGTCGGAGCCGATGCGCGTGAGGTGGTAGGGATCCACTGCGCGGTGGGTCTCCGTGTCGCGCGAGGCGGTCCAGTAGTCGATATCTACCCGACGCCCTTGTGCGGCAGCTTGGGAAAGGGTGTGGAAGACTTCAGCGTCGTGTCGCGCAATAGGGCCAGGAGCAAGCGAAAAAGCCTCGGATAAGGCGTTTAGGTTCAGTGTGACTTCCTCCGGTAACAAGTGGACGATCTTGAAGACCGCCCGTTGAAGGTCTTCTTCAAACGGAGAGCCTTGAGACTGATGCAGAATGCGCTCCGCCAGAAAGAGCGCCACTAGTTCGCCCTCGGTAAGCTGAAAGAACGGCAGGCGGTAATCACGACTGGAATAGAAGTATCCGTTGCGGCGGCGGCAGAACGCTAGCGGCGCCGCCAGGTTATGTCGCATGAATTCCAAATCCCGTTGCACGGTACGCGGATTGACTTCCATTTCGCCAGCAAGGTTTTCCGAATTAGGATACCGGCCAGCGCGCACCGCCTGATCAATAAACAGAATCCGCCGGAGAACAGGACGAGTCGCCAGCCGCACCGGTCTCTCCACAAAGCGCCTACGAATGAGGGGTGGATGTCTCCCGATAAGAAATATAACGAACCGCCCCGACAGATACAGTCGTGGCGCTGTATATTTTGAGAAAAACGGCCTCCCTCAAGGCGAGAAACGCATATGGGAAAAAGTTACGCAGTGCTCAGTCCGCGTGGCGACGTACTTCAAACCGGCGAAATCTTACTCTACTTGCTGCTTCCGAGTCGATTACCGATGAACCCTTCTATCCAGCGATGACCTATGTTTCTGGGTAGACCTTCGGTCGGATGACGGCTAAGTTGTTTTCTGGCTTCAGGGCTCTCTTGTGAATCCGAGAACTTGGAGGTAGGTGTTCTCGCGATCCCAATAACCGTGCATTTATAGAAATGGTCCTCAGAGTTACCGGCACACCGTACCGGTGCGCTGTAATCGGCATTGGCTGACCGAGGATCGGCGCGAAGGCGACTGGTTTGACCACTACGGGTCCGCCGGCCGTTGATGAACTCGGATTTCCCGATGGATGACGAGCCTTCGTCGCCGAACTTGATGGCGACCAGATCGGCTACCCCGTGGCCAAGGTGGCCGAGATCAAGAGGGAGCAGCAGCGTGAGGAAACGCATTTGTTTTTTCACCAAACACGGCTTCTTCAGCGCTGATTGCGCACACAAGGGAAATGACAAGCATGGCCAGCCCGTCGATCCCGATCGTATTATGGTCCGGGGACGGATGCGTTCGCAATTAAAAGCTCTCAAGGAACGCTTCCCCGACCTTCTCGACGAGCGCGAGATTTAGGAGCATGCTGGGACCGATTACGCCTTCCGGCTGTTCGTACCGAAATCGGTCTGGGTGCAGGTGCTTGCAGAATTGGCGGCCGAAACGGACTACGACAACTTCAAATCCGAAGTCGCCCGCCATCAGGGAAAGGCGGGAACGGCCTATGAGCACTTGTTACACGATGTCTGGTCGGTGATGCACAAGTTGCAGGAAACCGAAGGGTTGGCACCGATCACCGCGGACCAGATCCGAGCCGCGAAGCAAGAACTCGATGAACTTGACTTGCTGGCGTGTCGTCCAGACGTGACCCCGCTGGAAGTCCGGGTCAAGATTCAATCCCGCCTCGACCTTCTGCTCGTCCACCCAGGCGACGAGCCGGTCCAGCCCGTAGTTACATTCCCAATCGCCACTCCGGGTGAAGGGTGGGATGTCCGCAAACCGGGTGAGTTTTGGCATGGTTAGTGCAGCAGTTTTCGTAAGAATCGCCAAGCGCCGAGCCACAAGCGCTAAGCGCCAAGCGCCAAGCGCCGGCCCCTATTGGAGAAAATAGACCCCTCCCTTTCAGACCCTCCCGTCAGCATGGAATCCGTTCACGTCGTGTTGTTAGACCGGAGGTTCAATGTCCTTTGGTGGAGCAACTGCCCTTCTGAAAACCCGTTCGTCGGGAAACCTCTCTTGGAATTCACAAGGGACCAAACCCGCCTCCGTGAGAAGATCACGGACCTGATGCTCGACAACCCCGTTGAGGAATTTGTTGGGGACTTTAGGCTCTACCAACCGCCCGACTTCACGCAGCACCGCGATGTGACGATGCGGGCCAAGCTAATCCGAATCGACGATCTGATGGTGGTGGCTGCCGTGGCCATCTTTCAGGAAGTGCTCGAAGCGCCGCGGCAAACCGGCTTGCCTCTCTTACTCGCAACGACCGCGTTTCGAACAGGCAGTTTCTGCCGAATATAGCGAAAATTCGCAGTAGGTGAGGTGCCTGAACTTCAACGTTCGTTGAAGAGTTGTAAATTTCGGCCCTACAGTAGGTCAGACTTTCGCGTGGATCGTGGTCCGAATGTGACGGTTTTTTGGGTGCAAAACGACTGCCAACGAGCTGCTCTAGATAAGATTTGTTCATCCATTTGCCCCTGGGACGGGTAACTATTTCGTTGGCGCGTTACTCATCCATTTCTCAATTGTCTTAGCGACACACAATCGAAAACTATGAAAGTATCAGACTCGATTCTCGCGTTCTTACGAGCGAAGTACGACGAGCGTTGCGGCAAGGACCTGCTCGATTTCTACTTCCAGCACGGAACTGACCTAGAGACCCAGGTCAACGTGGCGGCCGGCCAGGGTACGCCCGTGCCCGGCAAGAAATCCACGTTCACCGATGGGCTGAATGACTGGTGGTCGATCCGCATTCCAAAGAAAGCGGATAACGAACCGGAGTGGAAAGAGTACGAGCTTAAATGGCCAATCGAGCTTCACGCAGACGCGATCGGCTCGACTGGCTGGAACTGGCAGACGAAGCGGTCGCTGTACTGCGGGTTCGACTTTGATGCGATCGCCGGCCACGCGAAGGGCGTTGGTGTAACCGACGACAAGCTCGAAGAAGTCAAGCAGGCCGCGATGGCGTTGCCTTACGTCACAGTCCGTCGCTCGACGGGCGGTGCCGGCATTCACCTTTACGTGTTCTTTGAGGGCGAAGGACTGCCCACCGCGAACCACACGGAACACGCAGCACTCGCCCGGTGCGTGCTCGGGTTGATGTCGGCCGAGGCCGGCTTCAATTTCGCGGCACAGATCGACGCTTGCGGCGGGAATATGTGGTTCTGGTCGAAGAAGTCCACCCACGAGAACCAGGGCTTGGCCTTGCTCAAGGCGGGCGAGCCGTTCCGCACCGACAAGCTCCCACCGAACTGGCGGGATCACGTTGAGGTTGTCACCCGCAAACGATCCAAGGTCCGCGTGGGCGGCGTGGACGACAAGCAGTTCGACACGTTTGAGGCGTTGGCGTCTGCTCACCGGGTCGTGCCTCTCGGTGATGACCACAAGGCCCACATCGACGCGATCGCGAAGAAAGGCTTCACGGCCATCTGGATTCCCGACCACAACTTACTGCAAACCCACACGATGGGTTTCAAGCGGTTGATGATGGAAAACAAAGACGAGTTCGAGCTTGTCGGTCTCTACGACACCAACTCCCCAGGCACGGACGGAGTGACCGTCAACTGCTTTGCGTTCCCTGGCGACTTTGGCTCTTGGAAGATTTACCGCTTCGGTCAAGGCATCAACGAGGCTAGGACGTGGGAGCAAGACGGCCAGGGCTGGACCACTTGCTGGTTCAACCGCAAGCCGAACCTCAAGGTCGCGGCTCGTGCCTTGGGTGGCCGCGATACAAAGAACGGAGGCTTTGAGTTCGATACGCTTAAGCAGGCAGCGGAAGTCGTTGCCGCTCTCGGCGAGCCGATCGAGGTCGAACCAGAGCTTGCTCGCCGGAAGGCGGTTGTCAACAAGACCAAGGACGGCCGGCTCACAATCGAGGTGCCGAAAACGACTGAGGACGCCAAGACGATCGGCAACTGGAACAGCACTGACAGGAAGGGGTCTTGGACACAAATCTTTGACTGTCCGGTCGAGCCGAACAACAGCGGCGAAGAGACTACTTCGGACCACAAAATCCGTGCGTTGAAAACCCCGGCTGGCGAGCGAGCGGGGTGGGCCGTAAAGGAAGATCGTGGTGAGTGGAGCCGCACGGGCGCCGGCGATGCCAAGATGGTCATTCAGTCGTTCGGCAATAGTAAGACGGAGGCCGAACTGATCATGGGTGTGGCGATCAGAAAGGCATGGCAATTGGTCAGCCTTCCGTTTCAGTCTGAGTACCCTGGCGACCGTCAGTGGAATTTCAACGCACCGCAACTAGCCTTTTTGCCCGCTGAGGGCGAGCATTCGCACTGGGATAGGGTGCTGAACCATCTCGGCCAATCGTTGACGCCTGCCCTGGAAAACCTGGACTGGGCGCGGGCTGGCAATATTCGCACCGGGGGCGATTACTTGCGTGCGTGGTATTCACTGATTATCCGCGACCCCTACTGTCGATTGCCGTACTTGTTTTTCTATGGACCAGAAAATTGCGGAAAAAGCACGAGCTGGGTTGGGTTTTCGCAGCTTGTTACACAGGGCGTCGTCAAGGCTGACCGCGCGCTTACCAGCCAAAGCGATTTCAATGGCGAGCTGGTGGGCGCAATCGTGTGTGTTGTCGAAGAGAAGGATTTGTCAAAAACGCCAGGGGTCTCCGAGAAGATCAAGGATTCGATCACCAGTCCGGTGCTTGCAATCCGCGAGATGCGCACCAATACCTATCAGATTCCCAACACGACCCACTGGATCCAATGCTCGAACAAGAGCGAAGCGTGCATCGTGCCTGTAGGAGATACGCGGATTACCGTTTTCGAAGTGCAGCCCATTGCGCATGAAATACCCAGTGATGACCTGATTCCGATCCTGAGGGCAGAAGCTCCTGCCTTTCTCAAGACGCTGTTGGACCTCCCCCTTCCTCCCGTCGTCACCCGACTCAGGTTGCCGATGGTGGAAACGGCTGCCAAGCGGAAATGCCAAGCCGCGGCAGCCAAAGACGACTTGATCGAGCGGATTTGCGAGAAGTTACCGATGGGGTTCAAAGGAACGTGCACCGAACTGGTCAAGAAGCTCGGCATTGCTGACGATCCTCGCACCTTCGGAAGGCGACTCTCTCGCCTAAAGAAAAAGATGGCGGCCAAGGGGTTGCATTACCGAGCCGGCAAGAAGGGAGACGACCGAGAAGTTGAACTCAGCTGGGGAAACGCCTAGGACATCAGGACATGAGAAAAAGTCTATTGCTTTGTTCAGCAGCAGTTTGAGTGAAAAAGTGGAAACATGATGTGATCCATGTCCGTCATGTCCTGATGTCCGTATTGTGCTTTCGTCAAGGAAAAGCCTGGATTTGCTGAGCCACACCTTAGGAACATGAGCGGACATGAACGATTTCATGTCTCTGACCGCCGCGTCAAGCAACGATAGGAGTGAGGATTTGCCTTACTCCTACGTTGCCGCAGCTTATCACCGCGTCAGACGCCTTCGAGTTTTGTCGCTTGAGTCGCCCCGCGGGACCACTTGCCCAACCACAAGCAACACACCGTGCCCTACCCACAACCAACGCACGTGAACCCAGTAATAAAATGATATTAGCCGATCAGCAAGCAGCCCAGGTCGTCGTCGAGGATCGCCACACCGGCGAGCACGTCGAGGTTGACACGAGTGCCACCCAAGGACGAGTCGTACTGCATGATGACTCGCATCGAGACGCCGTTGTGGACGCCGACCGCGGCGCGAACGCCAAGGCTGGCGTCGGGCAGAGCCAAGGGGCGGCTCACCAACGCAATCGAGTTGCGGTGGAAGGCCAAGTTCATCGAACCGGCAGGGCCGGGGAACACGGCGTCGCCGTCGCTGATCGCGGCACTCAGCGGGCGGTCCAGCAACAGGGCCGTCTCGGTCGTGGTGGTCTGAGTCGCCTCAATGACGGTGTAGGTGTGGCGAGAGGCACCCGTTCCGAACGAGACCAACTGACCAACCTGCGGACCCTTGCTCGCGGTGTGACCGTCCACGACCACGTCCTTCGACCAACCGGCAGCAAAGTTGCCCTTCACGTCACACTTCTTGTAGACCGTGATGACCGCGCTCGCCAACGTGGCGTATTTGTTCGCCTCGTTCAGCGTCACGGCAGTCGTGTCGGTGCCATCGTCGGTGTCGGCGGTGATGTGCGTGGGCTGGTCGTTGCCAGCGACCACGGCGTACTCACCCAACGTGGTAACGTAGCTGGCGACCGTCACGGCTTGCGAACCCGAGCCGCCAGCCGCGAGGGCGCTGGTCACGGTGCCCGTCACGATGTCGGCGCTCGTGGTGCCGATGTAGTTGACGTTCTGCGCCATGTAGGTGTTGAAGCCGAGGATGCGACCGAGCATCGCGTTTTCCAGGGCCGAGCCACCGTCACCACGCTGATTGGCCGCGACGAACAGGTCGGTCTTGAGCAAGCTGGTCTCAGCGGCGGGCGCGAGGACCAAGTTGCGACCGTCCATGAACGCCTTCTGAGTGTTCAGGTGTTCGCGGGCTTCGAGGACGAAGTCGCGGGCGTTGCTCGAAGTCATGTTCAACAGACGACCGGCGCGAGCGGCGGGGGTCTTGATGAACTCGTGAGCGCGACCGAGAACCGCGCGGTCCACCATGCGGGCCATGTTCTGCACGGCCGGCTCCAAGTGAACCAACACCAAGTCCTTGAACGCTTTCGAGCTTTCGCCGTCCTTGATGACGAACGAGTCGTAGAACCACTGATCCAACGGCACACGCACGTTGGTCACGGACACGTCGTTGGCGGTGTAGCTGTCGCTATCCGTCTTACGACGACCAGTGCGAGCGGCGGGACGGTGGGCGTTGACCACGTCGCCGAACTCACGGACGAGGAAGATGTGGACGCAGTGAACGCACCTTTCTGATATTTACGCTCACGTCAAAACAAAATGGGTTTCGCAAGGCGAAAAATCTCGCCGCGAGATCGTGCCGACGCAACGTAGCCGCCGCTTTTTCATTCGCAAATTAGGACTTCAATGAAACAATATCTTGAACTATTCGAACACCTGTTGACCTGGGGTGAGGTCAGGCCCGACCACCGTGTTCCGAACGCCATCAGCACTCTGGGTTGCCAAATCCGCTTTGACCTAAGCGAAGGCTTCCCGCTAATCACGGCCAGGCCGTTTGACATCGACGCGCTGATTGAGGAAGTCTTGTGGACCATAGTTGAGTGCAAGAAGGATGTTCGATGGCTACGAGACCCGAAGCACCCATTTTGGGACACGAGTGCGCGAGAGGATTGCAAGCTCGGTAAAGGACACGGGTATCAGTTGCGTCACATCGAGTTTGCGCGATTGATAGACCCGCCGGCGCCTTGTGCCAACCAGCCCTACGTGGCTCCGTCCAGCACTGCAATGGAAATCACGCCAGAGCCAAACAAGTTTGGTTTCGTCGGGCAATCATTCTCGACGATACACTGCGGCGACTTCACCGTGATCCGCGAAATCCCACCGGGTGGCGTTTCAGGTGGCGGTGCTCACACGAAGTTTGAGATACAGTTCGTCAAAACAGGATATTGTACTCTTGTAGACCCAACGGGAATGAGAACGAGGGAGATCAGGGACCCTTGGTATCCGCGCGTTTGCGGCGTTGGCTACCTTGGTAACTACGACTCGAACGACCCACATCACAAGTCTTTGTATAGGACTTGGTCGCACATGCTGGCCCGGTGCTATAACCCAAAGAACATCGCTTTCGCCGACTACGGTGGTCGCGGGGTGCGGGTTCACGACGAATGGCTCTGCTACGGAAATTTCCAGCGGGACGCTAAGCAACTTCCTAGCTGGTGTCTCAGGCTGGAACATCGCAAGGAATATACACTCGACAAGGACGTTCTCGGCGGGGCATGCTATTCGCCCGCGACATGCATTTGGGCGAGCAAAGTAGAGCAGGCTACGAATCGAGGTTATGTTTCCCTTGTTCGTGCGACACACGCAGATGGCCGTACGCTGGCCAGATTAGGCGAACCCGCGGTTGCGCTGGCGATTGGAGGGTACGGGAACATTCCACAAGTGCTTAATGGAAAAAGAAAACACGTAGGCGGTTGGAAATGCGAGACCATCGACACCGGCGAGAAGCAAGTCGTTGCTCACATTCATGACCAAGTTAAGCGGCTCGTCGCCGAATTGAAGCACGACCGCGAGCCGCAAGATCGGAGATTGATGGTGTGGAATCCCGGCGATATGCGGGAGATTCCGCTACCCACGTTCCAGGCGCTGATGGAGTGGCGCGTCGTTTCGGGAAAACTCGATTGCATTGTGTATCAGGAGGCTGGCGAAGCCTACCACGGCATTCCCTGGAACGTTGGGTTTTGCGCGCTGCTTAACATAATGATCGCTCAAGTCACCGGATACCTCCCTGGTGAACTCGTTCTCCAAATCGGCGACCTTTACCTGCACCCGGACCACGTTCCGCTGGCGCGGCGGCAAATGGCGTTGAGACCTCGTCCGCTGCCGAGGATACGACTGAATCGGCCCGTGACGGACATCGATGACTTTGTGTTCAGCGACTTCGTTCTCGAAGGCTATGAGCCTCACGATGTGACGCACGATTCCGCATGAGGCGGGCGCAAAGCCATCTGCCGCGGAATGCTCGCCGAACAGCGGCACAGTACGTTCGACCCGGCAATACGCACTGGTCTTGCAGTCGAAGCTGAGACGATCGGGCTTCGATCCGGCACGCCCCTGCCAAGGCCCCGAGATTCGTTCGAAGACGATCGGACAAGGCGTTAGTATTCCTCCGCCTGATGGAGCCGCAATCGCCGGATGCCATCAATTTTCGCATTAACGGCGATGCTGCGAAAACACATCGATCGCCGCGTCATTGCTGTCTTCGCCGCGTCGCAACCAGAGATTGTATTTCAGGTTAATCGCAAAGCGGCACGCCGCCGTTAGCATTCGTTTATAGAGAGTGCTTAAGTGACATTTGAAGATTCGAGAATGTGTGATGTAGAGCCTTGCGGTCTGTCGTTGAACGAGATTGAAGCCACATTAGAAACAGTATGCAACGAGTTCAATCCCATCACTTGGCCGATAGCCATCCAAAAGGTGTCTCCTAAGACACCATCGTTAGTTGATGTTCGCTACCTTTCCGAACCATTGCTCGTGTGTTTCGGCGTCTTGATGTCCATCGAGGAAGCGGCCGACTATCTCGGCTACTCGGTTTCCGGCATTAGGAAGCTCGTGCACAAAGGTGGGCTTCGCTACTTCCAAGCGAGCAAGGGCGCATGCCTGAAATTCAGAGAGGAATGGCTCAATGAATACATCGAAGCTCATTCGACACTGGACCCCGAACCCGTCGCCAAGTTGAAACGAAAGAAGGCGTCGGCCACGCGCCCGTCGCCTACTAAGGACTTTTGGGCTTACTAGCATGTTTCCCAAAGCGAATCATCTTGGCTTTCGGTCCATTGCAAGTAATGGTCCATGCAAACTTGAACCGTGTTGCCCATATGCCGCGCCAACCGCTGAATGCTGGTGGGCTTCCCCGTCCAATACCCGTCCAAGGTTCTCTTTGCGTAAGAGTGGCGTAGGCTGTACAAACAGGCGTCTTTGTCCAGTTGAATCCCTTTCGCTTCCAAGCGTTCGCGGATTAACAGGAAGTATTCAGACAACGCTTCGCGCGTCCAGGGGTCGCCAAACGAGTTGCGGAAGATTGGACCGGTGGGGTATCGCTCCATTTGCCGTCGAACGATAGCGATGATTTCCGGGTCCGCAATGCGAATGACACGCGGCTTTTTGTTCTTTGAATCCCGAGCCGCGAAAACCCATTCCATGCGCTCGGCATTATCGTGGACGTGGGCGGCGGTGAGTGCCGCAAACTCGCGTCCGGGGCGTGCGCCGGTGCGAACCAACACCCGGTACGCCAATGTAAAAGCAGGATTCGCGAGTTCAAGTATTGCCTTCTCTTGCGATGCCGTTATGTAGGTAACGCGCGGGTTATTCTTCGGCGTCTTGACTCCCTTCAACGGGTTTGCGGGAATCAATTCAGCGTCAACGGCGTAGTTTAGGGCACGCTTAACCGCCTGAATCTTGGTTCGCTTCCCGCCGTTCCAATCCGGGTGAGCTTGAACCCAACGATCTATGTCGATGGGGCGAAGCTCGGCAACGGGCTTATCGCCGTAACCATCGTGGATTCGGTCGGACGGATTCGGCTTTGGGATAGGCTTGGACCCGTCGCGTTCGCGGGGGCGGAATCGGGCGGGGAACCCCTCAGAGAAATCGTAAAGGGCGTCGGCGCGAATTGTGAACGTCTGCCTTGACCGGTCATTGCGGGCGTGGGCAAGGTACGCTTTGCAAACTTCGCGTACCGTGACGGCCGATGTGGCGGGTTGCGTTCGGCCAATGTCAAGAAGCCAGCGCGCGTGGGCGGCTTTGATGGCACTTTCTGGCACTTTTTCGTCCTTTAGTCTAGTGCCTTTCTCATCGGTGAGAGGTACAAACTTCCCCTTGTCGTCTTTGCAAAACCACCCCCGCCCCGCCCGGAAGAAATACCCCTTATTTCGCGAACCTTTTGAGCGGCCAATTTTCTTTCCCTTTGCCATTTAACTCCCTGTTTTCGTTTGCCGATCCTTGGGCTATACTTACCCCGTCGGCACCAAACGGGCGGCTTAAATTTGGTGCCAAGAAAAAGTGCCAAAGCCGCCTTAAAATAAGAGTAGACCAAGGAAATCATTGGTCAAGCAGATATAATCCCCTGTAGCTCAGTTGGTAGAGCAGGCGGCTGTTAACCGCCGGGTCGTAGGTTCGAGTCCTACCGGGGGAGCTTTTTCAATTTGCGGAATTCCCGCTGGCAAATCGGTTAACGCACCACGCCGAGAGCGAGAGTTCCCGGCGTTTGTCGTTTTCCGCCGTTCTGGCAACGACTTGCGACGATTTCTCCAGCCGCGAGAGTTCTCTGGCTGCGGCCACCGCGCTCGCGTCGACCGGCCCCTGGCCCCGACTCTCCGTAAAACTCTCGCGCTCTCGGTTTAACAGGGCCCGTTGGGTTAACGACCTGGTTGCGTTTGGCGGGGCGACATCAACCCCGGTGACCACCGATTCCTCCAGATAACTGCCTTCAGCCGGTGTCGGCTGATCGCTCGGCCAGTGACTTCGCGACGAATTGGTCGATCCCGCGCATCTGGTACACTCAACTTAAGCTGGTTTAGCAATTATCAACAAGTTTGAAGCGGGGAAGGGTGCTGTCGTGAACTGGCAAGAGTATCAGGGCGCCGTGGGCGAGTTGTACGAGCAACTCGACGATGTCGGCATCGTGCATCGCAGCGTCACCATTCCCGACAAGGTTACTGGCCAGCCGCGGCAACTCGACGTTCTGATCGAGATGGAGGCCTACGGCCACACGCTGAGGATAGTCGTGGACGCCAAATTCCACAGCGAGAAGATCGATGTGAAAGATGTGGAGGAGGTTCTCGCCCTCGCCGACTCAGTGAATGCGAATCAGATAGTGATTGTTGCTGCCAACGGCTGGACGGAACCCGCAAGCAAGAAGGCCACCCATCTTGGCTGTGCCCTCCGCCTTTTCACGCTCGAAGATGCGCTCGACCTGCTTGTACCAGACAAGTGGGAGATGTGCCCCAACTGCATGAAGGATTGCATCGTCCTCGACATGGACGGCGCGGTCGGGTACGGCGGTGGATGGCTATGGTGGCTCGCGGGTAGGTGCCGCGAGTGCCGGCACGGTTTCATCTGGTGCCAGGACTGTGGCGAACGGCAGGAACTCCCGCCCGACGAGGATGTGCCCTGTGGCTGTGGGCATGCCTGGTGCCAGAACGACGAAGGACTAACTGTTCGCTTTGATGCGCTCAACGGCGACGATGATGATCGGACAGGCGATGCAGAGCCGGAAGGCCTGTCCGGCGGCGCAGATAGCCAGCAGGGCACACTGTTCTGACAAAACAACTTTCAGTCTAATAGCTCGCTGCCGGCCGGTCATTGCACATTTTTTCTCTACCCTCCGCACTGGTCCTGCACTTCTTGCCGACCCTTTGTTGGCGGCGGTTTAAATGGCGGCGCGGGGCGGCTGAATTTGGCGGCGCTGAGGCGGCGGCCGGAATTCGAAAGGTAGAATGAGCGGGCCAGAGTGCGCCCGCCGCGTTCTCCGGCGGTCGCTCCTGGCCCGCCCTCTCGCGCTCTCGGTTTAACAAGGGCCGTTGGGTTAACTGGTTGGTTTCGGGGGGCCTTGGTACAACCAATAACCAATACTGCGGTGATCGCCACTTTCCCAGACAGCGCAATCCAGGGCGTTGCATCGGGTTCGAGCGCCGCGACGTGGTGAAAACTCGCTGGATCTTTGCTAGATTTGCAGTTTGAAAGAGTTGCTCCACACGGTGTGGTCAGCGACCACCCCGATTGCCCCGTATTCACCCCGACGACAGGCTATTCGTGCCCGCACGCTCAAGGCTCTCAAATTCGGTACCGCCGAATCCCGCTGACTTGATCGAGTCTATGCGGGATTTTGGCTATACCCTGCCGTCAGCCTTGGCGGACCTCATCGACAACAGCCTCACGGCGGCTGCAAAAACTGTCTCGATACTCGTGGAGCCCTCAACTCCTTCGCCGCACATCGCCGTGGTGGACGACGGGGAGGGGATGAGCGAAGAACGGCTTGTCGAAGCGATGCGAATGGGGACGATGGGGCCGCTTTCGTCTCGCGAGAAATCCGACCTAGGTCGCTTTGGGCTTGGGATGAAGACAGCTTCACTTTCCCAAGGACGCTGCGTAACAGTGGTCTCCAAGAAAGGCCGGGAAGTTGCGGTTCGATGCTGGAATCTGGAGCACGTGCGACGGAGCAATGATTGGCAACTGCTTTCCGAGCCGACTGCGACCGCTAACACGTACTACGAGCGACTTGCGAAGCAACGGCACGGAACGGCGATCATCATCGAGCAGCTTGATCGCGCTTCGTTCGTCGGCTTACCCGAGCAATCGCGAACGGGAAATCTGGCATCAGCCCTCGAATCGGTGCGCAGCCACTTGGGGATGGTCTTTCATCGGTTCATAGAGGAAGATGGATTCGTGATTCGATTGGGCGAGAGTGGCATCCCACCTTGGGACCCGTATTTGTTGGGAGAATCGACTAGGTTAGCACCGGAGAAACTCAAAGTCACTGGCAGAGGTGCTCTTGAAGTTACTCCCTTCGTCTTACCACACCATACTCGCCTCACCGACGAGCAGCACGAGCGTGCGGCCGGGCCCTTTGGGTGGAACGCACATCAGGGATTTTACATTTATCGCTGCCGACGGCTTATTGTTCCGGGAACTTGGCTGAATCTCCGACTTAAGAAAGAAGAGCACTACAAGTTGGCGCGCATTCGGGTCGATCTGCCGAACACGATGGATCACGAATGGCAGCTCAACGTAATGAAGTCGCACGTTTCTGCGCCCGCGGCCTTGAAGGATGACTTCCGACGGATCGCGTCAGATGTTCGTCGCCAAGCGTCGGACGTGTATCGCGTTCGAGGTGAACGGCAGACGCCAACCCAAAGTCCTGCCGAGCACTTTGTTTGGCGGCGAGAGGCGACTCGAACGGGCGTAAAGTATCGGGTTGATCGCAGGCACCCGTTGCTGCAAGCCATGCTTCACGCGGGTTGCACGCACGACGAACTCCTTGGTTCGGTTGTTTCGCTGATCGAAACCTCCGTCCCAATTGCCGCAATGCTCCAAGAGCCGCAGAAAGCCATTGATGGGACGGTATCCGCCGAACCTCCTGTGGAGATTGACGCGTTGGTCGACATGCTTCTCCACGCGGAGCAGTACTTTGTGAGGACCGGCAAGACCAGAGAAGACGCCCGACGCTTGCTCTTTTTCGGAGAGCCATTTGTTAGGTTTCGCGACGCGGTGCTTGATCGGCTACAGGAACGGACCCAAGGCGTGAAACAAGGAGACAATGAATGACGGACTCGCAGCCAACCTTTGATTTTAAGCCTGAGTTCGTCGTCGACCTCTTCTTGCGAAGTTACGCCGGTGCGGCTGCACCAACGCTGGCGGAGGTGCAGCAGCGGGTCGACGAGCTACTTGTTGGCCCCTTTTCGTTGCTCAGAGAGCACGCGACGACAATTGTTCAGGAGATTCTACATCGCATCGATGTTCGAATCGGGGCGGCGTCCGTGCTAGAGGATTGCACAGGCCACGAGGCTTGGCTGGACACCGCGAACCGCGACAATTGGCGACTATGGCCACGCCTGCGCGACTACCTACGGGACAGGGAAAGACTGCCCGTGAACGTCCTGGCCGAATTGGACCGATCGACCGACCAGACCCTCGACCAGCTCGAATCGCCGCTACGCGCCGGTAGATGGGATCGCCGCGGATTGGTCGTTGGGCACGTTCAGTCCGGCAAGACCACGCACTACACGGCGCTGGCGGCCAAGGCAATTGACGCGGGTTATCGTATCGTCATTGTCCTGGCTGGAATGCACAACAGTCTGCGTAGCCAGACTCACGACAGGATTGATCGCCAATTGATCGGCCGGGATAGTTGTGTCCTTCAATCATCGGGGAACCAGACCAGCCGGCTTCTTGGAGTAGGCGAGTATGCGAGGGAACTCGGTCATGCCGACATACCGTTCAGCATTTTCACCTGCACCAATTCGTCCGAGAACGGCGATTTCAAGGATCAAGTAGCAAAACAAGTTTGGATTCACGTCAATGAAGGCGCACGCCTCGTCATGGTCGTGAAGAAGAACGCCACGAAGCTTCGGCAACTCCGAGATTGGCTGCGCATGCTGCTCTCCGAACAGGGAACCGCTGGCGCTCCATCTCTGATTCTGCAGCCGACTCTGATTATTGACGACGAAGCAGATCAGGCATCTGTCAACACACGTGACGCGGATCAGGACCCAACGGCGATCAACGGGTTGATACGTGAACTGCTCGTTTCGTTCGCACGCGTCGGCTTTGTAGGCTACACGGCTACTCCGTTTGCGAATATTTTCATCGATCCGTCTGCCACAGGAAACTCGCCGCGGTTCGGCCCCGACCTGTTTCCAAAGTCGTTCATAGTCAGCCTGAAAGCCCCCAATAACTACATTGGGCCTGGTATCGTGTTCGGACATGCGGGGGATGAGTCGGTTGGCCTCGTTGCGGCCGATCCACTGCCGATGTATGTGCCGGTCAACGACTCGAGTACTTGGATTCCTTCCCCACACAGAAAGGACTTTTTGCCTGGCCCCTTGCCGCCATCCCTGCGCGAAGCGATCAGTTTGTTTGTGCTCACATGTGCGGCAAGGGCGGCGCGTGGCGATGACCGCGTCCACAATTCGATGCTCGTGCATGCGACTCGGTTCGTCGCCGTGCAGGCACGTGTGTTCGAACAAGTCGAAGAAGAGTTGAGGTCGCTGCAAACATTGCTGTCGCATGGTTCGCCGGCAACTCGGGAAGATCTGAGAGAGAAACTGTCTACCATCTGGAATGGGCGGATCGTCGCGGCGCACCCCGCCTTTCAGACGCGACTTGGTGACGGCTGTTCGCCTCTTCCTTCATGGGATGAAGTCTGGCAACAGGCACCAGCCGCCGCTGCCCGAATCCGAGTGATGAAAATCAATGGCAGCTCCGACGACGCGTTGGCCTATACTCGGGAACCAAATGGGCTGTCAGTAATTGCGATCGGTGGTGACAAGCTCAGCCGCGGACTGACGTTGGAAGGCCTTTCAGTCAGTTACTTCCTTCGAACATCGAGCATGTTCGACACGCTAATGCAAATGGGAAGGTGGTTTGGCTATCGGCCTCGCTACGCCGATCTGTGCCGGGTCTACACAACGCGTGACCTGTACGGGGCATTCCGTGAAATTGCTCTCGCCATCGATGACTTGCGTGGTGACCTCGAACGGATGGCGTTGGCCAGTCGCACGCCGGAGGATTTTGGCCTTCGGGTTAGAACGCCCTCGGATGGCCTCCTGATTACCGCTGCGAATAAACTGCGCCGCGGAGAGACTGTTCAGGTTCGATTTGCGGGAGAACACGTTCAGGCGTTGCAAATCCCTTCCGGGGGCCCTGCTGCACAAAAGAACAGAGATGCGCTTGACCGCTTGGTTCAGAGCCTGTCGGCACCGAAGAGAGAAATCCGTGGCGATTTGTCGCCGCACTTCATTTGGCACGATGTCCCAGCCGCACAGGTGGTCGAGTTCTTGACGAGCTACGACGCGTATCGGACGCATTCGTTTCTGAATCACTGCGAACAGCTTCGTCGATACATTCAGGACCGCATTTCCCAGCAGGAATTGGTCACATGGACAGTGTGTATTATCGCGGTTCGTCCTGGCCCAAATGTTAGTCGTGTTTCGATCGGCGATATTGAAATTCCACTCAATGCCCGTGGACCGGACAAAGACAAGAGCGTCCCACCAAATCAGTTCGCCATGCGCGGCGTGACCGGTAGCAAGGACGAATCGGTCGACCTTAGCGCCGCTGAATATCGGGCGGCCGTTCAGTTGACGCAGGACTTGGAGCGTCGTTCTGGAAAGCAAGAGGCCGAGTTGAGCCAAATACCTGCTCGCGATGATGCACGCAGTGTTCGCCCGTCCACAAGGGGGCTCTTGCTCATTTACCCGATCAAGAATCCCAACGGCGAGGCAGCGAATTACCTTGTTTCTGCAGCAGTTAGTTTCCCAAATTCGCCGAGTGCGGCCCCACTAATCTACACCGTCAATGACGTGTGGCAGGCCGAATATGGCTTTGCAGGAGACTGGGACGAAAATGGCCAACTTGCGTGAATTGTGGAATGCCCTTCGCGGCGGTGAAAGCGCCGACAGTGCCGGGGACATTCGTATGCGTTTGTGCTACTCGGCGCTGGACCTGCGCGTATTCGCCGCGCTTTCCGGCGGTCGCCGCGACGCAGCGATAGTGATCGAATTGCCCGAGCAGTTGCTGCCACGAAATCTCGACGCGACAGGGGGCCGGAGGTTTTCGCTTGTATCTGCCGAACTCCCCGGTCTGCCATCGGGGCGTGGTGCGGTAGTGCTCCAGCTACGAGATGAGCAATTCGAGGATCTGTTTGAGCAACTTGGGAACGGATTGCTCGAGGAAGTCCGAGGGAGCAACAGTGCTTCTGCGGCAATTCATGGTGTTGTGCGATTGATCGAGCGATGGAGACGATTTCTTGAAAGGCACCGAGAGAATCTGGGTCCTGAAGAAGTTCGAGGTCTCATTGGCGAACTGTCGATGCTTGAGCGGTTGGCGGTGCGGATTGGGGCGAGCGTCGCCTTGGCGTCGTGGCGTTCTCCCTTCGGTTCGATTCGAGACTTTGAGTGCCCGGCCATCACGATTGAAGTCAAAACCTACATGGCTTCCGCCGGCGCGACGGTTCGCATAAACGACCCTCTTCAATTGGAACCAGACGCTGGAATTCCATTAATGTTGGCCTGCCAGGAGCTTGCTCGTTCAGCCGCAAGTGAATTCACATTGCCTGGCCATGTTGCCCGAGTATCGCGGCTGTTTGAAGACGACATCGCTGTGAAAGAAGATTTCGACAACGCTTTGGCATCTGCTGGGTATCTTCCGTCGCATGCAAAGCTCTATACCGAAGGTTACGCTCTGGGCGCGACTAACGTGTTTGAGGTTCGCGATGACTTCCCACGAATTCCTGCCGCCAGCATTCCGCCGTTCGTATCCCGAGTCCATTTCGACATAGAGATACTTCCATTGGCGCGCTACGCTGTCCCCGTTGACACCCATATTGGTCAGAGGCCGAGTTAGAGCAATACAGGGCTTGGTTACATGAGCCAGAAGTTTTTGACTCAGATTCTAGAGGATACCTTTGATCGCGCCCACAACCCCGATTCAGGCAGTCTTCGCCTGCCGGCGCTGACCGAAGTTCTTCTGGAACGGCTTGAAGATGCCGGGGTGCTTACGACGCCGCAACCCGCCTACTATCGGCTCGAAAGGGGCAACATCGCGGCTGAGGTACACGGGTATGCCTGTGACATGGAAGATGACGTGATTCAGCTCTTCTATTTCATCGATGCGACTGCGGACACGGCCCTTGGTCAGCCTGTCGAAGTCTGCAGCACCGGGAAGGAGTTGCTCGACCGCGCGTTTCGGCGCTTGGAAGCCTTCGTACGGCGGGCACAGTCAGACCGCATGGAGGAGATTGAAGACTCACAGCCAGCCCGTGAATTGGCGGGACTGGTGAAGGAGGCCGTGAATGGAAGTCACAAATCCATTGAGTTGCATGCTGTAACAACGGGACTTGTATCTGATCGCGCTGCCACTGCAGGCCGGAAAGGCGATTTACGCCGAGAGATATGGGATCTCGTTCGCTTAGAGCGGGCCTGTGGGGGGGCACGCGACGGCTCGATCACCATCGATTTTCCGGCTGAGTTTAACACCACTCTGCCTTGTCTGGTGACGCCGAAGACTATCGATGGTCTGCAGGTGTTTCTGACCTGTATTCCGGGACGGTTGCTCGCTGAGATTTACAATACTCATCGCGCATCCCTCCTTGAACGCAATGTTCGTTCATTCTTGCAGTTCACCGGCAAGGTTAACAAGAGCATTCGCTCAACCGTTTTGGACAAGCCACACCGCTTCCTTCCATACAACAATGGGCTGTCTGCGACGGCCGGCGACGTAGAAGTAGATCTTCTTCCGGATGGTTTGGGTCGAATTCGCGTTCTTCGCGATTTCCAGATTGTGAATGGTGGGCAAACGACGGCGACGCTCGCCAGTTGCATGCGGCGAGATCAGCACGACCTTGCCGGCGTTTCCGTCGCTATGAAGTTGACGGTCGTGCCGCACGGCATGCTCGACGGACTTGTTCCTGAAATCTCTAGATGTGCCAATACGCAAAACCGAATTCAGGATTCCGACTTCAGTGCTAACGATCCGTGGCACATCGAAATTGAGCGATTGTCCCGAACAATGTGGACTCGACCTACTTCCGACGCTCCACGCGGGACTCGTTGGTTCTACGAGCGATCCCGTGGGCAATATGCCGATGCACTAGCCACGGCTCATACACCAGCCGGCCGCCGCCAGTTCCGCACGGAGAATCCATCCTCCCGGAAGTTCACCAAGACCGACCTCGCAAAGTTCATTTTGAGCTGGGACCAGTACCCGGCAGTCGTGAGTCGGGGGGCACAGAAATGCTTTATGTACTTCACATCGCAGTTGCAGAACTCGCAGCGGCGGACGCCGGAGGAAGCGGATTTTAAGCGCATCGCGGCCTTGGCAATGTTGTTCCATCACGCAGAGCGGCTTTATAACGAAATGGGGTATCAAGGATACCGCGCAAACGTCGTCACGTATTCCCTCGCACGATTGTCGCACGAATGCCGTCGTTACATTGACGTTGACGCAATCTGGAAGGAACAGGCAGTTCCGTCAGCCTTCACGAATGCTCTCAAAGTGATCATTCCTGGTGTCCGAGAAGTGATTGTGAACCCACCTTCGTCACAAAGGAATGTGACGGAATGGTGTAAGAAGAATGACTGCTGGTCGGCGGTCTTGGAACGACCGATTCGCGTGAAGGTGGGGCCAAAGCCGGACGAGGAAGTCGACAGCTTTATTTCACCAGCCGCAACTGCCTTATCCACGGAGCAACAGCACCTGATTGACGCAATTAGAAAGGTTCCTGCAGAAGTGTGGTTCTCTGTATCCGCTTGGGCGAAGAGCACTTCGTCTCTGCAAGCGTGGCAGCGTGGGCTTGCATATAGTCTTGGCAGACTGCTGGCCAGTGCAAAAGAGCCATCGATTAAGCAAGCCGTGCAAGGCAGAAACCTCCTTCTGGAATCTGTTCGGCTAGGGTATATCGACGATGCTCTTGGAGACGAGCAAATTGAACCGCTCCGCAAACTGCAATCGGTGTTGTCATAAAACAGCTACGAGGGCCACGACGGGGGCACCTTCCATCTACTCCTTGTTGCCGGGCGTGGGGTCATGAGTAAACTGGTTAGGAAGCGAAACAAAAAGTCCGGCCATCGAAGCTGGGCGGCTCGAAGTGCGCCGGTTCCTGGCGGTCATGTTGGCGACATCATGTCGCCTGAGAAGCGTAGTGCGGTCATGTCGCGTATTCGCGGCAAGGACACCGCACCCGAGCTTGAAATCTGTCGGCAATTGCACCGTCGTGGGATTCGCTTCGGGAGACACGCGAACGATCTACCTGGTAGGCCGGATATTGTCTTTCGCCGAGTCAAGTTAGCAGTGTTCGTCGATGGCGATTTCTGGCATGGCTGGCGATTTCCGCTTTGGCAGCACAAACTCTCACCCAAATGGCGGGACAAGATTTCGGCAAACCGCGAGAGGGACAAACGCAACTTTCGCAAGCTGAGACGACTTGGCTGGACGGTAATCAGGTTGTGGGAACACCAAGTCGAGTTGTGCTCCGATGCTTGCGTAGAGCGGATTTGCCAAGCACGCGCATCAGCAATGGAACAAATGCCCAATCGCGCCTCGCACTGACCCCCGTGGCCGATGAGCCGTAAGTGCTGCTACGTCGTCTCTTTGCGAGTCAATGCCCGGACCACATCGCGCATCACCGGCGGGCACACCGCATTTCCAATCATCTTAATCCGTTCGCGACGGGTCGACTCCGCCCACTGGTGTTCTCGCGGAAATCCCATTGCGGCGGCAAGCTCTGGCGGTTGCAGCATGCGCATCTCGTGGCCGCAGCCGTTGCGTCGGACGTAGGCGAAGCGGTCCAGCGTCGTAATGGTCCGCAGCGGGCGGTCGAGCGTCTGAAATCCGCCAGCGGCGTCGGTCCCGTAGTAGACCATTATGAACTCCGCGTCCTCACCGAGCGCGTTGATGGCTCTCTCCGCTCGCTGAATGGTTGCCTCTGCGCGGCGTTCGGTCGCCACCGGGGTGAATGGCCAAGGGCGCTGTTTCGATTCGCCACGGCCAAGAATGCTGGCCACTGTCTTTGTCGTTTGTCGCCGTGGCTCCGGAAGTGAGGGTTGTGAATCGAGGTCAGCAACCACGAACAACCGACGACGTGACTGTGGGGCACCGTGAAACTGCGCATCGAGCACACCCACCTCGGTCTTGTATCCGATGGCGTGAAGCTGGCCAAGCCACTCCGGAAATCGCTCCCACTTCTGCATCTGCAGGACGTTTTCAACCACAATCCACCGAGGCCTCAGAACCCTTGCGAAACGAACCACCTCAAAAGCCGTATCCCGGCTGAGGTCGCAGCGTGGCCTATTGCCCCGGGCAATGCTGTGGTGGGTGCATTCAGGCGATGCAAGCAAAAGTTCGAATCGTCCAACGTCCTTCAACAGTCGTTGCGGGGACAACTCAGTTGCCTTCATCCCGTAGGTGACTGCCTCAGGAAAGTTGAGCTTGTAGGTCTTCGTGGCGAGTTCCCACATGTCCAGGGCGGCAACTGGCGTAGCGCCGGCCATTACGGCCCCCCGCGAGCTTCCGCCAGCACCGCAGAACAGGTCTACGGCTCGAATTCGCTCCTTGCCCGACCGCCTCGTCATCCCACGCTCCTGTCTTGGCCGAAGATGATCATGTCTTGATCGTTTATGTACTTGCGCCACCCGTGATTTTACCGGGAACGATTGATTTCGCCAGGCTGAGTTACAGCCAGGCCTCCCGGAGCAAGGCCGTCCAGAGTACTCGCTGCTTTTTCCAGCTTGGCGTCGCCGCAATCGGCCTCAACTTCTTCTCCGTCACTTCGTCCCGCCCACGATCAATTGCCGGCAAGAACAAGATCGCCTCCTGGATGTCCGGAGCTAGGGAAAGAAGGTTGAATACCTGGGTGAGCCGAGCGCGGGTCACGTGCCCGAGGCGGGCCAGTTCCGCCTGGTCGGCCACGACGCCGTCGCGGATCAGCCCATCGAGCCGGATGGCCAGGGCCATGAGCCGCGAGACACGGGGCACCCGCCCATCGGGGGCTGCGGGGGCGGCGTCGCCGGGGCGAAGTTCCTTCCGCGTGCGCCGACCGTGGCCGAAGTGAACTTGTCGCTGGATGGTGATCATGCCGCCTCCTCCTTTCGATTGACAAGTTCGCCGGCCAGCGCCTTGATGCCCGCCGGCCGGAACGAGATCGCGATGTTGCCGGCGTGGCCGTCGTAGGTGACCTGCTCGACGAGCAATTCGACGACGCGAGCCTGCTCGCGGGGAGCCAGACAGTCCCACAGGCCATCGAAGCCGGCCAGCGCGGCGGCCGCTTCGGCTTCGTCGACCAGTTCGCCCTCGAGCGTGGCCAGCTCATCGTCGATCTCGGTCGCCCGCCGCTCGGCGTCACGGATACGCTCGTGGGCGTCGAGAACGCGGGGGTCGCCAGGGCGCGCCGTTGCCGCCAACCGGCCAACCTCGGCGTGGTCGTCGCGCAGACGGGCCACGAGGCCCGCCCGTTCCGCCGTGAGGCGCTCGATCTCGCCTTCGGCCTGTTGGCGGGCCTGGGCCAAAGTCTCTTTGATGACCAGCGGGTCGCGTCCGACAGCCTTGATCTGGTCGATCACGAATCGTTCGATCTCGCCGGCCGGGATCGACGGAGACGGACAGACCTGCCAGCCGCGCTTCTGCGCGCGATGGCAAACATAGTAGCGATACTGCCGGCTCCCCTTGGCGGTGTAGGTGTGGCTCATCCCGCATTCGCAGCCGGCGCAGCGAAGCAAGCCCCGCAGTAGTGCGTTGTGCTTGTTCCGCACCGCCCGCCCGCCGCTGCGGCCGTTCCGCTGCAGCATCGACTGCACCTGGGCGAACAGGTCGGCGTCGAGGATCGCTTGGTGCTCCCCCTCGTGGACCTCGTCCTTGTACCTGATCTTGCCGACGTAGGCGACGTTCGTCAGCAGGTCGTAGAGGGTGTTCTTGTCGAACGGCCGCCCGCCGCGAACCGTTCCCTTGCGCGTGGTCCAGCGCTTCGTCCGCCAATCCCGCGCGTTGAGCTGCTTGACCACCGCGAGCAGCGACTGGTGCTCGAGGTACATCTCGAAGATCTCGCGGATGCGCTTGGCCTCGGCCGCGTCGACGACGAGCTTCGTCTCGACGACGGTGTAGCCCAGAATCGGCATGCCGCCCGACCATTTGCCCTTGCGGCGGGCGGCGGCGATCTTGTCGCGGGTCCGCTCGCTGATCATCTCGCGTTCGAACTGGGCGAACGAGAGCAGCACGTTGAGAATGAGCCGCCCCATCGACGAGGCGGTGTTGAACGCTTGCGTCACGCTGACGAACGACACGTTATGCCGTTCGAACGTTTCCATGATCCGCGCGAAGTCGAGCAGGCTGCGGCTGAGACGGTCGACCTTGTAGACCACCACGCAGTCGACCTTGCCGGCCTCGATGTCCGCCAGCAGGCGGCGCAGCGCGGGCCGATCCATGTTCGCGCCGGTGAAGCCGCCGTCGTCGTAGTGCTGGGCAGCGCAGACCCAGCCCTCGTGCTGCTGGCTCTTGATGTACGACTCGCCGGCGTCGCGCTGAGCGTCGAGCGAGTTGAATTCCTGCTCGAGCCCTTCCTCGGTGCTCTTGCGGGTGTAGATCGCGCAGCGAAGCGCTGGGGCGGCGGACTTTTCCTTCTTGCGGCTCATCGGTCACCTCCGTTGTTGCGGAGGTTGAAAAAATGAAACCCGTTCCAGTGTTTGCCCGTGACCGCCTTGGCGACGGCGGTGAGCGACTTGTACCGTTCGCCTTCCCACTCGAACCCCTGGGCCAGCACGGTCACGCGCACCGTCCGCCCCTTGTACTCGCGCTTGAGCACCATGCCGGGCAGCAGCTCGCCGCTCGGCTTGATGACCGCCGCCACCGCGACCGTTCTTTCAGCGGCGTCGGCGGCGGGTTTGCGATCGCGCGGCGGCGTCATTCGCAGGTCGGCATCATTGGCCAGTTCCTCGGCGCGTCGCCGCGCCCGTTCGGATAAATCGCCCTCGGCGTTGGCCTGCATCCGCCAGATGACCCGCTTGATCAGCCACTCCTTGTGCCGGCCATTGGTTCGTTCGCCGAAGACCTCGGCGTACTTGGCCCGCAGTTGGTCGACGGTCATCCGCTCCAGCGCGGCGACCTCTTTGGCGACATTCAGCATTGTTTGCTCCTTGTGTTGGGGACTCTCGAAACCGTTAACCCGAGTGGACACTGAGCACGGTTTCGGCCCCGACCTCAAGGCGTCCGGCAGCGGAATCTGGAGCGGTTTTCGGCGGCGCGGCCGGCTCGCCGGTCCGCAGGCGGCGCTGCCGCAGGCGCAGCACGCCAGCGGCGAGGATCGCGACCAGCTCCCGGCGGCGCTGGTTGGGAGTGAGTTCGGAAACGTCGTCGGTTAATCGCATGAACATCCCGGTGTTGAAGGCGGCGGGAACCAAGTTCGCGGAAATTGCCATGCCTGTTAACGACCCGGTGCGGGCGAAAACTGACGACGCTCGACCTGCGGCTATTTCGACTGAAGATCGCAAGTGATTGCGCCTGAGCGACTTGTAAGTGCTAGCACAGCAATGCTTGCGTTAACCCCTCAAAACCGCTATAAACCGTAAGCTCGCATTGATGTTCATCAGCGCTAATTGAAAGCCGACCGATGGCAGCCAGCCGCAAGGGGCCGGGACGTCCGCACGAGGATGAGATCACCGACGCCCAGCGACGGACGCTCGAGGTGTTGCGCGATTTCATCGCCCGTAAAAGGTATCCGCCCACCATGCAGGAACTCGGCGCTTTGCTCGACGTGACCGCCGCCAGCGCCCACCAGCTGGTCAAGCAGCTGGAGCGCAAGGGCTACGTCACGCGACAGCCGCGCCAGGCGCGCAGCCT
>JAANMU010000963.1_pt1 | contig 29899 bp, 36 predicted proteins | sample 7279701 | NCBI WGS metagenome assembly JAANMU01 (sample SAMN14094539, study PRJNA606508) | bioreactor metagenome | isolation source: A lab-scale SPAN reactor treating ammonium-rich wastewater day 57 | place: Ireland: Galway | collected 2017-03-13 | reverse complement strand
TCCGTTGGGAAAAGAAATCTTCCAACTACTTGTCGTTGCTTTACTTCGCCTGCGCCATCATCTGCTGGCGTAAATGCGAAGTTTAGAGATAGGTTCTTAGTTTCAAAGCATCCTGCAACCTTGCCACAGTGGTTGTTTCAATATCCACCTTCGACTTGTGCGTGTCCCCCACCTCCAACCAGAAGAGTGTTTCATAGCCTTGGAGCCTGCCCCACGCCAGAGCATCCGGCAGAGCGGATAGTTCGGGGATGGACACCTCGCACCAGCCGGTCCAAATCTCAGCCTGCGGCCAGGCGGAACGCAGCCAATCCGGCCAGAGGCGCGAGCGGTGATGGTGTGGGGTTTCGATCAGGTATTGGTTGGCTTCGGGGTAATCATCGAAAGGAAAGCCTGCCGGGATGTTCCAATGCCGCAAGGCGAGAGACAATCCCTTGCGGTTCAAATGCCAGTGCGGCAACTTGTCCATTTGCACAGGCTTGCCCGGTTGAATCTTCTTGCCAATCTTGTAAACAATGTATTTCCCTTTTGCCAGGCGGGCTAGAATGGACTGTACTTCCTCCAAATCCAGCCCGGTTAAGGAACCAATTTCATCATCATCTCCTTTCCCCATTCGGGCTAATGCCTGCAAACATAGAATCGCCTCCGGCGAAAGATCCTGCGGTTTCTCAGGCGCGGCGGGTGGTCGCTCGGAGGGACGATAACTTAACCAGGGCGGCTTGTCAAAATCAATCCAGTCCGGATTTTTTCCGGCGCTCGTCACCGTATACGGCAATCTTAACCCTTTCAGGGCGGAACGCAACTCCAAGGCATACCACTCTCCCGGAGAGTCCACCTGTACCCAGATCGAAGCGCTTCTGCGTTTGCGAGCCAGGTACGAGGCGATCCGTTTCAAGGGGTCTTCATACGCAAACGGCGGCAGGCAAGCCGACGCGGAAATCTGGATGATGAAGGTATCCGTCCACCCGTCATTAAACGGCAGGCTGATCCAATCTGAAAAGGCGGCATCGCACACGCGCACAGCCATGCTTCAACCTCCGCAGCCGATGTAAATATATTCGTCTTCAGTGAAAAACATCTGCGGGTTGAGCCAGACATAGGTATCTTCGCCTGTCTTTTGTTTGATGCCGTAATGCAGGTGCGCGCCGGTGCTGTTGCCGGTATTGCCGCTCAAGCCCACCACATCGCCGTAATTCAGGATGTTGCCCACAGAAACGCTGACGACGCTCAAATGCGCGAGCCAAACCTGGTAGCCGTTGTTCTCCACCACCACCAGATTGCCCCACGGCCCGTTCGGTCCGGCCCAAACCACTTTTCCCGCCATCGTTGTGTGGACCGGCGTGCCTTCATTCACCGGAAAGTCGTCGCCGGTATGAGTTTGGTAGCGTGGGTCGTGGAAGACGCAACCCAACAGCGGCTTATCATACCAGGCGCTCCAATGCTGGAGCGGACCGTATAACGGCACGCCGTGGATGTTCGCGCCGGGACCGATGTAATCAATCCACGGTACCGCGCTCGGGCCTGCCGGGGATGAGCCGTTGTCTGATCCGTTATCGCTGGTCTCGGCAAATTGTGGAATATCGAACAGCCACTCATAGGCGGCCGGTTGCGCCCAGACAGGCAGCTGCGGGATGGTCAGGACGATGAACAGCACATAGCCCACGACCAACGCCGCCCCGCACAGGAAAGGCAGGATCAAAAGGACGAATAGAAGACGCGAGATGGATTTCACAGCGCTCGACCGAGCCGATCCAGACGAATCTCGCCCTGCCCTCCAGCCTGCAGTCCCATTGAGGCTTCAATGGACAGACCATTGCGGATCATGCGCATCGAGAGCCAGTAGGAAATCCCCGAGCCGAGGATAACCGGCGCGAGAAGCATTGGATTGGCGGAATACAGATGGCCGGTCTCCGGCGTAGTGATGGCGATCACCACCAGTACGGCCGGAGGAAAGAGCGCCAGAAAACGCGCCTGCCACTCCACGCCTTTGGCCGCGGCGCGAGCGCGAGATAAAACTTCCACGACCGTACCAAGCGTTTTGCGGAGCGATCCCACCAAAGGTCCGATCTCGATGCGTCCCTCGAGGGAGGCGAGGAGGGAAGTGGCGACAATGTCCACCGCGGGATTGTCCCAGGCGGTCGTCCACTCGCGCACGGCCAGCGCGGCTTCATCGGCGGGCGCGGCACGCAGACGGATCACGAGGTCACCGAGAACCATCCTGCCATCCGGTCCAACGGCTTGGGCCGCGTCATCCAACGTATCGCCGAGCGGCTTGCCTTGCGAGAGCAGGGTCTCCACTACACCGAGGCCTCGCAAAATATCCTTGGCCTGGCGCAGGCGAAACTCCTGGCGCTTATCGGACAGCGTCCCGGCATACAACAACCCGCCCGCGAGGGCGAAGAGAACCGCGGGAATGATCCCGAGAAAAATCCCGCCCGCCATTCCTCCGCCGACCCAGGCAAGAAAGCCGTACGCGATCTGGTTAAACGCCAGGCCGGTTCCAGTCTGACGCGCGAACTTATCCGGGTCGAAACGTTTCTTCGGCTGGGCGATGCCCATCGCACGCGCCATGCCCGCTTCATCCGCTGTGCGCCGCCAGCCGAGCGCGATCGGGATGGCGGCCAGCGCCAATGCGGCGATCAATGCCAATAGCGTGTTCATCTCTCTCCTATCGGAACCAAAGGGATAATTCCTGCGCGCCGCCCTGCGCGAGCCAGACGGCGAAGTACACACCCACCACCGCCAGGAATGCGGTGAGCAGGGGATAGATGCCGATCTCGTTCCAGGCCAGATCGAACGGGCGCGGATCTGGATTGGACGGAATCGGCGCGGGGCGTTCCGACTTGGGCATGCGGGCCTTCTTCTCTGTTGGCGGCGGAGTCGGAGTCGGCCGCGTTTTTCTCGTCGCCTCCTGCTGGTTGACATACTGCCGAGTCTGAATCGAATAACGGAAGCGGCGCGTCAACCAGACTTCGGGCGGGACGCGATCCGGCCCGAGGCGCAGTAGCGCCAGAGCCATGAATGCAGCCAACGTCAGAAAGCCCACCGCCACCTTCCCCGCGAAGGACAGAGGCAGGAAGAGACTCAAGATAGCCAGCAGCGCGCCCGCGCCGAGAATACCAAGATCGCGGTCGTTGAACATGGGCTAAAAGGGCGGTTTGGGCTGGAAATTTTCGAGCATCCCGCCGATCTGCGGGAGGAACAGAAAGGCGAACAGGACCAGAATCACCAGCCCCACCGCGCCGATGATGGCCATCGAGGTCATGCGACTGCCGCCGAAGGCCGCGCCTGCCGTGCCTTGCAGTACATAATACAAACCGCCCAACAGGGCGACCACGATCAGCAGCCCGGCGAGGAACGCCCAGGCGTCGCGCGCAATGGCGAGGATTTGCTCCATGATGGGTTGAAACATTTTTTCTCCTTTCGAATTTGGAACGCGAAATGCTTGAAACACAAAGGCCACAAAGTCAACGAAGGTGAATTGAGCGATGATTGTGCAGATTTGTCTTCAATCATCACGAGTGAAAGTCAAAAGGAAACTGCCATCATCGGCAACACAATAACCTTTGTCTCCTCTGTGCCCCTTTGTGATTAGGCTCTTTTCTGCGAGGCCCGGAAGAGTCGAATTTCAACAGGCTCCGAGGAACCAGGCCGCCAGCGGAATGGCGGCGGCCGCGATCAACATGCCGAAGATCGCCTCGCCGCATTCGATCAGCGCCTGGGAAACGGCGGATGTTCCGCCAAGCGAGGCGGACATGGCCGCGACAAACGTCGCCTTGAGCATGCGCACGGCAGCCAACCCGCCGATCAAGTCGGATGCGTATTGCCCCAGGACGCTGATCGGTCCGCAACCCGCGCCGCCGGGCAGGGAATGCTGCAAGGCTTGCACAATCTGGGGAATGCCGAGGAAGGCGAATAGACTCAATACGAGCAAAGAGATCAAAGCCGAAGCCGATTGCCAAACCCACAGATTGGCGCCCACAGCGCCCGCGGAACCAATGCGTAATATCTGCGCCAGCCCGGCCAATACGGCGAACGCAGCCAGCGCGCCCGCCAACGCCAGCCAGCCCTGGCGTAGAAATTCAAGAATGACGGACGCGCTCATTCCAGCGCCATCGCTTCGTGCAAGTGAAATTCAGATTCCAGCGCTGGATAGAACCGCGCGCCCCAGAACTGCATCGGCCAACGACGCGTAGGACCGGTTCGGTCCTTCAGGATCAGCGCTTCGAGCGGAACGCAATCGCAGGGTTGGATTTTTCCTCCGCGTTGAACGACAAGCACGCGGTCGGCCTCGTAGGGGACGCGCTCGTCGCCAAGCAGGGCGGACAGCTCTTCTACATTTCCGAACGATTCGGCCTTCAGAGCGGCCGCGGCGATCACCGCCCAGCCGTGACGACGCGCCAGTTCGCGCAGGGAGGCGGCGGCTTCGCCGCTGCGTCCGCTTTCGTTGATCATGCCGGTCAGCCCAATCACAGGAACGCGGTTGAGATAATCCACGGCTACGAGCGCGGGACCTTGCACGGGGAAGGCGTAGTCTTGCAGGAGCATGTCTTCCAAGCCGCGCACGGTATCCTCCTGGGAGTTCAAAGACAGCAGAACCGATTCGCTGGCGTTCGCCAGTTTGCGCTCTGTCTGGGCGCGCGGCGCGGGGAGGTGAGGGCCGCAGACCATGGCCTCCGCTTGCATGAAGAGACGATAACGCAGTTCCTCCGGCGTGTGTTCGTAACAGCCGATGGCGGCGGGAATGCGCATGGATGCGGCTTCGAAGATCATCCGCAGCAGCCAGGAGGTCTTGCCCAAGCCCGGCGCTGCGGCGAGCAAGGTCAGACCGCCGCCCCAGAATGAAAGGCCGGCAAAAACGCCAAAGGGAGCATATGGTTGGGGGTTACTCAGGGTTCCGGAGCGCGGCATGGGGACATGATATTCAAATGCGAGGCGGGGAGGTTGGGGAGTGTCGCTTAGTCGTCATGGAAACCACCGGATGAAGTTTGACAATCTCCGCAATTTCTGGCGGACTCCTCCATATTTTCTCCATAATGAATTGATAAAGTGTGGTCATCAATCAACCACTGGAGGCACTGTCATGAAACGAAACGATATATTGATCGAAGCGGATGAACTGCTGGCGAAAATCAACGATCCAAATTTACGCATCTTCGACGCCACAATCACCGACGATGTCTATCTGCAACGGCACATCCCCGGCGCGGCTTATTTCAACCATGAAAGATTTTCGGATCAGGGCAGTCCTTACATGTGCACGATCCTCCCGGAAACGAGACTTGCAGAGCAGATCGGCAAGGCGGGCATATCCAACGATTCAGAAGTGATCGTCTATGCTTGCGGGATGCTCCCTTACGCGATACGCGCCTGGTGGGTTTTGCGTTATGCAGGCAATAAAAACATACGCATCCTCAACGGCGGGCTTTCCGCATGGGAGCAAGCGGGAGGAAAAGTGGAACAGGAAGTTCGCCATTATGAGCCGATGAATTTTAGGCCGCACTTTACTCTCTCCATGTTCGCCAGCAAGGAGACGGTGCTTGCCTCCATAAACGACGAGGATGTTTCCATTGTAGATGTCCTGCCGCTTGAGTCGTATGAGGCCAAGCACATTGTTGGTTCCGTTTGCCTGCCTTGCATGGACTTGATGAAAGGGCTGGACTACCTACTTCCGGATGACCGCCTCACCCAACGCCTCGAAAAATTTTCCAATCGCAAGCGTATCATCACCTACTGCGGGGGTGGGATTGCCGCCACGGTCAATGCGGTAGCGCACCTGATCGTCGGGCACGAAAACGTCGCGGTGTATGACGGTTCAATGTACGAGTGGCTGGGCGAAAAACTACCCACGGTTGGAAGCGGCAAATGGGAAGTCTGGATGCAGCCACAACCAGGAGATTGATTTTCCTTTATACTTCACCCATGTCCAAACTCATCCTTGTTGTTGACGATGAACCCAAGGTCGCCCGCCTTGCTCGCGACTATCTCGAGAAGAACGGATTCCGCGTGGTGACGGCGGGGGACGGGCAATCCGCCCTGACCGTGACTCGCCGCGAAAAACCCGACCTCGTCATCCTCGACCTGATGCTTCCTCAGATCGACGGGCGCGAAGTCTGCCGCATCCTGCGTCGCGAAAGCGACGTTCCCATCATCATGCTCACCGCGCTTTCGGAGGAGGTGGATCAGGTGACCGGTCTCGAGATCGGCGCGGACGACTACATCACCAAGCCGTTTTCCGTCCGTGCTTTGGTGGCGCGCGTGCGGGCCCTCCTGCGTCGGACACAAGGCGACGTCAAAACAGCGGGCGTCCTCCGTTTGGGTGAGTTGGAGATCGACTCTAGAAAACACTCTGTCGCATACGGTGGCATTCCGATCAAGCTAACCCCAAATGAATTCAAGCTATTGCTCCTTCTGGCAGGCCGGGCGGGGCAAACCCTCACACGCGAACAGCTCCTGGATGATTTGCACGATACCGCAACCAGCATGGATCGCAGCGTGGACTCGCACATCAAGAATCTCCGCAAGAAATTGGAGGCCGCTTCCGGAGAGCCAATGATCGAAACAGTCTACGGTATCGGCTATCGGTTCCTCGAGATACTCTCCCATCATTGGAAACAACCATGAGCAGCGATCGTCAGGAAATCGATCCATCTACTCCCAGCGAAGAGCGCGACTGGACGCGTTTCGCCCGTTTCTTCATTTTCCTTCTGATCAGTCTCGTGCTGTTTGTTGGGGGCGGCTCCGCTCTGCTGTACTTGGTCTTCAGCGAATATTCCGGCACCCGCAACATTTGGCTCCTCCTTTGCGGCGCGCCAATCCTCCTCATCGCCGTGATTCTCTTTGTGGTCGCCGCTTTGTACACCCGCTATGGTCGACCGGTCGGGCAAATCGTCAATGCCATTGACTCCATCGCCGAAGGCAACCTGACCGTTCGCGTCCCTGAGGATAATTCACCGCAATTCCAGCGTATCATCAAACGCTTCAACAACATGGTCGACGAACTGGAGCGAGCCGAGCAACAGCGCCGTAACCTTACCGCCGATATTGCTCATGAACTCCGCACACCGCTTCACATCATTCAAGGCAACCTCGAAGGGATCCTTGACGGCATATATCAACCGACCACAGAACATATCAATGCCACATTGGATGAGACGAAGCTCCTCTCCCGCCTTGTTAGCGACTTGCAGACCCTTTCCCTTGCCGAAACGGGACAACTCCCGCTTCATCACACCACCTTCCTTCTCGCCGACCTCATGGCCGATCTGACCTCCAGTTTCTCCTTACATGCCATATCCCTCGGCATTGACCTGCAAACTGTCCTATCAAGTCCAGACCAGAAACTCACCGCCGATTACGATAGATTGAACCAAGTGTTGTCCAATCTCATATCGAATGCCTTGCGTCACACACCACAGGGGGGGATGATACGCATCGAAGCAGGATCGGATTCAAGTCCGGATAGGGGCATGCGGATTGTCGTTCAGGATACGGGCGCGGGAATCCCACCCGAAGACCTGCCCTTTATCTTCGATCGATTCTGGCGCGGGGATAAGTCACGCAGTGAGCGGACGCATAGCGGGCTGGGTTTGGCAATTGCGAGACAACTCATCCATGCGCACGGCGGAACAATGACTGCGCAAAGTGAAATGGGCAAAGGTACAAGCTTTACCATTGAATTACCAGATCAATCTCAAAACAATGTAAACCAGTAAACCCAATAACATCCCCGGCAACGCGGGGATTGGTCCGCTCTGCCTGCGCGCCCAAATCCTGCGCCAGAGTTCCAAACCCAGCAATGAGAAAAGGACGGCGGGCAACGGAAAGAGACAAGCCAGACCTGCAATTGCCAGCAGGTCGGCGCGGCCGATCAAGCCTTTGCGATAGCCATAGCCGGTGAGCAGCGCCGGCCAGGCGGGTGGATAAAACAAGAGTGGAAGAGCGAACCAGCCCGAAAGATTCCGAAGCACGCCCCATCCACAAGCAAGAAGAATCAATCCGCTTTGTATCGGATGAGAGGGAAAGGTCAGGAGGATCGTCCCAAGCAGGAACCACTCGATGCCCGGGACGAGGCGATAACGCAGGTCGGCAAAACTGAAAAGCGCGAAGGACACAAGGGCGAAGGATTCGGTCAGGTTCATGCGTCCTCGGCCTCCCGGTTGGGACGGAAGACGAGCAATTGCTGGATTTGATCTGCGTTTCCGAGCTGGGCGGCGCGGTAGAGCGGATTTTGCGCGTTGTTGATTTCGTCCGGACGTTCGTTATACGCCTGCGCCATGCGGGCAGTGGCTTCGGGATATTGCGCGGCGAAGGCATTCGGGTCAAAACCCTGCGCCGCGATGTGTGGGGACAGACCCTCGAAGCCGCGTTGAAACTCCTCGCGCGAACCGTTGAAGTTGGATTGGATGGCGTTGTTCACTGTGGGCGAAAAGCCGTAATCCACAATTTGCATTTGCGTCTGAGATTGCTGGGGTTGGACTCCATCGAAGCGCTGCATCCGTTCGCCGAGTTCTGCCTGACGCGCGGCCAGTTCATGCTCACGCGCCAGCGAACGGTTGTATGCCGCCGGATTTTTTAATCCCAACGCTTCGAGAATCCCGGCGCGTTGAGTCAACTGCTGGGCGCTGCCCAGATGACTCAGAGCGGCTTCGCCGCCGGTCGCGCTGCCCGCGGCTGTCGTGCCTCCCGCCGCGCCGACTCCGCTGGCGGCCAGAGCGGCGACGGATGCAACCTGCTTCACGGCTTGGAACAACTGGCCCACCGCGTCGGCAGTGGTGGTGATGGTCATCTTGCCGAGGATTCCCGCGATGGAGACTAGGAGACCCGTAGCCCCCCAAAGCCAGATCACGCGAATCACTGCAGACAGGAGTCCCTGTCCGCTGAAAAAGGACCCCGCCGCGAGTCCCGCCTTGAAAATCCCGCCTGCCACCACAGGCAGTAGAGCGATCACGATCACAGCCTTGAGCCACAAGGAGCGCAGCCATGTGACCTGGGGCAAGGCGCTGGCAATGGCAAGCGGAGGCCCGAGAACTGCCAGGATGAACAAAACCGCATTGGCTGAGGCAAAGGCGAACAGCATCCCGCCGATCGCCACCAGCGAACCAAGAGCGAGGGCAATGGCGATCAGGCTGCCGAGGAAAGTCAGGTTGGCCAGCCCCAAAGTCACTGAGGTGGCGGTGGTGGATTGCACGAACTCCACCGCGAGCGACGCGGTCTCGCCGATCACCTTGCCCACCATCCACCAACCGAGCTGCACGATCAGGTCGAGCAGAGGACCGGCGGCCACGGCCAGCGCGCCTGCTGTGACCCAGTCGCCCACCACGCGCAGACCAGTGTCGTCATCGCCGAGCAGCCGTCCCCAGTGATAGAGCGCCAGGCGCAGGAGGAACAACGCGGGGGCGAGCGCCGCCGCCACTGACAGGCTGGATTGGGCGATCTTGCTGTAGTCGCCCTGACTGGGGGCCTGGATGATCTCGCCGATCACGCTCGTCCAGCGCGCCACCTCTGCGCTCATGGCGTCGATCTCGGTCTCCACGGCTTTATTGAAGATATTGGCGAGCGCTTCGGAGATGGTCTCGGCGGGAAAGACCAGATGATAGAAAATATCGGTGATGGTGGTCGTACCCGACCCGCCTCCGCCTGGCGTGGGAGTCGGCGTAGGTGGAGGCGTTGGCGTGCCGTCATAGAGAGGGCCGAGCGCTTGAGCCGGATGAACGGCCAGAACGAGCGCGGCAAATCCAATCACGATGAACACGAGAATGAATGGGCGTGCTTTTTTCATAGATGGTGCAGGGCGTGTTGGGAAAGGTTGTGTTTTTCGAAGCATAGGTGTTGGTATCCACAGGTTTTACAAGTCGAAGGATGGCGCAAGGCGTTCAGCGGAGGGTACGGTCCCTTTTTGGCAAGAGCGGCAAGGGAGGACACAAGTGGTTCGAGATCTTTGTCCTCCAAAGTGGGATCATGGTTTTTGACCTCCCCGGTCTGGCGGTCCAGAGCGAAGACGAACGGCGTGTTCGGCCAGGGTTGGTCTCCGAGAGGACTGCAACGCGCCAGGAGCGCGAAGCGCAGGGGATCCTGTTCCAGGTTTTGGGTCAATAAGCCGATGCGGGTTTCCTTCACATGGCCGACTGATACTTTCCAGACCCAGGTCTCGAATTGAACGGGGAGGCGGATGCCTTGTAATGTCAAAGCCACAGTCTCATGCGTGAGCGTGTATTCCATCTCCGGCGAGATGCCCATCCCGCGCCGCCAATCCTGCGAGAGAAACGCCCAGGTGCGGACATAGATGAAAAGATTGCGCCAATCGTTGCCGAGATGAGCGATGGCGTTCTGAGAACCGAAGCGCATTCCGGAGGGGATTGATCCGCCGCGAAAGATGGGCATGAGTTCCGGCGCTTGGATGGGGTGGAGCGAGCGATAGGCCCTGACCTCCTCCACGTATTTCTTGATCTCCTCGGTTAAGCCGCCGAATTCATAGCGGGCGAGGCGCTCAAGTAGCGTTTCTCCAGAAGTCAGGTCGCATAAGGCTTGCCAGACCGGATCAAAGGGCAGAAGAGGCTCCGCGCCTGCCAGCCACCAATACGCTGCTGTTGGACAGAAGGCATAGGTAAGCGCCGACAGGATGGGGTGCTCGCGCGCGTTCTTGCGATTGAGCAGGGCGCGGAATAGGTCAGTGTACATACCAGCACAAGAGCAGGAAGGGAATCGTCCGCCACGCGCCGGGAGTGAGTAGGTTGGTGAGAGGTTGCTTGCGAATCCATCGCCACGCGAGTTGAAGCAGACCGGTGAATAGGAAAGTGAGGAAGATCAAGGACAGGTATTGCGCAGAGATATTGACCGGCAAAGCCCATAGTAGAGCAATCCAGAGTTTGGCGTCTCCCGCGCCCATCCATCCGTTCGTCCAAGCGAGGAAGAAACCAATGCTTGCAAACCAGATATCGGGATGGCTAGGGAAGTGCGCGATGAAGCCTGCCGTGATCAACGGGATGGTAGCCCAGTTTGGGATGCGGCGCGTGCGCAGATCGTACAGGCTGAGGGCGAGCGCGTAGAGGAGCAACCAGGTCATTGGTTGTAGATGATATTGAATTCAGGTTGGGGGTGTGGGGAAAGTGTCGGTAAGTCATATAAAAATTGAAAAAACAAACCATTGGAATTCCGGTCCTGCATTGGACAACACAACGATATGGTCGTTGCAAAGTCGCTTGACAAGTTAGCCGATATGGAACGCGAATTACGCGAACACTCGTGCTTGCGCCAAGTGCAAGTGTGGGCAAATTTCGTAAATTTTCTTAGGCTTTTCACATCGCACCTGCCCTTGCGGGCAGCGCAAGGGTTTGTAAATTCGCGACATTCGCGATGAAGATCCTCAGACTTTGTCACGGTCAGACTTAACGATTAGTTCGCTTGACCAAAGAACACCTGTTCTACTATAATCCCAACCGATGTCTATCTGGGATCGCCTCCTGTACCTAATAGGCAAGCGTCCAACGCCCGACCCTCGTACCTATCACCTGAAACTGAGCGACAGCCTGCAAGTCACCCTGTCCACCCTTGCACAAGACGAAGGCCGCCCTGAACACGAACTGATCCCCGAACTCCTGAACGCTGGCCTGTATCAATACACCGCCAACGAACGACTGTGGAAAAAATGGGAAAGCCTCTCGCCGCGCGAGAAGGAAGTGGCCGCGCTGGTGTGCCTGGGGTATACCAATCGTCAAGCCGCGGCGCGTTTGAACATCTCGCCGGAGACGGTTAAGGACCGGTTGGAGAGCGCGTTACGCAAATTCCAAGTCACCAAACGCACGGAGCTTCGAACAATGCTGGCCACCTGGGATTTCAGTGAGTGGGAACGCCAGAAATAGGCATCCACCTCGACCTTCCCCCAAATCCAGTACCCCCATCTCACCCCCGCCGAATACCCCGGTGGGGGCTATTTGTTCTTGGTAAAGAAGACTATTCTCCGAGCATGGATATACTCCCCATTCTCAAAACCGGCAAACTGATCGTGCTCTATTCCTCCCATGCGGCGCGGGAAGAAAGCATGCACCTGATCGCCGAACTCGGCCTGCGCGGTCCGGTCACCATCCTAGATGGCGGCAACCGGTACAGACCGTATCAGGTTGCCATGCTGATCCGGCGGAAGACCGTGGAAGTAAATACGATCGCCAATTGCCTGCACAGTCGACGTGCTTTCACTTGCTACGAGATGAACACGCTTTTAGAAACAACGCCATCCCTTTCTCATCCCTATGTGATCCTGGATCTGTTGCATACCTTCTACGATGATCACGTTCCGACACACGAAGTCTGCCGCCTGCTAGATTCCTGTCTGAAACAGATCGAACGCTTGTTGCTCTCTGCTCCGGTAGTGGTCACGTTGGCGCCGTCGCTTGTCGCGGAGCGGGCCTTCCTGTTGGAACTGGTCTGCCAAAAAGCCGACGAAGTGTTGGTCAAGGAAGAACCCATGCCACAGGCCGTTCAACCCGCTCTTCTCTAACCTATGGGCCGCACCGTCATCACCATCACCCAGCAACTCACCGAGACCGAAGGCCTGCTGTCTCCCTTCCGTCGGACGTTACGCCGTAGCGACCAGTATGTCTTCGACGGTCTCTTCGCCGCGGCTCGCCGGCACATCGCCGCCATCGGACAGGCCGAGTCGCTATTGCCGTTTGAGACCGCGTTGCTGGCCATGTTGCTGGAACAGGCCAAGGAGATCGCCGTTCTCAAACAGGAACTCGAAGAGTTAAAAACGAAGTATGAATGAACGGACCGGTTGGTTGTTGGATGTGTACGCGAATCCAGAAGGAGGAATTGCTCTATGGCTTCTCACGGACGACGACCAACGTCTGCGCTTGCGCGTGAAATTTCCGATCGTCTTTTACGCCGCGGGGGAATTTGCGGTACTGCGCCAGGCATGGATCTATCTGAAAGACAAGGATGTTAAACTCGAACGCGCTACGCGCCGCGATCTCTTCTTGGGGAAACGCGAGGTGATGGCAATCACCCTCCCACAGCCTTCCCTCCTACCCGCCTTGTTTGCCGACTTGTCGCGTCAATTCCCCTCCCTGGATTATTACGATGCCGACATTCCCCTCAGTCTGCGCTTTATCGCACAGACGGGCGCGCATCTCCTGGGAAAATGTCGCGTCGTCCTGGACGGGGAAATGGTTCAGTCCATCCAACCTTTGGACTCCCCCTGGGAGGTCGAGTCGGCGTCGCTTCCTTTGCGCATCCTGATCCTCAGCCCGGACGTCAATCCGGCTGTCTCCAAGCCGAAGCGCCTGCACGTTCAATATAAACAGGCGAAATACAAACTGCCGTTGGAACCCATGCGCGCCTTCCTGATCAGCCTGAAATCCGACCTTCAGCGCCTTGACCCGGATCTCATCCTCACCGACTACGGCGACACCTGGCTCTTTCCGCAATTGGAAGAATGGGCAAAAGAATGTGGGATCGAGTTCAATCCCAACCGTGATGAAGACAAGCAAGTCCTGAAACGCCGCGCGGACAGTTACTTTGCCTATGGTCAAGTGGTGTACCGCGGCGCGCAGACGCATCTCTTTGGCCGCTGGCACATCGATCGTAAGAATGCCATGTCGTGGAATGAGTACGGCTTGGAAGGGGCGATGGAACAGGCGAGGGTCACAGGTGTGGGGGTTCAGGAGATGGCGCGCAAATCCCCCGGCGCGGGCATCACCGCCATGCAGATGCTCACTGCCTTACGAAATGACATTATGGTTCCCGTGCAAAAGCAACAGGTGGAAGGGACGAAGACCCTGATCGAATTGATTCGCGCCGATCACGGAGGCTTGATCTACCAACCCTTAATTGGAGTTCATGGCCACGTAGCGCAGATTGATTTCTCCTCCATGTATCCAGCCATCATGGTCAAGCACAACATCTCACCGGAGACGGTTGGAAAGGAAAATGTATCCGAGGGGTTGATCCCCAAGACCTTGAGTCCTCTGGTGGAAAAGCGCCTGGCGCTCAAAAACCTGCTGTTGGAACTCGACCCGCGCGATTGTCGCACGGAAATCCTCAAGGCGCGCGCCGCGGCGCTCAAGTGGCTGCTGGTGGTGTGCTTCGGCTATTTGGGATACAAGAACGCCCGCTTCGGCAAGATCGAGTCCCATGAAGCAGTAACGGCTGTCAGCCGCGAGTTGATGCTGCAAGCCAAGGAAGTTGCCGAAGACTTGGGCTTCACCATCCTGCACATGTACGTGGATTGCCTGTTTGTGCAGCAGGAAGGCTATGAGCGCCCGGCCGACTTCATCCCGCTCATGGGGGCTATTATGGAAAAGACCGGCATTCCGATTGCCCTGGAGGGCGTCTTCAAATGGGTGGCGTTTCTTTCTTCAAGGAAGGATGCGCGCGTCCCCGTCCCCAACCAATACTTCGGCGCGTTCCTGGATGGCGGATTGAAGTATCGCGGCATTGAACTGCGACGGCGTGACACTACCACGTGGGTGCGGAAGATTCAACTGACCGTGCTGAACATCCTGGCGCAGGCGGATTCGCCGAATGAACTGACAGGCCATATTCCAACAGCGCTGGCATGGGTCGAACGCGCCAAGCGCGACCTGAAAGCCGGCCGCGTTTCCCTGGAAGATCTGGTTGTGCGCCAAAAGTTAAGTCGTGTGCTGGATGGGTACAAAGCCCCCTCGCCCGCGGCGCGCGCCGCTCTGCAATTACAGGCGACTGGCCGGGAAATGTCGCCCGGCCAATCGGTGCAGTTCCTGTTTACTCGCGGGGTTCCCGGAGTCCACGCCTGGGAACTTGCAGAAGGCCTGAACCCCGATAGGTTGGACGTCAAACGTTATTGCGCCTTGCTCGACCGGGCGATGCGGACCGTGCTCGATCCCTTTGCTTCCACCAATACACTGCCGCGCTTGCTGTGAACGATCATTGTCCCGGCCAGCCGATCTGCCCCTGGCCTTCGCGCACCGCCCAATAGATCGTCCCGCCCCAGTTCCAGGAACGCGCATAGCGCGGGTTGTCGACTCGGTTGTTGTCGTCCATGCGCCGCAGGGTCAGGTTGTTGTCCCAATAGGCGTCCGCCACGCCGTCGCCGTTCAGGTCGGCGGCCAGCGCGGGCGGGAGGCCATCCACCGCGCTGGGCGGGATCGCCCCGCCTTCGCGATGAGGACGCCATTCATATCCGGTTATCTCGCGATGGCCTGAGCCGCCTCCGCAGTTGTACGAGCCGCTGCCGTCCGGGCCGTTTACGCATTCAGCGATGGCGGCGTACTCGTAATAGCTCAGTTCCCAGGACAGCATATACGGCGCGCGTCCGTGGCCCACGAAGAGCGGCATATCGGCGGGTAGTTCATTGAGCCCGGTGATCGCGCCCGCCAGCGGACCGCCGCCCGCCGCTGGATGCGAGGGCGTCTCCCATTTGATGACGCGCGGACTGCCGGCCTCGCCGCCATTGGGCAGGATTAACTGACCGATGCGCGGCAGGAAGACGAACATGTCCGCAGCCGGACTCAGGGTGAGAGTGAGCCGCAGATCGCGCCAGTCGCCCTCTTGGGGTCGGCCTGGCGAACCGCCGCCATACGCCACATAATCCACGCGTCCGCTTCCCGAAGCGGTATTCAGTCCGCCGTTGCGCACCGCGGTCGGCCAGCGGACGAGCGTAACCGGGTAAGGGCGCACATCCAGAAAAATCTGCGGGAAGGAGACGCGCGCGGTCACGTTCCACCGCGAAGCCTCGCAAGTGATTCCGCCCGCGCCCACGTTCAGGACGACGCAAGGATTAGACGGCGGAGCGGCTTTCAGCGTACACGGAATTTCGTCCACCGCATCCCCGGCCGCTTCGATGATCTGACCGGTGCAGTTGTCCACGATGGCCGGAAAGCCGGAGCAGGTTTGGGTGGAAGGGTTATAGCCGGTGATCTTGTATTCCATGTGTGTGCCGGGCGTGCAGGCGCCTCCCCCGCCTCCGTTGCCGCCTCCGCCTCCACCGCCTCCACCTCCGCCTGTCGTGCAGACGATTTCGCCGGACGGTTCATAGTGGCAGATGGGCGGCGAGGATTGCGCCGAGGCGGGGCGGATGGCCAGGAGCGTCAGCGTGATCGCCAGGTAAAAAGCGCGAATATGTTTCATGGCGTCACCACGATCCCGTTCATAAGTTCATCCAGGATGATCCGTTGCTCGGTGGGGTCGGTGGAATTCCGCCAATCGTCCGGGAGGGGTTGCTGCGTCAGGTTGTAGCGTTTTTGCAGCCAGGAGAGATCCCAGGGTTGAGAGTCGAACAACAGAGAGACGGTCAGGCGTTCCCTGTCCATTTCCGTGAAATTTTCAATGGTCAGTTTGGGATTGTTCTGAGCGCCGAGCCAGACCCAATAGCCGCTGCCTGCATAACCAAATAACAGGAAGGAACGCGTCGGGACGGCATCGTTGGTGAAGATATGTTCGCCGAGTTTATACACGATGTGGATGTTCTCGGCATCCTCGGCCACCACGCAGATCACAGGATAATCCCCGCCCCAGATCTCGACTTTGTTGCCAACCACGTTCGAGGCGCGGAAACAGCCGCGCAGGCCGTACGCCACGGCGGGTCGGCCTTGATCGTCCACGCGCCACTCGATGAAATCCAACGTCGGCGGGATGAAACTCACGGCCACATCCTGCGGTCCGTTGCTATTATTGTCCGGGATGGCGACGCGGTCCATCTGGCGCATGGGCAGTTCGCTGAAGCCCAGCAGTTGCCTCGCTTGCTCGCGGCTGTATCCATTGCGCACGGCCAGCGCCCAGGCGATCGAATGCGCCAAGCCGTCATAGACACAGGCGGGTTGGATCACCTTGTAGTTCTGCTTGATGACGGCGTCGCTCAGGCTCCACTCGTCCGATAGGATCGGACAGGGAAACTCGGCGGCTGACGCAGTCTCGGTAGGAAGGAGTGGGGTGGATGTTTTTTCTGTGACGGGCGCGTAGGTTTCCTTCATGGAATACTTTAACAGCAGCTGGTTGACCCACGAGGCGCCTCCCAGAGTGAGCGCGATGAAAAGGATAATGCCTGCCGTGATCGCATACCGGCGCGGGCGTCTATGACCGGCCAGGTCGGTGAAGGTCAGGCCATCCAGGATGGAATTCCAAAGTTGTTTCAAGTTCTTCTCCAAAGAAATATCATTGATCGCCGCGCGTCACGCCGTGCGCCAGGTATCCGATGGCGCGCACCGTGATCCAGCGCGCGGGCAGAAGGATTCCCGCCGAGCGCGTCCGCGCTTCCAGCAGGCAGGCGGGTCGTCCCTGATGGCGGCCGCAGGATACGAAAATGAGTTGGGCATACGATGGACGCTGGGCTTTGAAGTACCTCGCCGCGATCACATCCCCTCCCTGCGTAGCGGTGATCGTGCCATCCGGCAGAACGGCGATCTCCTGCGCCCCGGCATGAGCGGCCAGGTCAGCCGCGGCCACGGTTTCCATCACGCGCGCGTTTGTCGCCATGTAGTCCAAGATGCCCAACAGGAAGAGCGACATCAGCGGCAGGAGGATCGCAAACAGCAGGATGGATTGGCCGCGCTCGCCGCGAAGTTGTTTCATCGCCACCTCGCCTTCCAGGTTTCGGAGCGCGAAACGAACCATTCGTCGCTCCATTGGCCCCGACTCAGGCCGAGTAGATTGTTGAAGGGAACCGGCGCATGGAACGAGACCTGGCATCGTCCCGCTTTGCCCGCCCCGTTCGGGGGCTGAACCTCGATGCGGTATTCGACTCCCAAAGTGGCGGACCAGTCCGCGTTCAGGGTTTGTCGGGCGATCAGGCGGGCATTGCGCTCGGCGCGCGCCGGATCGGGCGACTGCGAGAGAAACTGGGCGCAGGCATAGGCCGCGGCGGTGGCAGCGGTGCGGGCGCGGTGGGTGGGAATCCAGGACAGCAGGCCAAAGGCCAGGATCACAGCCAACATCGCGAAGAGGGCGGTCTCGGCCATCGCCTGTCCGCGTTCGCTTCGTCTCATTCGATTACCCCACTCGGAGGTCCGGGATAGAAGCGCCACAGTCGGAAGAAGGCCTCTGCCCGTTGCGCTTCGATCAGGCGAATGCCGAAGACCCAGTCGCGCGAGTCCTCCACCGAGATGAGCGAACGCACCTGGCGCGCCCCGCCCGGGCCGGAATTGATGCGCCTCGACAGGTCCGGCCACAACTCCGACTTGCTGGCGAACCTGGCCGCGGGCGCGTTGTATGATCCGCTTGCCACGCCTTCGATGAACACGCCCCAGTCCACGGAGGCGGAGCGGAAAGCGTAGAAGGCGGCGAAGGTCATGCCGAACAGGAGCAGGATCAGGACCGGGATCATCAGCGCGAACTCGGCTATCGCCTGTCCTTTTTCCTTGAGGCGGAACATCTATCCGCCGCGCGCCATGCGCAGGGCTTCGATGCCGGCTTCGAAGGCGGCCCGTAATTCGTTGCGGTAGCGGGCGATGACGGCGATCGCCACCACGCCAATGGCGCCCAGGATCAGGGCATATTCGGCGAAGTCCTGGCCGCCTTCTTCGCGGAGGAAACGTTTGAGCAGTTTGAACATGTGCAACTCCTTTTTGAAATGAAAATCGGCTGGCAGTTGGTTCTGCCAGCCGGAATAATAAGGAATTGCGGGGAGGGGTATGGGGATGGTGTCGCTAAGGTCGCAGCTTGAATCCAAATCAACTAATATCCTTCCGACAGTTTACCAACCCAATCCTCGCCGAGACGAATCTCGATGTCCACGCTCGCGGCCGGGTCGGGTTTCATGATGATCTGATAACTCGTGAGTTCGAAGAGCTCCGTCAGAAACTTCAAGGTATACAAATTGGGAGAATAAATGATCAGCGTGGTCTGAGATGCGTCGCCGGTCGGCACGCCGATCTCCGTGACTTGCACGCCCTGCGCCTGCAGGAAGTTCGCGGTGTGCCGCGCCAGTTCCGCCGTGTAGGTGTTGTTCGTCACGCGCACGCGCGCCGCTTCGGAGCGCATCAGCGAAGCGGGATCGCCTTGCGCCAGCGGGGAGGCGGGGCCTTCGGTCGTGAAGATTTCGTCCCGCAGGACGCGGATCAGATCCGGCGCGGGACGCAACACGCTGGCGGGCACGCCGTTCAATGTCGTATTGGCGAAAACCGCCATATTGTTGTCGATCACGCCCTGCTTGATGTTTTCCAACGGAATGTCCTTCGCCAGCGCCGCCAGTTTAACGATGTTCTCCAGGGACAGGTTGGTGCGAACGCCGGAGGAGAATTCCGCAAAGAGCGCCGGCGCCTGGACGAGCAGCTTTGGAAACTCCTTTGGGTTGAAGACTTTATCCCGGATCGCAAGGATGACCTGTTGCTGGCGCTTGGCGCGGCCAGGATCTCCGCCGACGCAGCCTTGCGATTCGTCGCGGCAGCGCGCGTAGGCCAGGGCGCGCTTGCCGGTCAGGTGGCGGATGTCGCCGCCCTGGAGCGCAAAATGATCCTGTCCCGGGCCGATCGGGTCGAGCGCCATGCGCTGCTCGACATATACATCGATCCCGCCGATCAGGTTGATGAACGAGACGAAGGTTCCGAAATCCACCTGCACGAAGTAATGCACAGGCACGCCGATCAACTGCGAGACGGTCTCCATCGCCAGGCCCGGCCCGCCGCCCGGCAATTTGGCCGCTTCTCCCAACGTCCAGGCCGTGTTGATGCGGCTGTGTCCAAAGCCCGGGATGTCCACCCATAGATCGCGTGGGATGGATAACATCCCGGCGGTCTTGCTCAACGGATCGATGGTGAGCAGGATGATCGTATCGGTGCAGGCCGGACAGCCTTCGTCGCGGAGGTCGCCGCCGCGCAGCCCGAAGAAGGCGATGTTGATGCGGCTGCCGCCATCCCATTGCGGAAGATCGATTTGAGGCGCAGGAACTTCGGGAGACACTTGTGTGGCAGGAGTTCCCGCCACGTTCAAAGCAGACGGTTCAAATAACTTTTCTGCCCCGGAATGGCAATAGGCTGGCGGCACACCGGGCTGGGAGGTCAACTGCCAGCAGGCGGTCACATAGCGCATGAGGAAAAATGCGCCGGCGGACAGACTCAAAGCCAGGCAGAGATACAGAAGCACGCGCACGAGACGTGCTCGCAGGTTGCGAATCGAAACAGATTTCATAATGGAATTTCGATGGCTGTGTTAGATCATTCCCGCCCCAAGGAACGGCGCCAGGATGGATAACACCAGTCCCACCACGGCCAACACCCCGAATAGTCCAGCGCGTTGGCGAACCAGAGCGGCGCGCGCTTCGGTCAGTTCCACCACCGTGCGATGGACGGATTCCTGCAAACCCTGCACACTCGATAATACCGGTCGGTTGTTGGCAAAGAAATCGTAGATGTCGCGCAGAAAGAGATTAGCCTCCACATCGTTGGCGTCGGGCAGATGGGCGCGCGTGATCCCCACCGCTTTGGCGAAATCATCCACCTCCATGCGCGCCACCAATAAGCCGAGCAGATTACAGAACGGTCCGCCCACCGCCGAGGCGCGCCGCAAGGCTTCCTGCACGCCCACGCCGGATGAGAGCAGGGCGCTCAAGACGGACAACCCGATCAGCATGTTATTGCGCAGCGACTCGGCGCGCTTCTTCGCCAGCGTTTTCAAGCGCGCATACGGGCGGCGGAGTCCAAGCAGGATGAAGATTAAAGCGATCACAGGAGCAGCCGCCAACGCATTCAGCGCCGCCAACGCGCCAGCCAAAAGTCCGCCCACAGCCAGGTACAGCGAGAAGTCGCGCATGGCCACGGCGTAGAATTCGCCGGGCGTGTCATACGGATAGCCGGCGCGCCGCAGCAGGCTGATCACATCGGTCATGTTCTTTGCTTGTTCCGGGTCGAAGCGACCCGGCAGGATCGCCACCAGTAAGGCTTCCCAAGTGGAGCGGCGTTTTGTCTCCGTGCTGGTGGAGATGCTCATCAGCCGGTTATTGCCGAACAAGCTGAATGCGTTTTGGAACATGGACAAGAGTTCAAAGGCCAGCACGCTCACGCTGAGCGCGCCGAGAAAGGCAAGCAGGGTCATGGTTCAATCTCCTTCGATGCGGGAGTTTAGCAATCTCTGCAAATGGGTCTCGCCCGACTGTCGCCCACGGAATTTGCGGGAGAACAAAACACGTCGCAATGCTTCCAGGTGTTGGTCGCTTCGCTGGATCCTATAGGGGGGACGCGGTTCGGCGTGTTGCAGGGAACCGCTTCCGCTCTCCCAGGTTTCTCCGCCGAACTCCGGCGGCCACAAGGGATGGTTACAAGAGTCCCAATCCGGCAGACGGCTTTCCTGAAAGGCCTTGTGCCACTGCCAGAAGGCTTCGAAGCGCGGTCCCCAAAGTCCCCAGGCCAGATCGATCTGCAGGTCCACGTGTCGCAGGAGTTCGAGCGTCTCCGTGCAATGGTGACAGAGCGGCGCGGCGTTCTCCGGGCGTTGGTAACGCCAGGCGTGTTCCACGGGCGCTTTGGGATTCGGCTGCAGGATGGAGCGCCACGAGCCGGGCTTGCCGCAGCGCAGGCAGGCATTCGGAAACGTGTGCCGCCAGGGAACGCCCGCCACGGATGCGGCCACCAGTTCTTCGAGATAAGGTTCCTCGGCCACGAGTATGGCATGGGACAATTTCACCGCGCCGGAAGGTAATTTCCAGGCATGTGAAAAATCCAGGAGGAAGCCGGCCGAACTCACGATCTGACCACGCTCCCAGACCTCGAATTTGCGCCGTTGCACGGCCGGCTGGACTTTCCCGGGATGCGCCTCGCGGATGCGCCGGATGTCGGCCACGGCTTCGGCCAATAGCGCAAACAGCAGGCTGTCCATACGCAGGCTGGGGTCCAACGCGCCGGTCTGCGGCAGGTCCGGGGCGACCTTGAGGATCGTGGGAATATACGGACGATAATCCACCTTAGGCCCGGTTTCGATCACGTATTGGCAGGCAGGCAATTTCACGAACCTCCATTTTGTGATGACTTCATCGAATAAGGCCGTTCCGGTCATATCCAGAGCCACAATCCGCAACGGCGGGCAGAAAAACGTGTGGAAGGTGCGTACGGCTGTGGATGGATAGATAAAAGCCAGCACGTCCTCCTTCAGGTCGCGCATCAACATGGCTCCCATGGAACGCTCGACTGAATCGATCAGGAAATGCAAACGCATGTTATTGTTCCTCTCGTTCGCCGAACAAAATGGCGCGCACGGCCGGCAGGCGGCGGTTGCTCGAACCCATCGCCTTTTCCCAGGCAGGCGCCAGGGGATGATCATGGGACGGGGGCATTTGGTATCCGCCGGTGGGGGTGGAGTCGATCAAGCCCAGGAGTTCCACCGGCGGGAGATCGGCGAACTGGCGGAAGGCGCCGCGCGCTTCCTTCAGCGGATGCTCGCGCAATCGGCTGAGGGCATAGCCCAACGGATCAGAGAGATTCCCGCTTTGCGGGCTGGCGGCATACAAAAGCCACGAGACAAAGGCATGCACGGATGCCTGCACGTCGAGCAATTCGCGCTGCACTTTGGGGTGGACATCGTTTTGCTGGAGCAGAGATTCGAGTTCCCAAAATGGGGGCGCCGCCTCCGCCGCCTGCCCTTTCCTGTGTTGGGTGGTGGAAGTGTTTTTCTTGGAAGTGTTTTTGGGGTGTTTAAAAGAGTTTAAAACACTCCCATTCGCGTCCGCCATATGACTCCCATCCGCGTCCACTAATGCTCCCATTTGCGTCCGGCTAATGCTCCCATCCGCGTCCGCCATATTGCTCCCATTCGCGTCCGGCCTAATTCTCCCATTCGCGTCCAGCGGCTCGTCCAGCAACACACGAAACGAACGCGGCATGTCTTCGACGCGCAGGTCGGGATAGGCATTGGACTCAGGCATCTCGACTTCGCTCAGGAAGCGCGTCAGGTCGCCGCCGCGTTTCTGCGCTTTCCAATCCGGATGCAGCCAGGCTTGGATGGTCTTGTAGCGTTGCGATCCGATCAGTTCTGCCATCTCCAGGTATCCGCGCTGGAAGGTCACCAGGTCGCGTCGTTCGCCGGTGCGGGCGTTGATGAAGGCCATGTCACGCGCCACCGTGATCAACCAGGCCTGCGCCGGTGTGAGGTTGCGGCTTGGGATGACCTGTTCGATGAAATAATGCGTGAGGTGGATGTCGCCCAGGCAGTTGATGATCTTGCGGTGCAGTTCCTGCGCCAGGCGCTCGATTTCAGAGGAAAAGGTTTTATCCGTTTCCAGGCGCGCCATGTCCATCACGGTATCGGGGCAGAGCGTTTCCACATTTGCCAACAGGCGCAGCAGATCCATCGCCTTTTCCACGGCCAGCAACTTCTGCAGGGCCTCCTGGAGGGAAGCGCCATTCCGTCGTAAATTTTTCAAACGCGCATACACGGCCGCCGAGTCGGCGCGCGTCAGGCGCGGCGTCATGGAAATCTGGTAGCGGATCGGAGCGCGATGTGGTCGGCCATCCCGCCCGCGCCGGAAGCGGCGCTCCCCGGCTGGATCCATACGCCGTACCAGCCCTTCCAAAGCGTTCTGGATCGCGGGTTGATTGAGCAGTCGCCAGAATGTTCCGTTCGGCAAACCGCTGAAGCGCATGACTTCCCGGCTGTGCAAGGCAGCCTCTCTTCCCTGCGCGTGCGCTTTCCAGGCTGCCTGGTGAAAACCGATGTAGAGCCAGACCGCCTTCGGCCCGGTCTCCATCGCCAGCCGGCGCAAGTACCCCTTCACCACCACCTGTCTGTGGGGCTGAACGATCTTTTCGTAATCCAGCCATTGGACGGGTTCGATGGCGACTTCTGTCTCCAGCGTCTCTTCTTCCTCGATTTCGATCTCCTGCCCGCCCTCTGCGTCTACAAACCGGACCGTGATGGGTTTCTGCAGAAGTTCCTGAAGGATGCGTTGCACCGGATGGGTGATTCTGGATTCAAGCCAGTCACGCGCGTACCCGTTGTGCGCCGAAACGGTGAGCAGGTTGTGTTCCAGCGAAAGCGCGTCGGTGTCGAGCGCCCAGGTCTCGAAGGAGGCGCGCGGCATTTCCTGCTGGAGTTGCGCCAGGACGGATTCCCAAATCTCGTGTGGGTTCATGGCAGCGCCTCGCTTGGAAATGTGCCCGCTGGTTCCGCAGTCCAGACTCCCATCCAATCGTTCGTCCTGGGGCTTCTGGTGGTTTCAACGTAGGCGGGAGCGCAGGCGGTAACGTGGGCGGGACGTGGACAGGACGTGGGCGGCGCGCAGCGTCTGCCGCCTACGCTTTGAATGACGACTTGCATGAAAAATGGATTTCGCGCGAAATTCATTTTTGTCCCGTCCCTGCCAATGTGAAGGAGGTGGCGGTGGGGACCGTTTCGAGTTTGAGCAGCCCGTTTTCATACGCATGCAAGCCATAGCGCAGCAAGGCTGTGATCAGTTCCCCGACCGGCACATTCAAGCCGGCATCGGAGGCCAATGCCGAGAGTTCCCCTTTGAGTTCGGGCGGAAAGCCGCGCCAGGTGGTGATCACGCGCCAGCCGGCCTTGGCATGTTTCGGTTTTTTTGCATGGCGGGAGAACCGCGCAGAGTCCGAGGCTGGATACAAAGTCATCCGCATGCGATTGGGGGCCAGCCTTGGATACAAATCCAGATCGCCGCGTTCGTAGGCGCGCAGTGCGTATTCGATCAGGGCGCGCGCCGCTTCGCCTTCGGGAACGCTCAGACTGCCGGCGATGTTCTTGACCTTCAGCGCCAGTTTGGGATCCACGCCGCGGTAGGTCGCTTTTTGGCTTTGATGCTCGCGCTCCCACTGGCGGTTGCGGGTGCGTTCTTCCGCCGCGCGCAGGGTGTCGTAGATGATGGGGACGTTCGCAACTGGCGGGGTGAATTCAGATGCGTCAAACGGATCGCGTCTTTTGGACATGGTCTCCTCCTAATATTTCATCACCAGACGCGTGAGGGCCTGGTATTCTTTGGCCGCCCGGCAGAGCGGATAGAATTCGAAGATGCTCTGCCCCTGCGAGGCGCATTCCCGCAGGAGAGTGGAACGGTGAATGGGAGGCAGGAGACTGTCCGAAAAACGTTTCTTCAGATCGTCCATCGTGGCCTGACTCTCTCGCGTCGTTTCATCGTAAAAGGTGGGCAGGATACCCAGCAGGTTCCCGCGCCAGTTTTTCTTTTCCTGCAGGACGCTTAGCATATGCAGGGCTTTGGCGAGTCCGTCCGCGGACAGGAATTCGGTGGCGGTGGGGACGATGACGAGGTCCGCGGCCCACACGGCGCGTTCCTGGATGCCGCCCACGCTGGGCGCCGTGTCGAAGATGATGTAGTGCAGGTCTTCCTTGAAGAAGCGGACGAGCGTATTGCGGACCGAAGAGACGGGCTTATCCTGGGCGTTCAGCACGGTCTGCGCGGCCATCGTTTGCTGGTCGCCGGCGATGAGCCACAAGCCGTCCCGCCCGGTGGGGCGGATCCAGGAGCGGATGAAGACAGTCTCAGACGGGGCGGTTCCCATCGTGAGCAGGTAGAACGCGCCCGGCTCGGGACCGCGCCCCAGGGCAGTGGCGCACTGACCCTGGGGGTCGAGATCAATGAGCAGAACCCGTTTTCCCTTTTGCGCCAGGCCGTGGGCGAGCGAGACGGCCGTGGTGGTCTTGCCCACGCCGCCTTTTTGATTGGCGATGCAGATGACTTTGGGGGACATCGACGCTTCTCGCTTCCCGACGTCAAGCGAAAACCAGATACAACGCCACGCCGATTACGATGGCGCCTACAACGATGCCCGCGCCGGCTGCGGCCGCGGTCAACATGTTGGGCCTCGCCTTCCATGATCCGATTGGATTGTTTGAACGTTGGGACGGCGGGAGCGGACTGCGATTGTTCTGCTGGTCTTGTACGGACGGGGAAGGCTGGCATCGGCAGCGGCGGCCTCCGCTGGAATAATTCCCCGACGCTGTAATTCCCGGCAGGCGCTCAAGACAGCGTTCGCCTTGAGGAGACGATGTTTCTGCGGGATTGTTTCGCGGAGAGCGCCGGGTTTGGCGCTTCTCAGGCGGATGACGACTTTCGCCATATGAACCTCGTTTGAAGTGGGATGAAAAAGAGCCGCGGCGACGGCTCTTTTAGCAGGCGAGAGTCAAATTGATTTGATGTTTGAATTATGGAAAGAATACAGGAATTCCATCGAGCGCAGCGGACGGGATTCCTGTTGTATTTGCTCCCTGTGACCTTGTTTTGTTCCCAAGACAGCGAGGGAGAAAAAATAAAAACGCCGCTTCGGGAGGAAGCGACGTTTTATAGTGGAACCACTCGCCTCGAACGGCGACCTGTCGACTCAAGGTTTTGAATCTTGCGAAAGGAGATCGTCTTGCTTTTTCGAACCAAAGGCCTTTTGCCTGGCTTTTGCCCGTCGTTGCAGTTCTTTGATCGCGCGCGGCCGCCAGGTGGTGTAGTAGGTTTGTTCGGAGACGATGGGCGTGCCGTCTGAATTGGAGCCAAGATGCTCTATGATTAACTCCCCCAGGGTGAAGGCGTCCAGAATTGGGTCCCGGTTTTCCCATTTGGCGGCAATCGGCAGCCAGCGCTCAAGCGGGAAGGTGGGTTTCCTGCCGCGGCGTTTGGGCTTGTCCGGGGGAGCGGGATACAAGTCTGCATTAATGGATGGCTCCGTCGCGAGGATGGGAGGGAGGTCCGTATCCCTCCGATACTGAACGTCATATCCCCATATTCTCGCAATGAATTCAGCGCAACTTCCCTCTTGGGGCGCGCGAAAGATAAAACGCTGATGGCTGATGGCCCAATCCACGAGGATTGCCAATCCCAGGCCAATGATGATCAGTACCAGCACAGCAGCAACATACAGAGAAACTGTTACTTGGGCAGCCTCCTCGCTGACCCCCATTTGTATTTTGTGGTATGCCCAGTTCACCGAAAGGAGAACAACCAGTATTGCGCCAATAAGGATGGAAACCCGCGAAACCTTTTGGATCGGACCATATTTCCGGGGACGGAATATGGTACAGGTTTTCATGGGAGGCGTATTTTACCTGATGGGTTCTACCGGCGTGGTAGTGATATTCGTCACTAATTTTTCTTGATATTTTTTACTGGATGCGCCTAGGAAATCAGGCGTTTGAAACGGAGGAGAAACTTCGGGGAAAGTGTCCCTGGAAATTCCATAATCTATTTATGCCTCAAAATGAACTTCATTTTGACTCCTGGGCGGTAAAACGGGAACCGTGAAGCTCTCGTCTCATTCTCCCTGGAGATGTCTCTACATGAAATTAGGAAACAAGGATTTCTTTTTCAAGGCGGTTTATTTGTTTCAGGCGCCGCTTCAATTCCGACACTTTCGCGACCGGGAAACAGGAAAAGCGCAGCATGGATGAAAATCGATTGTCATCTCAAGCCCTATCCCAGACGGACGCGGATCGCATTGCGTTGGCCAAAATGTTTAAGGCTATCGCGGAATACGGACGTCGGGCGCGATTGCGCCGCTTGGCGGCCTGCGATCAGGCTGAATCGACCCAAGAGAACGGGACGGAAGATGACCATGTTGTTCGGTTAGAGGTCGGCGGCGACCGGCTCGTTTCCAAATAAGGAATTGTTTGAAAGGTAAAGGAGCCGCTCTGTTTGAAAATCAAATAATCCGGGCGTCTTGACGGATCGCGAGAAGGTATAATTCCCTAGGAGCGCAAAACATGACGGAAGATGAATGGTTAACCATCGAGCAGGCCGCCAAATTAAGCGGGTATCACCCCGAATATTTGCGCATTATCGTTCGTGCGGGGAAGTTGGTCGCTCATAAGTTTGGGTCGGTGTGGGCGATCAGTCGAAAATCCTTGTTGGCTTATTTACAGGCGGCTGAAAAGTCCCCGGATAGGCGGCAGGGTCCCAAAGTCGTCAAAAAATAACTCCCGTATTCGGCCTGGCGTTTGACTTGCTTAAAATATATTTTACTAGTAAAATGTATTTATGTCGAATGACGGGCGTGTAAAGCGCAGCGACACGATACACGCCCTGACCCAACCCACCGATAAGAGCGGTAGGCGGGCTGTTCGTATTATAGCCTGTGCGGACGCCCTGGTGGGATTCCATTGGGGCGTTCTGCTTTCCGGCTGGGGGAGGTGGAGCGCTTCACAAGGAGACCTCCTATGAATCTTCAATTTGCAAGTTCCGTCTTGCCGTCGGTTGTATTTTCGGATCGTCAAAACGCCCTCGAAAACCTTGCCGCTCTGCGTAAGGAGTGGGAGGCGAGCGCGGAGGGGGAGAGCCTGGTCTGCGTGTCCGGTTCGGTTGGTTTGATCCTGTTTGACGTAACCGCCAAGTTAGGACTGACGTCCGACGAGCAGGCGCTGGTTTTGGGCAATCAGCTCCTTCAGGAGGCGCTTGACTTAAGTCAATAAGCAGAGCCATTGTCTAAGCGAAAGGGGCTGTCCAGCCGCGGCCCCGGACCTGTTGAAAATGTTGATCAAGATCAAGGAGCGATGCGATGAGTAAACGTGCGGTGATTTATGTGCGAACGTCATCCGAGCAACAAGGTGAAAAGTGCAGCCCTGTTGAACAGGAGGCGGATTGTCGGCAGTATGCCAATAAGCAGGGATTGGTGGTGGTGAACGTCTACCGCGACATAGAACGTTATCGCGTTAAAAATAAATGGGTGGAACCATCTGGCACACGCTATGACCGGCCAGGATTGCTGGCAATGCTGCGGGATGCGGCAGACGACCAATTTGATGTCATTCTGGCCTGGCGGGAGGATCGGTTGTACCGCGGCATGCGCGCCATGCTCATGGTGCTTGAAACAGTTCAACAACAAAACCTGAACATTCAATTGGCACTTGAATCCTTCGATCTTGCTACGGCCCCGCTCAAAGCCTGGCTTGCACAGGTGGAACTGGACAATATTAAAGAACGCATGACGATGGGAGTTAAAGCACGGTTGAAGGCCGGCAAAGCAAACTCCGGGCAGGACCGTTACGGATATAGGCGTATTGGGGAAAGAATCGAGGTCGTTCCAGAAGAAGCCGAATGGGTTCGGCAGATTTATGCTTGGTATATCGAGGGTGTGTCTGCCTCAACCATGCGCACACAATTGATTGCCGCCAATGCTCCTCAAAAGCAAACCACCGCAACTCGCCGCATTCTCTGGTCCATCAGCAGTATTCAGGGCATCCTGGCATCGGGAGAGGCGTATGCCAGTGGCATCAAGATAACAAGACGTGAGGGGGAAAGTTTTCCCATACACGCTGACCCCATTCTGGACAAGGATACTTACCAACGCTATCTGGAGATCCGGCGATCACGCGTTCGTCAGCCAACTGGAATCTCCAGGGAAGGGTTCTTGATTCGAAGTTTATTGTATTGCCCATGCCAGTATAAGATGCAAGCGAGTTTTTCATCTTCGTCTCGCAAGGCGGCCATCGAAGGGCGGATGGTCTCAGGTAATTATTCATGTAGATGCCAGTACGATGAGATTCGGTCGCCTGATTGCCCGCGGTTTGTAAACAGTCGAAGAGCAGACGAAGATGTATGGAATCAAGTGTGTCATGTAATCAAAAACCCGGATGTCTTAATCGAGCAAGCCAGGGCTATGGTGGATGAATTACGAAGCAGCGCTGCGACACAAAACGCCGATCAAGAACGCATTGAGAAGGAATTGGATGCCTTGGCCAGTAATCGCCAATGGGTGATTACCCAGGCGCGCAAAGGCAGCATTACCGAACAAGAGATGGATCGCCAATTGAATGAAATGTCTCTGCAAGAGGTTGCCTTGAAACATGAATTGTCCTCGGCGCGAGAAATTATTGACGCCAGTATCATTGAGAATTGGGAGCCGCACGTCAGACAATATTTGGCGGATATGTTAGAAGGCATTGCCGGGTTAAAGACCTGATGTTACGCAGCCTTGAGGGCTTGGAGTTCCTCATAAGCCACGCGAATGGCCTTGAGATACAAATGTGAGCGCAAAGCAAAATGCTTGAGTTTCCG
>JAANMU010000961.1_pt1 | contig 29935 bp, 26 predicted proteins | sample 7279701 | NCBI WGS metagenome assembly JAANMU01 (sample SAMN14094539, study PRJNA606508) | bioreactor metagenome | isolation source: A lab-scale SPAN reactor treating ammonium-rich wastewater day 57 | place: Ireland: Galway | collected 2017-03-13 | reverse complement strand
CATTGACTCCTCGCTCGATGTGGAAGTCGTACGAGTTTGCCAGTGAACCCATTTTTCCGCAAGATTTACGCACCACCACGTTTTAGTGGGGGGCTACCGATCAGCGCGTGGGCTTGGATTTCGCCAAGTATAGAACAAAACTCGAAATTTGACGATAAAAAAGCCCTCCGCGTCATTCCTGACTTTCGGAGGGCTCCCGCTCTGGGACGCGTTTCCTACACTGAGACGACCGCCGACTTCCCGCGCGCCAGGTTGACGGCGCCTTTCACCGCTTCCGCCGCGCCCGCCACGATCGCAATGACCAGCGCCCATTTGACCGCCTGGGCGATGATTGCGGCCAGCGTTTGCGCCGCGTCGGGAGTGAAGTTCATCTCTTTCACCAGCGCTTCGGGCGTCAAGCCGACGATGGACGGTCCCATCAGCATGGCGTAGGCCAGCCCAATCCCGCCCGCTTTGATGGCAATGGACAGGATGCGCGAACCCGCCTGCCAGCGCCTCTGCTGAAGCAGCCAGATATTCAGCGCCATTTGGAGTCCCCACAGCAGGTTGATCCACGGCATATAACTGAAGAATGCCTGCGAAAACAAAGGCGTGAAGAAGTTGCCTTGATCCGTGAAGCCGTAGATGCCGACGTACTGCGGATAGACGTTGAAGAGGATCAATCCCAGCGCCAGGAAGACGATCTCCGCGATCGTGCCGGCCGCGCTGACCTGGTCCGCGTCCTCCACGTCGGGCAGGTCGCGGGGATTCCAGTCCTTCTCCTCGTCTGTGCTGGTGAATTCCCATCCCGCGGCGAACCGCTGGATGAGGGCGAAGACCAGGACGATGTTCCCGAAGGCGGCCATCAGCCCGCTGAAATATTGTCCCAGCAGTTCGAAAGCGGATCCCCAAATGTTGACTGGCGCGCCGCTCCCGCCCGCGACATGGAGTCCCAGCCCGACTATGGCTAATCCCGTCAGCACGGCGAACACGATCTGAACGACCACCCAAAAGGTGGGGAAGAGTTGCGGGCCGATAAGGTAGCGCTCGGGCAGGTAAGACGCCGCGACTTTGGCGGGATTGCCGTATTCCTTCAATACCGCGACGGTCATCTCCTCGTCCACGGCGCGCCCCTCTTTTTTGCTGCGGTCTTCGAGCATATCCTCCACCGCCGAGCGGATTTCCTTCTCGATGTCGGCGCGCGTCTTCTGCGGCAGTTTGCGTCCGATCTCGCGGACATAGCGGTCAATCAGGTTCATTTCATTCTCCTTTACTTGGTCATGCCAGCATTTTCTGCATCACAGCCACGATGCTGTCCCATTCATTTTTCAGTCGGGGCAGGAGTTTCTTTCCCGCCGCGCTGATGACGTAATAGCGGCGGGGACGCGCCTCCTCGATCTTCCAGACCGACTCGAGCAGGCCCTGCGTCTCGAGCCGGCGGAGCAGGGGATAGAGCGTACCCTGGTCCACTTCCAGCCCCAGTTCGGAGAGGCTTTTCAACAGCGAGTAGCCGTACTGCGCCTCGCCCAGTTGACTCAGCGCCGCCAGCACGATCACCCCGCGCCGTAGTTCCAGCGCGACATTTTCGGCATATTGGTTTGTCATATCGCTTATCCTTTATTGCATTATACTGTGTAATACATAGCATGTCAAGGAAAAACAAGCCGGGTTTTTTTGAGAAACCCGGCTTCTGCAACCGTTCTCTGCCTTCTGCCTTCCGCCCTCTGCCTTCCGCCCTCTGCCTTCTGCCTTCTGCCTTCTGCTCTCTGCCTTCCGCCCTCTGCCTTCTGCCTTCTGCCTTCCGCCCTCTGCTCTCTTCCTACGCCTTGCTCATCGTCACGAAGACCAGCGGTTTGCGCCTGGTCTGTTCGTAGAGATAATTCTTGACGATGGCCGCGATCTCCTTGTCGGTCTCCACGCCGCCGCTGCGGATGGCCTTTGCCACGCGCTTGCGGATCTCAGGGATCAATTGTTCGGCGTCCTCGGGGGAGAGGAAGCCGCGCGTCACCACTTCGGGTTCGTGGACGAGGCGCCCCCTCACTTTGTCCAGGCTCAGGTCAATGATGACGATGCCGTTGCGCGCCAACTGCTCGCGTTCCTTCATCACGTCGTGGTCAATATCGCCGATGGATTCGCCGTCCACGAAGATGTAGCCGCCGGGGATGCGCTCGCCGAGTCTGAGCTTTCCGTCCGCGAGTTCCACGGTCTGGCCGTTTTCCACGACGGCGATATTTTCCTTCGGGATGCCCATCTGCTCCGCGAGCCAGGCGTGACGCCTCAACTGGCGCAGTTCGCCGTGGATTGGCAGGAAGTTCTTCGGGCGCACCAGGTTGAGCAGGAATTTCTGCTCCTCCTGGCTGGCGTGTCCCGAGACGTGGACCGGGGCGATCGCGTCGTAGATCACCTCCGCGCCGAGGCGCAGCAGGCGGTTGATGGCGCGACTGACCGGTTCCTCGTTGCCGGGGATGGGATGCGAAGACAACACGATCGTGTCGCCGCGCTTGACGTCGAACTGGCGGTTCGATCCGGTCGAAAGCCGCCCGATGATCGAGGACGGCTCGCCCTGCGAGCCGGTGCACATGATGACCACTTTATTGTCGGGCAGGTGGAGCGCCTGGTCGATCGGGACGAACGTTTCATCCGGCGCTTTCAGGTAGCCGAGGTTGCGGGCGATCTTGACGTTTTCCACCATGCTCGTCCCCGCGAAGGCCATCTTCCGCCTGTTGCGAACGGCCGAATCGGCCACTTGCTGGATGCGCGAGATGAGCGAGGCGAAGGTCGCCACGATGACGCGCCCGGGCGCGGAGGCCATCACCTGGTCGAAGGCCGGGCCGATGATCTTCTCGGACGGAGTCCAGCCCGCACGTTCGGAGTTGGTCGAGTCGCTGAGGAGCAGTTCCACGCCGCGCTGGGAAAATTCCGCGAGTTTGGCGTAGTCCGTCGGCCAGCCGTCCACGGGCGTCTGGTCGAGCTTGAAGTCGCTCATGTGGACGACCAGCCCTGCGCCGGTGGTGATCCCCAGCCCGATGGAGTCGGGGATGGAGTGGCAGATGTGGAAGGTCTCCACCGTGAATTTGCCGATCTGCACTTTTTCGCCCGCCTTCAGGCGCCGCAGGTCGGCCTTGTTTGCCATGCCGCCGCGGGCCAGCTTGCCCTCGATCAGGCCGAGGGCCAGCGGCGTGGAAAAGACCGGGACGGGAATCTGCTCGAGGACGTGGCGCACCGCGCCGATGTGGTCCTCGTGTCCGTGCGTGATGACGATGCCGCGCACGCGGTCGGCCTTGTCCAATAGATATTCGAAGTCGGGGATGATGTAATCCACGCCGAGCATGTCGTTCTCAGGGAACATGATGCCCGCGTCTACAATGAGAATATCGCCGCCGTATTCGTAGGCGGTCATATTCTTGCCGACCTCTCCCAGCCCCCCGAGAGGGATGATCTTCAGTTTTTCTTTCTTGCTCATTTGGTTGTACTTACCTCGTTTTCAAAGATTAATTATCCGCCATGGGCGGTTAAGTTCAAATTGCCTTTGCGCTCCGCGTCGTCCGTGTATCACGGATGACGTTTTCAAAAAAGTGCCCCGGCCGTCGTTCTGCCGGGGATGTTCGCGTGCGACATGGATTGTAGTCACGAAAACTGCCAGAGGCAGGGAAATTCAATACTGCGCCGAAAGTATAGCAGGACAGCGGAATTTTGTCTACAACTTCGACGGGCGTTTTGACGCTCCATCATAGACCGATTTTCAGGCGTTTTGTTCCGCATCTTCGGTAGACGCTCCCGCTTCGCCGAATCTTTCGTGGGGACATTCGTGCGTTAGAATTGCCCCATGACTCTCCATCCCGATTTCATCCACGAACTGAAAAAACGCTTCGCGGGCGACGTTCGGCTGGACGCGGCCTCCCGCGCGTTGTACTCCACCGACGCGTCCATCTACCAGATCGAGCCGCTGGGCGTCGCCGTCCCGAAGACGCAGGAAGACCTCCACGCCGCGGTGGAATTGGCCGCGAAATACCGCGTCCCCATCCTGCCGCGCGGCGCGGGATCGTCCCTCGCGGGGCAGGCCGTCGGCGAGGCGCTGATCCTCGACTGCTCGCGCTGGCTGGATTCCATCGTCGAGATCAACCCCGAAGCGCGGACAGCCACCGTCGAGCCAGGCGTCGTCCTAGCGGACCTGAACGCGGCCGCCGCGAAATTCGGGCTGATGTTCGGTCCCGACCCCGCTTCGGCGGAACGCGCCACGATGGGCGGCGTCATCGGGAACAATGCCACGGGCGCGCACTCGATTTTGTACGGCATGACCGCAGACCATTTGCTCGAAGCGGATGTGGCGTTGGCAGACGGTTCATTGGCAGTGTTTGGAGGGCAGAGAACGAAGAGCGGAGAGCAGTGGAGAGGCGACTTATCTCTGCTCTCTGCTCTCTATTCATCTATCGCTGAAATTCGCGAGAGATACTCGGAGGCAATTAAGCAGAACTATCCCAAATCCTGGCGCAACTCGGCGGGCTATCGTCTGAACTATCTATTGCCCTTTTCCCATTCCGCGCCGCCTTTCTGGGAGGGCGCTTATCCCCCCGTTCAGCCTTCATCCTTCACCCTTCATCCTTCATTGCTTGCCGGCTCCGAGGGGACTTTGGCCGTCATCCGCCGCGCGAAGGTGAACCTCGTCCCGAAGCCGAAATACACGATCTTGGGCATCCTCGCTTATGACGACATCCCCGCCGCGTGCGACGAAGCGCCGCGCCTGCTGGAGTTCCGTCCCAGCGCGGTGGAGTTGGTCCCGCGCATGATCCTGCGGCTGGCGCGCGGCGTCCCCGCGTACGCGCGTCAGATGGGATGGCTGGAGGGCGATCCCGCCGCGCTGCTGGTCGTCGAGTTCAGCGGCGACCGCCCCGAGGTCCTGAAGCGAAGCGTGGAGCGGATCGGCAGTCTGATGTATGTCGCCGAGTCGCCCGAAGAGCAGGCGCGCGTCTGGAACGTCCGCAAAGTCGGGCTGGGGATTCTGGATTCGCGTCCGCAGGCCGCGCGTCCCGTCGCGTTCATCGAGGATTGCGCCATCCCGGTGGAGCGGCTGGGGGAGTTCGTCCGCGAGATCGAGCGGATCCTCGCCGCGCACGGCACGGAGGGCGGGATTTACGCGCACGCCTCGGCGGGCTGTCTGCACATCCGCCCCATCCTGAATCTGAAATCGGGCGAGGGCGCGCGCTCGCTGCGGAGCATCGCCGAGCAGACGCTGGCGCTGACCCTGCGACTCGGCGGCTCGATGAGCAGCGAACACGGCGACGGGATGGCGCGCGGCGAGTGGCTGCGACAGACCTACGGCGACGACGTGACCGAGGCCATGCGCCTGTTGAAGCGCGCCGCCGATCCGCACAACATCCTCAACCCGGGCAAGATGTTCGACGCGCCGCCGATGGATTCGCGCCTGCGCTATGGCGCGGAGTACACCGCGCGGCCGTGGACTCCCGCGCTGGATTTTTCGCGCAACGGCGGGTTACAGACCGCCGTCGAGCAGTGCAACGGGCAGGGCGTGTGCCGCAAGTCCACGGGCGTGATGTGCCCTTCGTTTCAGGCGACGCGGGAGGAGGGCAACTCCACGCGGGGACGGGCGAATTTGCTGCGGGCGATGATCTCGGGGATTGGGACGCGGATAAACACGGATAGCGCCGAAAACGCGGGGAAGAAAATTTCCGCGTCCATCCGCGCTCGTCCGCGTCCGATAATGGATGCCGCTTATCGGGCTCTCGACCTGTGCCTCGCCTGCAAAGGCTGCAAGGCGGAATGTCCCAGCGGCGTGGACATGGCGAAACTGAAGTTCGAGTTCATGCACGAGTATTACAAGACGCATCGCCGTCCGCTGCGCGATTATCTGTTCGGATATTTCCACGTCACGGCGCGCGTCCTTGCCGCGTTCGCGCCGCTCGTCAACGCGCTGACCGCCCTCGTGCCGATAAAGAATCTCACCGCGAAAATTCTGGGCCTCGCGTCGGCTCGGCCTTTCCCGAAATTCACGCGTGAGCGGGCAAAGGCGATTCGGGCTGACGATCCACACGGCAAAGTCATCTTCCTCGGCGACCCGTTCACGCGTTACGTCGAACCGCAGGCGGAGCAGGCCGCGTTCGACGTTTTGGCCGCGTGCGGATACGAGGTCCTCGTCCTGCCCGTCGTGGGAGCGGGGGCGGGGCTGATGAGCAAATCGTTTATCGAATCCGCCCAACGTCACGCGCGCCGCGTCCTGGACGCGCTGGAGGAACTCGACCCGACGCGCCGCCTGCCGATCGTGGGAATCGAACCGTCGGAAGTCTACTGCCTGAAGAACGACTACGCCGACCTGCTTCCGTCCCGCGCCGAGGAGATCGCTTCGCTCTCGACCCGCGTCTGGCTGCTGGACGAGTTCCTCCTGCGTTCGGACGCGTTCCAGCGTTTGCGCGTAGCCAGAATAATAGACGCTCCGCCCTCGCAAACGCCCAAACCGAAGATCTACCTGCAACCGCACTGTCACCAGCGCGCCGAACCTCCCGCCGCGGACGGACTTCCCACGGGCGCGGCGGCCACGGTCTCCCTGCTGCAAACCCTCGGCTTCGACGTGGAGTTGAGCGACGCTGGCTGTTGCGGCATGGCGGGCACGTTCGGCTTTGAAGCGGAGCATTATGAGGTTTCGCTGAAGGTGGGTGAGTTGAAGTTGTTGCCTAATGTGAGAGACTTGAGATTGGAGACTGGAGACTGTGGCATGGCTGCCTCTGGCGCGGCGTGCAGGATGCAGATTCGCCACGGCGCGAACGCGGAGGCGCGGCATCCGATCGAGTGGGCGAGGGAGGCGTTGTTTCGTATCGTTTGAGGCCGCGCCAGGGTGATTTCAGTTTTATAATAGGGCAACCCCAGTTTGGGCGGCAGGCTTTGAAGAATATCTCCGAAGAACGCACCCGTAAGGAAAGGATTGACCCGCAGTTGGAACGGGCGGGTTGGTATTTGCGCGACCATTCCAAAGTGAGAATCGAAATCCCTGTGGATGGTTACGACGCCGCGCCGTGGAATGGGGTGACGGATTACTGCCTGTACCGAGAAAATGGAGAAGCGTTAGCGGTGGTGGAAGCCAAGAAGACGGCGGTGGATGTTCGGCTGGCGGAAGCGCAACTCACGCATTATGTGACGGAGATCGAGAAACACCAGAGTTTCCGCCCCTTTGGTTTTTTAGCCAACGGACGCGAAATTTATTTTGTGGACGTGGGTAACGCGCCCAAACGTGAAGTCTTTGGCTTTTTCACGCGCGAAGATTTGGAGAATTTGCTCTACATCCGCCAGAATGCCAAGCCGCTTAGCTCGATTGGAATCAATAACTCCATCGTTGACCGTTCGTATCAGCATGAAGCTATCCGCCGCGTGTGTGAGGCGTTTGAAACCGCCTCGAAGGTTTCAGAACCTTCGGGACGTTCTGGCGGTAAACGCAAAGCCTTGATCGTCATGGCGACGGGAACGGGCAAGACGCGTACTACGATGGGATTGATTGACGTCTTTATGCGTGCCAATCAAGCGCGGCGTGTGCTGTTTGTGGCGGACCGCGACGCGTTAGTCGAGCAGGCGATAGACGACGGCTTTCAGAAGTATCTGCCAACAGAACCTTGCACTCGCTTGCGAAGTTGGAACGTGGAGACTAGCCAGAGACTCTACGCGGTGACGCTCCAAACATTGAGCAACATCTTCGAGCAGTTCTCTCCTGCTTTCTTTGACTTGATTGTCTTTGATGAAGTCCATCGTTCGATCTTCAACAAATTCAATGAAGTGTTGGAATATTTCGACGGCAGGCAGATCGGATTGACCGCCACGCCCGCCAACTACATAAATCGCGACACCTTCCTCGCTTTCGATTGTGCGGACGGCAAGCCGACCTATCTCTACACTTACGAACAAGCCATTGAAGACAAGTATCTGGTGGATTACGAACTTTACGCTGCGCGAACAAAGTTCCAGCGCGAGGGCATCCATGGCGTGGACCTGACCGAAGAGGAGCGCAACGCCTTAATCGAAAAAGGGATCGATCCCGACGACATCAACTTCGAAGGGACCGAACTCGAAAGAACCGTGACAAATTTCGATACCATTCGCAGGCAGTGGGAGGAAATTTGGGAGGTTTGCAAGAAGGACGCTTCGGGGCAACTGCCAGGAAAAACGATCGTCTTTGCCGTCACGCAGGAACACGCCTTGCGGTTGCAAAAGATTTTTGATGAGATGTATCCGCGGTTCCCCGAGTTGACGAAAGTCATCACGCATAAATCAGAATATCGCGGCAAGTTGGTGGAAGCGTTCAAAAAGGAAGATATGCCGCGCATCGCCATTTCAGTGGACATGCTCGACACGGGCATTGACGTCCCTGAAGTCGTCAATCTGGTTTTCATGAAACCCGTCCAATCGCCGATCAAACTGCAGCAGATGATTGGACGCGGCACGCGTCCGCAGGCGGCGTGCAGGAATTTGGCGCTGCTGCCGAATTTCGAGAAGAAGGGTTTTCTCATCATTGACTTCTGGGAAAACAACTTCAGCCGCGACGCGAAGGAAGTCGCCGATCAGTCCACGCCTGTGCTGGCGACGATTTTCAATACGCGCTTAAAACTGCTGGAGACTTATCTCACCGACCAGCAGAATCCCGAATGTAAACAAGTAATCGCCGACCTGCGCGGGCAGATTCAACAGATCCCGACCGACTCGTTCACCATCCGCAAGCACATGCCAAAGATCGAAGAAGCATGGACGGACGCCTTCTGGGATTATTTAATCCCAAGCAAGATTGACTTCCTGAAAGTGAACGTTGCGCCGCATCTGCGTCTCGTCCCTGGCGTGGATGTCGCCGCGGCGACCTTCATCAGCAAGGTGGAACGGTTGAAGCTGCTCAAATGCACGAACAAAGAAGCCAGCGGAACCATTCAATCCATCGTGGAGGACGCTCAAAGTCTGCGCGACACCATTTTGTCCGACGCCGAGCGCAAAGCCAAAAGCGTTTGCGTGCCAGAAAAGCTGGTTGAGTTTGGAAGCAACGAACTGAACCTGATTCGCGACACGCTTGCGCCGCGCATGAAGAACAAAGCGCGCTACGACACTTTCCTTGAACTTGATCTCGTGGATTCCATCGCCATTAGCGGATATATTCTTCTCTCCAAGAGCGGCGAGAAGATGTACGTGGCGGAGTACCGCCGTCTGGTAGAGGAGCGCATCTTGAAATTAGTCGCCGATCATCCGACCATCAAGGCGATTCAGCGCGGCGAACCGATTGACGACTGGCAGTTGCTCGAACTGGAGCGCACGCTGACCAAAGAACTCGGCGAAAGCGATTTGGAAGTAACGCCCGAAAACCTGACAAAAGTATTTTCGCCGTCCACGGATAGTTTTCTCGATTTGGTGCGGCAAACACTGGACATGCAATACCTGCCCGATTACAAGGACTTGGTGGCGCGGCAATTTGAAAAATACACCATTGAGCACAAGTTCAACGCTGACCAGATTCGCTTCTTGCGCGCCGTGCAGAGCGTCTTCCTGCAGAAGCGCCGCCTCGAAACCGCCGACCTGTACGACGCGCCCGCGCTGGTGGGCTTTGGGCAAGACGCGGTGGAACGGTGGTTTACGGAGCAGGAAGCGCTAGAGTTGGTGGCGTTTGCGAATAAGATGGCGGTATGATCGAGGCTAGCGATGACGCAATATTTTTTTGTAGACGAATCAGGCGATGCAGGGCTGAATAACAAAGGATCGGCGTATTATGTCGTCGCCATGGCGCAATTACCCAATCGCGAACCAGTGACCCAACTTGCCGCGCTGAGGAAAGATTTGAATCTATCGCCCAGTTTTGAGTTTCATTTTTACAAGATGAATTCGAGACAGAAGAACGCATTTTTTGAAGCCATTCGTCCGCTTTCATTTCGCGCACGCGTCGCCATGTTCATAAAATCCCAAACCCCGCCTGGATATAAGGGGCTGGACAGCACGGAACTGGCCACCAGGCTCCTGGTTGAACTTACCTTGCGGGCTTCGCCTCTCGACATCGCCAACGACATTCTGGTTTTGGACGACAAGCCCGAAAGTTTCATCCAATCCCTGCGGATTCATTTTACGCAAGCGTACAAACAGGCAAGGCGCGACCGCCCATTCAAGAAAATCGTTTCCAGCAAATCAACCTTCGACGACGGCTTGCAAATAGCCGATATGATTGCAGGCGCAATGCGCCAATTCGGTTGGGAAAATGACACAACGTATTTCCAGATGTTTTCCAGCAAGATGGTGGATCTATGGCAGGTTGGGTAAATAAAACACCCCTGGCTATCCCAAGACTTGCTCGGGAAGACTACCTCATGTGGCAGCCTTGTCGCCAGGGGCGGGTAAAACGGTCGAGCCGTTTTATTGGTAAGCACATTATACAAGGAATGATGATGGGTGTCAAATTATTTCGCCTTTCTTCTTGTGAGCCGCCGCTGGACATTATGTTTGGCGCAGACGCGGTGGAACGGTGGTTTACGGAGCAGGAAGCGCTAGAGTTGGTGGCGTTTGCCAACAAGATGGCGGTATAATAATCTTACAGTTTCTTGTTCGATAAGGAGAAGTAAGACGTGGATACCGTAACAATTTCCTCAAAATATCAAGTGGTGATTCCCCGCGCCATCCGCGAGAAGTGGAACGTCAAGCCAGGACAAAAAGTGCGGTTCATCATTTACGGCAACCGCCTGGAGATCGTCCCCGTGCGGGATATTAAATCGGCGCGCGGCTTCCTAAAGGGCATGAGCAGCACGATTGAGCGGGAGGAGGAAGACCGCGTATGAACGTAATTGATTCGTCGGGCTGGCTGGAGTATTTTATCAACGGCAGTAACGCTGATTTTTTCGCGCCCGCGATTCAAAGCGTCGAAGAAGTCCTCGTACCCACCATAAGCCTGTTTGAGGTTTTCAAGCGCGTCTTGATCGAGAAAAACAGAGACGACGCGCTGGAAGCGGTTGCCCAAATGAAAGACGGGCGCGTGGTGGATTTGGACGATAGTCTCGCGCTGGTGGCGGCAGAACTTTCTTACGAATTGAAACTTCCGCTGGCAGACAGCATCATCCTTGCCACTGCCCGCGCCAATAACGCTACGCTCTGGACGCAGGACGCGCACTTCAAAGGTGTGGAAGGCGTGAGGTATATCGAGAAGAAGGATTGATACACCCTGATTTAATCAGGACGCGATGGAACGGTGGTTTACGGAGAGGAAAATTAACGAGGTGGTAGAATTCGCCAATCGTCTTGCGATTGAACAAGGAAAGCTATGAGCGAAATTTTCAATATCTATTGTGATGAGAGTTGCCATTTGGAAAACGACCGCCTACCAATTATGGTTTTAGGCGCGGTGTGGTGCCCGCTCGAAAAAAGGCGAGAGATTGCCGTTCGTATTCGTGAGATCAAAACACAACATGGTTTACCGCCCAATTTTGAAATTAAGTGGGTAAAAGTTTCGCCTGCAAAACTGGATTTTTACCTTGCCGTGATGGATTATTTCTTTGACGATGATGACCTGCATTTTCGGGGGCTGATTGCCGATAAGACCAGACTTAGACACAAAGAGCACAACCAAACTCACGATGATTGGTATTACAAGATGTATTTTGACATGCTGAAAGTCATCTTGTTTCCCAATTCTCGTTATCGGATATACATAGACATCAAAGACACACAGAGCAAGAGTAAGGTAGAAAACCTGCAAAAACTCCATGAGGTGCTGAGCAATAATATGTACGACTTTCGGCGCGAAGTTGTCGAAAGAGTGCAGGCCGTCCATTCGCATGAAGTCGAGCAACTTCAATTGGTAGATTTGTTGATTGGGACCGTCGCTTACGCAAACCGAAGCCTGCAAACCAGCCAGGCAAAACTCGAATTGGTCAAAAGGATGCGCGAACGTTCGGGCTATCGCTTGACCAGCAAGACCTTGTATCGGGAGGATAAAGTAAATCTATTTCTCTGGCAACCAAATTGGGGGCGAGACAATGACAAATAAACCAGGCTGGCTTCCTAATCTGGTTCTGATATCTGATTATGATGGTGATTGGGATAAATATATCGAAACGCTCTATCGGTTCTTCCGTAGAGATTTTTTCGAATCAAAGCCTTCGTTTCGTAATGTGTCCGTCGGTATAACAAAGCATCCCTATTCACAGGGGAAAGAAGCGACATTTTGGCATTTGATCTCCGAAGGGAAAATTGAAGAAGAGCGTATCCCCGATTTTGAGCGATGTAAGCGCATTCGCTGGCCACGGGCAATCATCGAAAACTACAGTGATTCAGTTGTTCAGGTTTGGGAAACGATGCGCGGACGGGAAAAGCGTATTTTGCTGAGGTTTATCTTCGAGAAAGATAATTATCTGGTCGTATTGGCAGAACACAAAGGAATGATTTTATTAATCACCGCTTACCTCGTGACGTGGCAAAGCCAAAAGCGCAAACTACAACAGGAGTTTGAACGATATAAAGCCGATACCGCCCTTTGAAAGGACGGTATCCGTTCTCCTTCTACCATGGTAGATGAGATATATACAGTATATACAAATCTATAGATAATTGCAAGCGTCATTTGTCACATTTTTTGAAACTCGTGGAATCTCATGCTCACCGACCCCAAACTCCGCTCGCAAGTAGACGCCCTCTGGGATAAGTTCTTTTCCGGCGGGTTGCCCAATCCGCTCGATGCCATCGAGCAGTTTTCGTATTTGTTGTTCCTGAAGCGCCTGGATGACCGCGAGAATGCCGCCGAGCGGCAGGCGAAGCGCAAGGGGACGGCGTATCAGTCCAAAATCCCGCAGGAGATGCGCTGGGGCGTTTGGAAGCAGAAAAAAGCCGAAGAGATGCTCAAGCGCCTTAAGACGGTCATCTTCCCGCAGATGGCGAGTCTCTCGAACGGCGAGTCGTCGTTTGGGCAGTATATGCGCGGGGCGGAGTGCAAAATCAACAAGCCGAGCCTGCTGGTGGAGGCGGTCAACCTGATAGACGAGATGAAGATCTCGGAGCAGAATCAGGATGTGCAGGGCGACCTGTACGAGTACATGCTGGGACACATGCAGTTCGCGGGGCGCGGCGGACAGTTCCGCACGCCGCGTCACATCATCCGCATGATGGTGAAGATGATCGATCCCAAGCCGCGTGAGCGCATCGGCGATCTGGCGGGCGGGACGGCGGGTTTTCTCGTCAACGCGCACCAGCATATTTTGGAGCGGCACACGTCGGCGGGGATTCTGGAATACGATGAGGACGGGATTCCGCATCACTTGATCGGCGACCAGTTGACGGGTCAGGAACGAGCGTTCATGTCGTCGCCGAAGTATCTGCGCGGGTTCGACAACGATTCGGGCATGACCATCCTGCGCATCGGTTCGATGAATCTGATTCTGCACGGCATCGAGTCGCCGCAGTTCTTTTACATGGACACGCTCTCGAAGGCGTTCGACGATGAGCGCGAGTACGACGTGATTTTGATGAATCCGCCGTTCAAGGGCGCGGTGGATAAGGGGACGGTGCATCCGTCGCTGCCGAGCGACACGACCAAGAGCGAACTGTTGTTTCTGCATCTGATTTTGCGGGCGTTGGAGATGGGCGGACGGGCGGCGGTGATCGTGCCAGATGGCGTGCTGTTTGGGTCGAGCCGCGCGCACGTGGATTTGCGGCGCAAGTTGATCGAGGAGAATCGACTGGACGGGGTGGTCTCGATGCCTTCGGGTGTCTTCAAGCCGTATGCGGGGGTGAGCACGGCGGTGTTGCTGTTTACGAAGGGCGCGCAGACGAAGGACATCTGGTTTTACGATATGGCGCACGATGGCTTTTCGCTGGACGATAAGCGCGTGAAGGTGGATGAGAACGACATCCCCGATGTGATCGAGTGTTGGGAGAAGCGGGCGGATAAGAAGTTCAAAGCGAGCAGGGAACAGAGAGCAGCAGAACTGCGGGCAGAGTTGACTCCGCTGAAGGAGAAACGTTTGAAGTTGCAGGCGGAGGTCAATCGGTTGCAATTTGAATCCGTTTTAAACACAAAGGACACGAAGGTCACGAAGGAAAACCAAAAGGAAGCCCGTCAAGAATCCTTTGAGACCTTTGTGCCCGTCGTGTTTGATGCTCTTAATGACGCGCAAGCCGAACTTGTGAATCTCGAATCTGAAATCTCTCCCCTGCAATCGGAACTGGACCGCCTGACGCGCCAGTTTTGGGTGACGGCGGAGCAGGTGCGCGCCAACAAGTATGACCTTTCTGCCAGCCGTTACCGCCACGCCGAAGCGGACGCGGCGTATCACGAACAGCCTGCGGTGACGCTGGAGCGTTTGGCGCGGTTGGAGGGCGTGATGTTGGAGGAGATTCGGGAACTTGGGAAGTTGGTGAATGGTGAGTAGTAATTGGTAAAAGGATGAATGCAGAAGGATGAAGGATGAATTCTGACTGGCAATGGGTTCAGTTAGGTGAAATAAGCGAAGTCATTAGCAAAGGCACAACTCCTACAACACACGGAGTTGCATTTTTAGATTCAGGAATTCCATTTCTTCGAGCAGAAGATGTTGTTGGCGGCGCTGTTGATGTAAATTCTGTCAAATATTATATTGACGAAAAGACACATAATAAACTTTTGTCGCGTTCCCAACTGCAACCTGGAGATTTTTTAATCACAATTGCTGGTTCACTTGGCAGAGTTGGTTATGTGCCTTTGAATGCACCACCTTTAAATTGCAATCAGGCAGTTGCTTTCGTAAGACTTAAGCCAAACACAATTGACTTGAATTTTCTTTTGTACGTTTTTCAGTATGAAGGAATTACAAAATCTTTGCTTGATGTTCAGAAAGTGGGAACTATCGGTAATTTGAATCTTGAACAAATTCGAGATTTCCAAATCCCCCTCCCCCCGTTGACCGAGCAAAAGCGGATTGCGTCTCTGCTGGCGCGGGCGGACCGTCTGCGCGGGTTGCGGCGCGCGGCGCGCGAGCAGTGCGACTCGCTGCTGCAGTCCGTGTTTTTGGAGATGTTTGGGGATGCCAAATATGATGTACAAGAATTTAAAGGCGTTATCAAAATTGATCGGACTGCCGCCAACGAGGATGATATAAAAATCTTGCCGTATGTGGGTTTAGAAGATGTTGAAAAAGACACGGGAGACTTTGCTAAAGAATATCGCCCAATTCCCCAAAGTATGCTCGCCACAAATTATAAGTTTACGCCAAGCCACGTTCTCTACGGAAAATTACGTCCATATTTAAATAAAGTTGTGATGCCGTCATTTTCGGGCGTTTGCACCACAGAGATATTGCCTTTGCTTCCAATTAAGGGAAAAACCAACAAGGCGTACCTTTGGGCTTATTTGCGTTCAAAGAAATTTGTTGATTGGGCTAGCAATAATGTTTCTGGCGCAAACTTGCCGCGACTATCGCCTGAATTATTGGGAGATTATCTCTTACCCGTTCCCCCGCTTGCGCTGCAAGATGAATTTGCGCGGGTGGTGGCGCGGGTCGAGTCTCTGCGGGCGCGCATGGACGAGTCCGCGCGGCAGGGGGAGGCGCTGTTCCAGTCTCTGCTGGCGGAGAGTTTTGGGTGAACTGTCCACGAATGATTCACGAATACCCGAATGGACGGCGCGGCATTCGTGCATTCGCGGTCTATTCGTGGATGGCTGCTTCTGGAGGCGCTGCGGGCGCGCATGGACGAGTCCGCGCGGCAGGGGGAGGGGCTGTTCGAAACGCTGTTGGCGGAGAGTTTTGGAGGAGATGTTACATGAATATTACACTCGTTTTGATCTTTCTTGTCATAGCTGTTGTTGGCGGTTTCATTATATGGCACCGAGTTGATAGTTTGCGATGCGTTACGTGCGGTAGAACGCACTTTATGGAGTCGGAAGTTTATCGATGTAATGAGTGTGGCCAGCCATTTTGTCGTGATAGAGCGGCCTATAGTGAGAAAAATTCCGTATCGTCTCAGGGAATATTTTCATCCGCATTTGCTTCATCGTCCAGTAGCATTTCTTTCGGTGATGATAAATGTGGCGTTGTTTCTGGAGTTATCATAAATGGAAAGAGAAAGCCTAATACCTATCTTTGCAGTCAACACGCTGAAATGTAATAAAGCTGTGGCTGCGGGCGCGCATGGACGAGTCCGCGCGGCAGGGGGAGGCGCTGTTCCAGTCCCTGCTGGCGCAATCATTCGACGGAGGACGGTAGACGACGGACGGCGGTCTTTCGTCTTCGGTCAGCCGTCTTCGGTCTAATCGCAGGCGCGCCCGCCTGAACCTACAGGCTGGGTTTGCCGCCCCGTAGTTTCGCGCTCGTCGTCCCATAGCTTTGCAAACCGTTCAAAGACATCCGAAATGATTTCCAGCTCGCTTTCCGAGTAACTGGAAATCAATCTATCCTGCGCCCGTCTCGCCGACTCGAACCACGACGCGGCTATTTGCGAACTCCCTTGCGCGGCGGCGATGAGACTCTCGCGGCGGTCGTTGGGATTTGGACGACGCTCGATCAACCCCGCCTTTTCGAGTCGGTCCAACATGGCGGTCGTCGCGCCCGACGTCGAGCCGTTTTTGCCCGCCCGGGCCGGCGCGTCGGGGCGGCTTGGCGCGCCCCTTCCGAAACTCCCGTCTTTGTGATAAACTCCCGCCCGTTCAAGACACAATCCTGTGTCTCCTTCCGCTCCCAGCCTGCCTACGGCATGAATGGGAGCAAACCCGTGGAAAGGAGGTTTTCCCAATGCGTAATTACGAACTGGTTTGCATCATCCAGCCCGAACTGGACGAGACCGCGTTTAATGGCGTGGTTGACAAAGTGAAAGGCTGGGTCGGCGAGGCCGGCGGTAACGTGGACAAAGTGGACGTATGGGGCAAGCGCCGCCTGGCGACCCCCATCCGCAAGCAGCGCGACGGCCAATACGTCCTGCTGAACATCGCCATCCCTCCCACAGCGACCGTTGAACTGGAGCGCAACCTGCGCTTCCTCGAGCCGGTCATGCGCCACATGCTCAGCGTGGCGGATTAGTTTTTTCGGATTCGGTTTTAACAAGGAGTCTGACATGAGTCGAGGCCTGAACAAAATAATGATCATCGGCCACCTGGGCCGTGATCCTGAAATGCGCTACACGCCCTCGGGCAAGCCTGTCACCACGTTCACCGTGGCCGTCAGCCGCACCTGGAATTCGAGCGACGGCGAGCGCCACAGCGAGACCGAATGGTTCAACATCGTAGCCTGGGGCAACCTGGCGGAGACCTGCAAACAGTACCTCAACAAAGGCCAGCAGGTTTACATCGAGGGCCGTCTGCAGACCCGCCGCTGGGACGACAAGGAAGGCGTCAGGCATTCCAGCGTGGAAGTGGTGGCCAACGAAATGATGATGTTCGAACGCCGCGACAGCGGACACGCCAGCCAGGAATCCGCGCCGGCCGCCGACGAGACCGAATCCTCCGCAACCGATAACGAATTTCCGTTCTAGTAAGATTGGAGTTTTACCATGTCCGAAGATTACGCCCGCGGCGGACGCGGCGAAGGCGAAGGCGGCGAGCGCCGTTATTACGCCAAACCCAAATTCTGCCAGTTTTGCGCCGATAAGCAGATGACCATTGACTACAAAAAGGTGGACATGCTCCGGCGTTTCATCACTGACGAGGGCAAGATCCGCCCGCGCCGGCAGACAGGCACCTGCGCCCGTCACCAGCGCGTGCTGGCCGGGGCCATCAAGCAGGCCCGTCACATCGCCCTTCTGCCATTCACCGGCAGGCTCTGGGACGATAACCGTTAACCAGAAATACGGGCATGGCGAAACCCATGCCCTGTTTTTTCGCCTAGAGGAATTATGGCTCCCAGACCCATCAAACGCAGTTCGCCATCCAGAAAACACATTGCCCGGCTGGAACGGGAACGCCGCCAGTCGCGCTGGATCGTCGGGATCGCGGCCGCCGTCGTCGTCGTCGTATTCGCGCTGTTCGGATACTGGTATCTCAACGAGAAATTCATCCAGCCAAACAAAACCGTGGCGCGCATCGGCGCGGACAAGATCACGCTTGCCCAATTCCAGGCGCGCGTCCGCCTGCAGCGCAACCAGCTGATCGGCCAGTACAACCTATACGAGCAATATGCCCAGATGCTTGGAATGGACCTGTCCAGCCAGTTGCAGCAAATCCAATACCAGCTCTCCGGCCTTGGCGCCCAAGACCTCGGCCAGGAAGCGCTCGACCAGATGATTGACGAAGTCCTGCTGCTCCAGCAGGCCGCGAAGGAGGGCATCGGCGCCAGCGACCAGGAAGTCCAGGACCGCCTGCAGGCTTTCTACAACTACTATCCCGAAGGCGAGCCCACCGCGACGGTCACGCCCACCGAAGTGACCCTGCCGACGATCTCCCCCGCCGAAGCCGCCATCGTGACCATTACCCCCACGCCCGGCCCCACCAACACAGCCGCGCCCACCGCCACGTCCACGCCCACCGTGACCCCCACCCTGGACCTGACGACGACCGCCACGCCCACCCTGAAGCCGACCGTCACGCCCGAGCCGAGCGCCACGCCTTCCACCGCGTTCACCTCGACGCCCGTCCCCACCAAAACGCCCCAACCGACGGCCACCCCGGTCAGCAAGGAAGGTTACGAGGCCAGTCTGGCTGAGAGCCTGTCCAATTTCAAAAAACTCGGTTTCTCCGAGGCGGACTATCGCCATCTCGTCCTGCTGGAAATCGTGAGGACGAAGATGTTCGACTTCGTTACGCGCGATATCCAGGCGGTCGAAGACCAGGTCTGGGCCAGGCACATCCTCCTCGCGGACGAGGCCGCCGCGCAGTCCGTCTACGATAAACTGACGGACGGAGCGGACTTCGGCGCGCTCGCGGCGGAATTCTCCACCGATGCGGGTACGAAAGACAACGGCGGCGACCTGGGCTGGTTCGGCAAGGACCAGTCCGCGTTTGGCGCGGCCTTCGCGGACGCCGCGTTCGCCCTCCAGCCGGGCGAATACAGCCAGCCTGTGCAAACGCCCGGCGGCTGGCACATCATCCAGGCGATCGGCCATGAGATGCGCCCGCTGACCGCCGACCAGTTCGACCAGGCGAAACAAAACGCCTTCGCCAGGTGGATGGAAGACCTGCGCGCCAACGCCGAAGCCGACGGCCTGATCGAAACTTTCGACTTCTGGAAAAATGCCGTCCCGATGGACCCGGATCTTCAGTCTTCGGCCATTCCGCAGTAATTGCGTCGAAGCATCCCAATCAAAACCGCCGCCCGAAAAAGCGGCGGTTTTGTGATTCTGCCCGAAAAGTGAGGTATTGTCCGCAGGCGCGTTTTCCTGTATATTAAACCAATTCCGCCAAATTTAGCCGATAAAGGAGCAAATTCAATGGAAGGTGAAGTCTTTTACCCCTCACAGGAAGTCATTGACCAGGCGCGCCTCAAGGATTGGGATTCCCTCGCGAAAAAAGCCGGCCAGGATTATGTGGGCTTCTGGGAATCCGAAGCCAACGAGCTGGAATGGTTCCAAAAATGGGACAAAGCGCTGGACGATTCCGACAAGCCGTTCTTCAAATGGTTCGTCGGCGCGAAGGTCAATATCGTCCACAACTGCATTGACCGTCACCTCAAGACCCATCGCAAGAACAAACTTGCCCTGATCTGGGAGAGCGAGGACGGAAACGACCACCGCACGTTCTCGTATTTTGCGATGAACCGGGAAGTCTCGCGCATGGCGAACATCATCAAGGCGATGGGCGTCCGCAAAGGCGACCGCGTCACCATCTACATGGGACGCATCCCCGAGATCGTCTTTGCGATGCTGGCCTGCGCCAAGATCGGCGCCATCCATTCAGTGGTGTTCGGCGGCTTCTCCGCAGACGCCCTGCAGGGACGCGTCGACGACAGCCAGTCGAAGCTGGTCATCACGCAGGACGGGAACTACGTCAACGGCAAGATCGTCGAATTGAAGCGCATCGTGGACGACGCGATCAAAAAATGCCCCTCGGTGGAGAACGTGCTGGTCGTACGTCGGACCGGCCACGAGATCCCGATGGACCCGCTGCGCGACCACTGGTATCACGAATTGGCGAAACTCCCCGTCGCAAACGGGAAATGTCCCACCGAGGTGATGGACGCGGAAGACCCGCTTTACATCCTCTACACCAGCGGCTCGACGGGCAAACCGAAGGCGATCCTGCACGTCCACGGCGGATACATGGTCGGCATCTACTCGACGCTCAAATACGTCTTCGACCTGACCGACGAAGACCGCTTCTGGTGCGCCGCCGACCCGGGCTGGGTGACCGGTCATTCGTACATCGTCTACGGCCCCATGCTCAACGGCGCGACCTCGTTCATGTTCGAGGGCGGACCCGCCTACCCGTATCCGAACCGCTGGTGGCAATGCGTGGAGCGTTACGGCATCAACATCCTGTACACCGCGCCGACCGCCATCCGCGGGCTGATGCGTTTTGGCGAGGCCTGGCCCAACAAACACGACCTTTCCTCGCTGCGTTTGCTCGGCAGCGTTGGCGAGCCGATCAACCCCGAAGCGTGGAAGTGGTATTACCGCGTCATCGGAGGGGAGAAATGTCCCATCATGGACACCTGGTGGCAGACCGAGACCGGGATGTTCATGATCACGCCCACGCCGTCCGTCCCGCTCAAACCGGGCAGCGGCACGCTTCCCTTCTTCGGACAGGAGGCCGAGATCGTGGACGAGGCGGGGAATCCGGTCAAAGATGGGGACGAGGGTTATCTCGTCCTCAAGCGCCCGTGGCCCGCGATGCTCCGCACCGTCTACGGCGACCCGGACCGCTACGTCAAGCAATACTGGTCGAAGTTCCCCGGGAAATATCTCGCGGGCGATTCGGCCCGCCGCGACCCGGACGGTTATTACTGGATCATCGGCCGCGTGGACGATGTGATCAACGTCTCGGGGCATCGCCTCGGCACGGCGGAGATCGAGTCGGCGCTGGTGAGTCATCCCGCGGTGGCGGAGGCGGCCGCGATCGGCCTGCCGCACGAGATCAAAGGCACGGGCATCCACGTCTTCTGCCTGCTGCGCGCGGGGTTCGCCCCGTCCGAAGCGTTGAGCGAGGAACTGCGCCAGCACGTCGCAAAGGTCATCAGCCCGATCGCGCGTCCCGAAGAGGTGAAGTTCCTGGACAAGTTGCCCAAGACGCGTTCGGGCAAGATCATGCGGCGCGTGTTGAAGGCGCGCGCGCTGGGACTGCCCGAGGGCGACGTTTCAACGCTGGAAGAATAGAGAGTTCTGGACAGCAAAACCGCGGCGTGGGATTTTCCCTGCCGCGGTTTTTTTTTCGGAAACCTGAAATCTTAAAGGACCTCTCCCGGCTTCCTCCGCAGGAACTGTCCCTGTCCCCGCTTTCCGAGCCAGGTCTCGCCGTCCACGATCAACTTGCCGCGCAGGAAGACCTTTTCGGGCATCCCGACCACTTCCCAGCCTTCGAACAGGTTGTAGTCCGTGCGGTGATGACTGTGCGCCGCGCCGTATTGGACGCGTTTCTCCGCGTCCCAAATGACGATGTCCGCGTCGGAGCCGGGCAGGAGCGCGCCTTTGCGCGGATACAGCCCGAAGATCTTGGCGGGGTTGGCGGCGGTCAACGCGACGAACTGGTTGGCGGAGATCCGTCCCGCGCGCACGCCATAGGTCCACAGGATGGGGAGGCGGTCGCCGACGGCGGGGAGTCCGTTGGGGATTTTGGTGAAGTCGTCTTTGCCGAGTTCTTTGCCGGGGATGGCGACCTCCTGCCCCTCGTAGAGGATCGGCTTCGTCCCGTCGAAGAAGAACGGGCAGTGGTCCGTGCCGACGGTTTGCAGGATTCCCGCGCGCAGTCCCTCCCACAAACGCGCATTGTCTTTCTCTGTGCGCATCGGCGGCGAGCAGACCCACTTCGCCCCGTCGGGACGGCGGAGATGGTCAACGGTGAAGAAGAGGTATTGCGGACAGGTCTCGCCCATGACTTTGACGCCGCGCTCGCGCGCGTACTTGAGCATGTCCACTTCGCCGCCCGCGTTCATGTGGACGATGTAGACGGGCGCGTCCGCCGTCTCGGACATGGCGGCCATCCGTAGCGTCGCTTCGACCGCGCCCGGCGCGGGACGCGTCCGCGCGTGCCACTCGGGGGAGGTGTGTCCCGCGGCCAGCGCTTCGGGGATCAGCGTGTCAATCACGTCGCCGTTTTCGCAGTGCGCCATCACCAGCATCCCGTTTTCCCCGGCGATCCGCAGCGCCTTGAATATCGAGCCGTCGTCGAGGCGCAGACGTCCGTTGTAGGCGGTGAAGACTTTCAGCGTGGTGACGCCCATCTCGCGCAGCGACGGGATTTCCTTCGCGACGGATTCGTCGAAGCGCGTCAGGTTCATGTGGAAGGAGTAGTCAATCGCGGCTTTCTGGGCTTTCTCCATCCAGCGGTCCATAGAATATTGAAATCCCTTTTCCTCCTGCACCGCGAAGTCAATGACGGTGGTCGTCCCGCCGAAGGCCGCGGCTTTGTGACCGGTGTAGTGGTCGTCGGAGGAGACGGTGTCGAACATGGGCAGGTCGAAGTGCGTGTGCGGGTCCACGCCGCCGGGGGTGACGAACTTCCCCGACGCGTCGACTACATTTGCCGCGCCCGGCTCGAGGTCCAGGCCGATGCGGGCGATCTTTTCGCCTTCGATCAAAATGTCCGCCTCGAACGTTTCGGAGGCGGTGATGAGCGTTCCGTTTTTGATCAGGGTGGTCATGGGAAAATCCTATAGTTTCCAGAACAGGATCAGTCCGATCAACATCATGACGAACGAGAGGATGGTCAGCAGCCAGCCGCTGCGGAAGAAGTCGCCGAAGGTGTAGTTGCCGGGGGCGATCATCAGGATGTTGACGGGGTGCGCCAGGGGCGTGAAGAAGGACGCGGAGCAGCCGATGGCGGTGGCGATGGCGACCGCCTGCGGGCTGACTCCCATCTGGATGGCGGCGCTGATGGTGATGGGCCCGGTGACGAGGGCGGTCACCTGCCCGCCCATGAACTGGGTCAGCAGGGCGGTGAGGAGGTAGCCGCCCGCGGCCAGTCCCAGCCCGCCGAACGGGCGGACGATCTGGAGGATGGAGCTTCCAAGCAGGTCGGCCAGACGCGTCGCCAGCATCGCCTCGCTGACCACGTACATGCCTGCGATGAGGAACACGGCCTGCCATTCCACGGAATGATAGGCGTCTTCCAAAGTCAACCTGCCCAGCAGGAGCGCGGCCACCGCCGCGGCCAGCATGGCCAGGTAGGTGGGGACGCCCGCAATGGCGGCCGCGATGCCGGCCAGGACGATGACGACGGCAGAGATGGTCTCTTTGGGGTTGATGGGCAGGTCGCTCCAGTGCGGCTCGATGACGATGAAGTCGGCGTGGCCGCGCAGATTTTCCAGCTGCAAGGCGGGGCCGACGACGAGCAGCGCGTCGCCGAAACTGAACTTGAGGTCGCCCACGTCGGTGCGATGGCTGCGCTGGAGACGGCGGAGCGCCACCACGCTCAGGCCGTAGCGGCGGCGGAAGTCGAGCTCTTTGAGGGTCTGCCCGACGGCTTTGGAGTGCGGCGTCAAAATGATCTCGGCGAATGTGACGCCTCGCGAACTCAGGTCGCGGTCGCTGTCTTCGAGGCGGATGTCCAGTCCCAATTCTTTCAGGTGTTTGATCTTTTCTTCCCGTCCCACCAGAACGAGTTCGTCGCCTTCGCGGATCGTTTGCTGCGGCTGGGGCAGCATGAAGGTCTCGCGGGCGCGGTAGATGGCGGCCACGGTCACGCCCCACTCGCGGCCGATTCCCGATTGGACCAGGGTTTTGCCGGCCAGCGCGGCGGAAGGCAGGACGCGCGCCGTCCACAGCCGCTCAGCCAGGGCGTAGTGTTTTTCCAGTTCCGCGCCGGTCAGGCGCGCGAATCCCTGCTCGTCGAGGGGTTCGTGGTCGGGCAGTAACTGTGGCCCGAAGAACGTCAGGTAGAGAATACCCGCGATGGCGATCAGCCCGCCCACGGGCAGGAAGTCCCAGACGCGCAGCGCGGCCTGCGGCGGATGCGCGCTTTGCAGGAGGCTGTCCACGATGATGTTGGCGCCGGTGAAGTAGGTGGCGGAGCCGCCGAGCAGACTTCCATAAGCGACCGGGATCAGCAATTTGCTGGGTTTGACGCGCGTGCGGCGCGACACTTCCATCGCGATCGGCAGCACCAGCGCGCCCGCTGCCAGGTTGTTCATGAACAGCGAGAGGAGGGCGGTGACGCCGGCGAAGAGACCGATCAGCCGCCGCGGATTCGTCCCGCCAGCTTTGAGCAGCAGGCGCGCGGTCCAGCGGGTCACGCCGCTTTTTTCGAGGACGCGCGTCAGGATGAACAGGGAAATGAGGATGATGATGATGGGCTGGCCGAACCCCGAGAGGATGTTAATGGTCGCTTCCCGGTCTCCCGCCTCGCCGAGCATTCCGATCCCCGCGAATTGCAGGCTGCCCAGCGCGACAATCATGATCAGCGCGGCCAGGTCAATGCGCAGGCGGTTGGCAATCACCAGGGCCAGCGGCGCGCAGACGATGAAGATCAGCAGCCATTGTGGAAGCGTCATGTTTACCAGTCGTCTCCCGAGCCGTAGCCGCCGGCCGCTTCTTTGATTCCCAGCAGGGCCATCAAAACCTCCGGCGGGAGGTCGGCTTCGGGCAGGCCCACTTTGTAGAGTTGTTCGTTCTCAGCGCGTTCGCGCAGGGAGCGCCAGAGCAACTGACGTTCATCGCCGTCCACGACCAGGTCATGGATGGTTTGGGCGCGGAGGAGGCGTTCGCCTGTGGTGTAGAGGAAGGTGACGCGCTTCCACTTGTCTGCCAGGATGGGGACCGGCAATTTCTCCAATGCGCCGATCTGGATCTTGTAGTACTCTTCGCGGGCGCGGGGATGGCCGGCCTCGTCGCGCAGGAGCTCGGCGCGCGTGGTCAGTTCGTGGCCGCGCGCTTCGCTGACGAATTCGATCCGTCCGCCGCGCGCGCCGAAACTGGCGGGCTGGTAAAACGCCAGGTAGTCCACCGCGACCACTTTGGGCGAGGTCCGCAGCGGGATGCGATACCAGCCGAAGAGACGCGCGATCTCCAGGTCGCGCGGCGTCGGGAGGAATGCAACGAGGATGAGAGAAGCGGGTGAGACGGTCATGTTGTTCGTCCGGGGCGGTTGACCATCGTTTTATTTTACTATATCCGCATTGGTTTTTTGACGCGGCCTGGATGTGACGATTCTAATTTTTCTCTCCCCTCTCGTTTGGGTTTATGGTATAAGATTGTTACCCTGCTGTGTTCGTGATGTGACTTTAACGTTTTGGGCCAACATCCTCCCAACGGGCTTCCATGTTTCGAGGAAATAACGCGATAGGCCTGAGCCAAGGCGGCGTTTCCCGATTGGGGGCCCACCTGCGAAAGCAGGTCCAAAACCCGGTTGCACACGGCATGTGCGGGGTAACTTTTTAATGCTTGACTCAAATCCTTGCCGGGAGTACAATGCCCCGCAATATCGGGCAGGGTTAACAATTGAATACGCGGAGAATTAGCGGCTGGGTCTCGCGGGCAAATCATTGCTCGACAAGATCACGAGGTGGAGGTTCCCCCGTGCGAACGGGGCGCTAACGTTACCCCTCCCAGCCTCCCCCATTTTCGCAGAAGATGAGGGAGGCGTCCTAAAAGGGACGGCGGGGGCAGCGGAACATCGGATAGATCAGCGGATGCCTCTGGAGCCACATCATTGGCTCCCTTCTCCCTTCCGAAGCAAGCGACTGCTGAAAACCACGCGGCGACGCGTGGGACAGGGCGGCGCGGTGATACAGACTCATCGGGTCTGTTTGCGTTTGGAAGGGCTGTCTTTTTTAAACCGGTTTGCGGTTGAACGGGCATGCCCGCGCATGCCCGTTTTTGTTTAATGGAATCCTTTGGAAACAGGCTTCTCAGCATCCAATAAAGTCTAATCAAGGAAAAAATGAAAATAAAAATTTGGATCGCTTTACTGGCGCTGTACATCGTCTGGGGTTCGACTTACCTTGCGATTCGATTCGCGGTGGAGAGCATCCCGCCGTTCTTTCACGCGGGGATCCGCTTCCTCGTTTCGGGGATCATCCTTCTGGCGTGGCAGCGCGCGGCGGGACAATCCATGCCCACGCGCAGGCAGTGGCGTTCGCTGGCTATCGTTGGCAGCCTGCTCCTGCTCGGCGGGAATGGACTCGTGTCCTGGGCCGAACAGACCATTCCCTCGGGCATCGCGGCGTTGATAATCGGCGCCATCCCGTTATTCATCGTGGTCGCCGAAGCGTTCCGTCCTGGCGGCGTGAAGCCAAACGGCTGGACGATTCTCGGGCTGGCGGTCGGCTTCATCGGCATTTTTATCTTGATCGGCCCAGGCGAATTGACCGGCAGCTCGGGGTTGAACCTGTTTGGCGTCGGCGCGTTACTGCTGGCGTGTTTATTCTGGGCGCTCGGCTCGGTCTACAGCAAACACGCCGACCTGCCGAAGTCCTCGCTTGTGTCCACGGGCGGGCAGATGCTGATGGGCAGCGCCGGTCTGTTCATCGTGTCCGTCGTTTCGGGCGAGTTGACGCGCTGGGACGTCTCTGCTGTAACGGGCAAATCCATGCTGGGACTGGTCTATCTGATCTTCGTCGGCTCGCTGATCGGGTTTGTCGCGTACGGCTGGTTGTTGCAGAACGCGCCGATCTCGCTGGCGGCGACATATGCCTACGTCAATCCCATCGTGGCGGCGCTGCTCGGCCACTGGTTCGCGGACGAATCGCTGGGGCCGCGCGTTTGGACGGCGGCGGCGATCATCGTCGGGTCGGTGATATTCATCAACAAGAGTCGCCCGGATGGACAGGCGGGGGCGAAGAAAGTCGAGGCGACAGTTGGAGAGTGAGCAAGGTTCGGTCATCGGTGTATTGAACTGAAATTAAACCAATATTCAAAAAGGAGAAGAATGGACGCAAAGGATTTGATCAGGCAGGCGAAGGAAGACCGTGTGAAATTTATCTCCCTCCAGTTCACCGACGTGCTGGGCGCGGTCAAGAGCGTGGACATCCCTCTGCACAATCTGGAGGGCGCCCTGGAGGACGGCGTATGGTTCGACGGCTCCTCGGTGGAGGGCTTTGCCCGCATTCAGGAAAGCGACATGCGCCTCGTGCTTGACCCGGAGACCTACGCGGTGTTGCCGTGGTCGCCGGCAGACAGCCTCCGGGCGCGCGTGTTCTGCGACATCTTCATGCCAGACGGCAAACCCTTCGAGGGCGATCCGCGCGGGACGTTGAAGCGGGCGCTGGCGAAATTGGCCGAGCGCGGCTGGACGTACAACATCGGCCCCGAACCGGAGTTCTTCCTCTTCAAAGGAACGAACGGGCGCGGCGTTCATCCCGTCCCGCACGACGTGGGCGGTTACTTTGACTTCTCGTCGTTCGATGAAGCCGTGACGGTCCGCACCGAGTTGATGGACGCCTTGATGGACATGGGCCTCAATGTGGAATTGGGACATCACGAAGTGGCTCTCGGTCAGCATGAGATTGACTTTCGCTACACCGACGCGCTCAAGGCTGCCGACAATGTGCTGACCTTGAAATACACCGTGAAAGCCATCGCCGCCCAGCATGGACTGGTCGCCTCGTTCATGCCGAAGCCCGTGTTCGGCATCAACGGTTCGGGCATGCACTGTCACCAGTCGCTTTTCGACGACAAGGGCGAGAACCTGTTCTTCGACGCGCAAGACGAGTTCAAATTGTCGCGCACCGCCTACGCGTTCATCGCCGGTCAGTTGGAACACGCGCGCGCGCTGTCGGCCGTGGTCGCGCCGACGGTCAATTCTTACAAGCGACTCGTCCCCGGCTACGAAGCCCCGGTCTACATCGGTTGGGCGCAGAGCAATCGTTCGGCGCTGGTCCGCATCCCGCGTTACACCGAAGGCCGCAATAAATCCATGCGGGCAGAATTGCGCTTCCCGGATCCTTCCTCAAATCCATACCTGGCCTTCGCCGCAATGCTGGCCGCCGCGTTGGACGGCATTGACAGGAAGATGACGCCCCCGGCCGCGCTGAACAACGTAAACCTGTACCACCTGAACGTCGAGGAGCGCGCCAGGATGGGCGTCGGCTCACTGCCCGGCTCGCTGGTGGAAGCCCTGACCGAACTGGACAAGGACAAGGTGATCGTCGACGCGCTCGGATCGGTCACATACGAGGCTTTTGCCCGCGCCAAGCGGGAGGAGTGGGACGACTATCGCCTGAGCGTCACCGATTACGAGATCGAGCGCTATTTGGAAGTGGCGTAACGTCCGCGCGCTGATTGGTTGAAACAAAAAGCGGCTGTCCCTGCCGGGACGGCCGCTTTGTTTCGCTGAAAGATTCTACGGCGTCCGAAACCCGTCGAAGACCACCGCGTCGCCGCCAGCGTCGGGATGGCGCAGCCCCAGCGTCACAATGCGGACGGTGTGCGCGCCGCGTCCCAGCCGCGTAAACGGGATGGCCTGCTGCCAGCGCTGCGACGGCGAGTACAGGTCAACTTTGGCGAGGAGTCGCCCGTCCACATAGACGGCGGCCTGCCCATACCTGGGGCCGCGGGCGGTGATCCACTGGAAGGAGGGACCCTGCACTGTGAAAGTCACGGACGAATCGGCCTGCGACGAGACGCGGTACGCGCCGCCCAGGGCGCGGTTGTTAAGCGCCCCAGCCCACGCGCCGTAGCGGACGCTCGGCTGCATCTCGTCCACGAACTGCCTGCCGACCCGAAATCCGTCCACGCACACGCGGAAATCCGACGAAGCGTTCCGTTTCTGGCGCAGCGCCGTTACTTTGAGCGTGTGAGGGACGGACGGATCCAGTCCCGTATATTTTTTCTCGAATCCATATTGCGGCGAGGCGTGATAGAGATCAAGCGTATCCGCCAGCGCATTGTCAATGTAGATATTTGCCTTGCCCTGGTTTGGCCCTCGATAAAAGACAACGCTGACGGCGGCGGAATTTCTGTCGGGGACAAATACCATCGTTTGATTCTTTTTGGCCGCGCAGCGCAGCGTCTTTCCCAAAGCCCGGCCGTTCAGGGCGCCCTCCCAGGCCGAGTAGGCGATGACGAAATGGGCGTCGTGGTAGGTGGTGATCGTCGGCGCGCTCGTCTTCGTCGGCGCGGGGCGGGGAGTGCGCGTGCGCGTGGGGATGGAAGTCGGCGGGCGGAAGATGAAGGTCGGGAAGGGCGAGCCCGTTTCGGTCGGGAGGGGCGAAGCGGTGAACGTCGGGGTGGAGGTGAAGGTCGGGGAGGGCGAGGCCGTCTCGGTCGGGAGCAGAGTCGAGGTTGAAGTCGGCGCGGGCCGAAGCGGGAGGGAAGTCCCGTTCAGGTAGCTCATCGCGCCAAAAACGACGGCGCACAGAATCGTCAGAAGCCCCACGGTCGCGCAGCCGAGCGCGAACAAGGGCATATAGTTCACTTTTTGCGGCGTTTGATTTTGTGGGTTTTGCATGGCGACTCGCAGTCATAGTCCAGACGCCCGCGCGCTGCCGAAAGTTCCCTACCCCAGCGTTTCCAGCGCGGCGGCTGCCATCCATGCGGCGGCGCGTGCCAGCGCCTCCTCGTCGAAGTCGAATTTGGGATGGTGATGGCCGTAGTCCAGGCCGCGCTCGCGGTTGGCCGAGCCGACCAGGAAGTAGCAGCCGGGGATTTGTTCGAGCATGAAGCCCATGTCTTCCGAGCCCATCGTGACGAAGGGCGCGTCGCTGATTTCGGATTCGGGGAGGACGCGCCGGGCCGCCTGCTGGACTTTCGCGGCTACGTCCGCGTCGTTGACGGTGGCGGGCGTCACGCGCTTGACCTCGATTTGGGCCGCGCATCCCAGGCTTTGCGCCACGCCCTCGACGATCTCGCGGAAGCGGCGGAGGACGCGTTCGCGCACTTTCGCGTCGAACGTGCGGATGGTGCCTCGTAATTCCGCTTCCTGCGGGATGACGTTGAAGGCCTCGCCGCTGTGGACGGC
>JAANMU010000960.1_pt1 | contig 29937 bp, 27 predicted proteins | sample 7279701 | NCBI WGS metagenome assembly JAANMU01 (sample SAMN14094539, study PRJNA606508) | bioreactor metagenome | isolation source: A lab-scale SPAN reactor treating ammonium-rich wastewater day 57 | place: Ireland: Galway | collected 2017-03-13 | reverse complement strand
CGCCCCCGTCGAACAAAAAGGCGAATACCACGGAACCTTCGTCGAAATCAATTTCTCGGTCAAAGACTTCTCAAGCCTCATGGCCTTTTGCGTCTTCTACGGCCCAAGCGCAATCGAAGTCATTAAACCCGAACAAATCACCATCGAGGCCAACGACCTACAGGACGCGCTCGTGTTTCTCTCGGACATGGTCCACAAGTACACTAGCGTGATTGCCAAACAAATGAACCGCCAAGAACTCGAAAACTTCCACAAGTCCATCTACGAATCCTAAAAACCCCAAAAACCCGCCCAAACAAACTCCGATGAGTTCTACGGTTCTTTCCAAAACGCCGTTTTTCCATTCTTTTGTCCCCCGTCCAAACACGCTTTTTGGGCCAATTCACCTAGGGCCCGACAACAAAAAAAGCCCTCCAAAGTCCGACAGGGAACGAAAAACGATCTTACGTTTCCTGCCGAAGACCCCTTCAACAATCAACTGAATGAAACGCGTTTAAATGCGTTTTAAACCGGATTTGCTAAAGTTTAGCATTTTGTCAATTCGATAGGTATTTAAACAAGGCGCGATATTTGTACTAACGAATTCAGTACAGGTTCAGCCATTTGTACGGCCGAACCGGCATTGAATTTGTTCTTTGTCCTACTCTAGAGGTGAAACAAAAATGAAAGGACTCAACGTAAAACGCCTCGCGACCATCGGAGTCGGAGCTGCCCTTGTGGGTAGCGCCATGGCGCCTATGGTTTTCGGGGCTTTCGACGGCCTGACCAAGGATAAGGTCATCAACGCCACTACGGGCGACCCTTTGGTTAGCGTTGTCGTCGGCAGTAACGCCGCCGTCAGCGACGCCGTTTGGGCGGGCAACATTGCCGCCAAAGTCGCCAACATGGCCAACACCGAGAAAACCGTGGATTTTTCCTGCGGCGCCGGTGCGGCCTGTAATACCGCAGACGCAAAAGTCATGCTCAGCGTCGGCGGAACCGTGCATTTGAGCAGCGGAGCGCGCGAGCTCAACAGCAATAACTTGAGCAGCACCAGCGGCAGCGTGGAATACTACGAAGCCATTGGAAACGCGTACTTCAAGCAATTCAAGAGCGAAACCCGCAACATGACCCTCAACGGAGTCAGCTCGAGCATCTCGATCGTTGAATCCGTTGGAGTCAAGGCCGATGGTCGCTTCAACACGGAGCAGAACATCAAGGACCTTGTTGCGGAAGTCGCCTCGTCCGACATGAACTACACGGTCGCCATTACCCCCGGTATTTCGAATTCGTTTACCGACACGGGCAACGACGACTACATCCCGATCTCGTTCCTCGGGAACCTCTACTCGATCGACTCCGTTACCTCCAGTAGCGTCGTGTTGATCAAAGAGGGCAGCGACCGCCTCTACAACGTGGGCGACCAGATCACGTTGCGCGGCCGCGACGGCAGCGACTACAAGATCCGCTTCGACGGAGGCGCCACCATTTCGGGCGGCAACGTCGTTGCGAACGTCGGACTATTGGACGCTCAGGACAACCTCCTGCAGACCCAGCAGTTCGACCCCACCTCCGGTAGCGTGGACGTTATCTTCCGCACGGCCGGCGGACAGGAGATCCTGCAGGACAAAGTCCGCTTGCTCTCCGTGGGTTCTTCGACGCAGAACAACTCGACGATCTACACCTTCAAAGTCATTGTGGGTTCAGACCGCGTGGAACTGCGCCAGGGACGCGAAGTGCCGTACGACCCGAACAGTACCGGAACCAGCAAGCCTTGGGTGGCCAATTTGACCTACTCGAGCGGTTTGTTGACGCAGATCGCGATCAGCAACAACAACTATCAGTTCGTTTCGGACAACGCGGTTCGAGCCGTTCAGGCCCTCTATCCTGACGGAAAGCCAAACCAGTTCGTGTTCTTCGACCAGACGGGCATCGAACAGGTCGGAACCTTCAAGTTCCAGGGCTTCTACGAGGCCGGCGTCCAAAAGAGCACCGTTTCGTTCCTTCGCGGAACCGGCGTGGCTCAGGACACCAGCGCGAACCAAGCCTACGGCGCCATCCATTACTTCGACGCCTCGGGCAACGAACACTACATTCCGATGGCCATGCGCCTGACGACGACGAACGGACTTGACTCGGGATCGAGCTTTGTCTTCGACGGAGTCAACCACGCGTACGCCACGAACACGACCCAGACTCCGACGGTCTTCTCTTTGGACACCCAAAGTACCGACGGAAATCTGTCGGACGGATCGGCGGACTACACCGTGACCGTTCTGACGGGCGACACGAACGCTGACGCTTCGGCGATCGTGCTCCTCGAAGGACGCGGAAAGAACACGCCGACCTACAAGTACCTGGTGCGCCGCAGCACGAATACCTCGACCGCGGTATACTTGGTTCTCGTGGGATACAATGTCTCCGGCGGATCCAACTACAACGGGTACATCGACTCCATGCAGTACAACACGGGAGATCTGTTCTTCCTCGGTACGGCTGTGAACGATGGAAACGTGACCAACAGCGCTCAGCTGGTGGCCAACGACTTCAACCTGTCGGCAGCCGGTGCCAAAACATCGGGTGTCTTCGCGTTGGACAAGCGCCCGTACTACTACCCCGACCTGACCGACTACAACGGCAACTCGAATACGGGTAGCGGCGGCAGCAACGTCTACATGACGGCTGCATTCCGCGTCCGCGAAGCCGGCATTACGGGTAGCAGCTCGACCATCCCCGCGGACGGCGCTGTGGATGTCTTCGAAGTCTACATCGACACCGAAGGCGGCAACAGCGGAACCGTGGACACGGCCGGAGCGGGCGGCGGCGGAAAGACCGGATACGCCGGTTATTCGACCGCGGCGCGCTACGTGGGTGCTGCGAGCACGCAGAGCCTCAACTCGTTCAGCGAGTGGAACCCGTTGCCCGGAGAAGGCAGCTCGAACTACGCGAAAGCCTTCACGGACGTCGGCTCGAAGGTCATTCTCAATGGCCGCGAGCTGTGGATCACCATGCCCAACCAGCGGATGAAGGCCTACTTCACCGTTGAAGGCACGGACGTCCAGCAAGAGGTTGTCGGCGGAGAAGACCTTGAAGTCATGGTCGGCTCCACGGGAACCGCGCCTTCGGGTGCCAAAGTGACCGTGACCGGTATCACCGGCGTGGGCGCAAGCGGAGCGGGCGGAGCCTGTACGGCCAACCCCGCGGCTGCGGTGACGCCTTACCGCGTGGGACAGCTCGTCTTCACGGACCGCGAAAACCCGGCTGGTAGCCTCGTCATTGTGGGAGGTCACATGGTCAACAACATGGCCAAGAACCTCTCGCTGGCGGACGGCACGAGCCTCGAAGCAGCCTTGACGGCTCCGGGCGATTTCGAAGCCCAGATGCTCGGAAACGGCGACTTCATCGTGGCCGGATACACGGCGGACGACACCGGTCGGGCAGCCCAGATGCTCATCGACGCTCTGGACGGCCTGATGGTCGACGGCATGATGGCTCCTTAAGCGGGACCACAAAACCTGACGCCGGAATTAAAACCCCGGCGTTTTTTCTTTTTCTTTTTTTTTTGTTTCTTCGAGTCCTCCGGCCGCGTTCGCAATTTTTTTTTCGCTCCGCCGAAGGTAAAGCCTCGTCAAAAACCAACGCTTTTAATCCTTGAGCACCAACGTTTTCCTACTTTTTTGTGACTTCCATGCTCTTGTCCGAACGCCAATACAGCGCTTTGACCGCCTTGCTGGTCCTTGTGGCCCTTGGCTTATTGTACTGGAAACTGGCTCTTGTTGGTGGCATTGAACACGCGATCGTGACTCCGGAAGGGGTGCGCATTGAATCATTAGAGCAATCCGATCCGGTGGCTCAATTGAAGGCCTACCGGCCCCTCTCCGAGGTGTTTGTAAGTCCCGTCTTTGCGCAAAACGGGCCCGACAACAGCTTTTACGCGAATGCCTCGAACCTTGCACTTCTTGTCATTGCGGGCAATGCGGACAAGAACGTGATCCAGTTGTATCGCCAAACCGATTTGGCGGGCGACCTTGCGGGTTGCACGACCAACTGGGGAAACCCAAAAACCGTGGCCGAACTATCCGCCGCCGATTGCGATGCCCTGCTAGGCCGCGACGACGCCTTGTTTTTTTTGATCGACGAAATCGATTTTTCGGGAAGCGAGGACGTGGTCCGTCTCAAGGGATCCACGATCCGCGTTCAAGCGAATTCAAAAGCGTCCCTCAACCGCAGCGTGTTTTCGGTTCTGAAAGGAATTTATCCGAACGCCGAAAAGACGCTTTCGGCCTCGAACCAGTTTGCGCTATCCCAGCTCAACACAAAAAACTAGTTTTTCATTTTGCGTCGTTTTTGCAGAATTCGTCGATGACCGTCGTCGCATAGCATCCCTTGGGCAATTCAAAACGCAGTATGACGGCACGCGCGTTTTCGAAAAATGCGTCGGCCTCGATTTTGACGAGTTCCACGTCTTTTGGAAACAAGGCGATTTCTTTCCACGCGCCCCGACTCGTGGCCTCGGGCAACCCCCGCGTGACCTTGAACTGGGAAAGCATTATTCCTTCGGCAGCCAAGAGTTCAACAAGATCTTTTTTGGTGGGGCCCTCTGAAAGTTCGGTTTCGTAGCCGGGCAGGGGAAATTCGACAATCTTGTTTTCACTGAGTTGGTCGCCCGCAAGAGGCTTGAGTCCGGCGCCCGATTCGATGCGCTTGGCCAGTAACGCATTGAACAAATGGGCTTGGTACGCGTGCGTGAACAAAAAGCGCATGCCTTTTGGAAGCTTCGAGAGCGCGCCCGCGGTGTCCCGCGGAAACTGGCCAAGGTGGCTTGCAAGCGTGCGCTCCACGCGACAAAACGGGGGAAAAGCGCGCACGGCTTTTTTGAAATCGCGGTCCGAAGCGAGATCGCGGCGCACGCGGGCAAGATCTTCGTCTTCTCCCGCGCTCTCGTGCGTCAAATACGTCATGACGGCCGAATCGAAATCGCCTTGCAGGATCGCTTTTCCGACAAGGTGGGTGACCTCTCGGTTGCCGCCAAAGCGCTGTTCGCCGAAATAGTTGGCGATCCCGTTTTGTGTGGCCTCGGTTTTGAACGCGCCGAACGCTCGGCGGATTTCGTCTTCGGTTTTTTGCACGTTGCGGATCGTGATGCGAAACCGGTTGGACCGCAGGTCGCCGATCTCAAGGCGCGTGTTGGTCCATTGCGGGTTCTTGAGCAGGAATCCGCGGGGCAGAAACGATTCGACGCGCGCGGCGGGCGGATCGAAGATCGAAATGCGCTGGCACGTGATTCCGCGCTTGTCCTTAAGGCCCGCGTACCCGATGCGTTTTTTGCTGATCTGAAGATAGCGTGCGATCTTGTCGATGACAAAGTTCAGGTCGCAGTTGGTTTTTTGCAGATCGACCTGCAATTGGCGCTGGCGGGTGTCTTCGGGAACCGGACTCACGACGAGGGGCTGTTCTTGATTTACTTGATCCAAGTTGACTTCGCATATGCGGTTGTCCAACGGGATTTCTTCGACGACAAAGTCCGAGTAGCGGGCTTTGATGCGCCCGCCGATGCCGGGCGATTTCGTTGAAAACGGGCGATTCATGGTTTTTTTGCTCGGTGGGCGCGTTTTGCAAGTGCGCGATCAATCGTTTTGGTTTAGCGGTATCTTAGGATGCCGCCGAGTCCGCCGAAGCCTTGGGCGAACTGGCTGCCTTCGGGCGTGTCCGTCGAAATGACTTTGACGTCGGCGCCCGTTTTGTGCGCTTTTTCGACGAGCCAGTCCAAGTAGTCGACTTCCTCGGTTTTTTCCCATTGGGTTCCGGTGAATCCGCCTTTGGCGCGCCAGTCCTCGTCGGGTTTGGTGACGATTTCGCGTTCTTCGCCCGAAACCACGTTTTTGGCCTTGTGGACCATGAGGTCGATCGAATCGCTGACCAGAAGCGACTTGATTTGGCCGCGCTCGAGGGCCTCGATCACCTGTTTTTCACCATAGGTCGCAAGGCCGCCCTTGGCGACCTGCTCCAAAAACGCGTTGACGATCTGCGTTTCTTTCATGAGGTCGGTTTCGCGCAACACTTCCTCGCTTTTTTGCACGAGTTCGCGGATGCCGAACTCGTCGGTGTACGAGACGTCGAGAATCGCGATGATTTTTTGGCGAATGCGGTGGTCGATGAGCTCGCGGTTTAAAAAATACTGTTTGGTGACGCCGGGTCCGCCGATGATCATGCCCTTGAGGCGGTCCTCGATCGGCACGAGCGCCTGATTTACTTTTTCGCTGATTTTTCGGTAAAAGTCCTTGGCGGCTTCTTCGCGCAAGTGCTCGAAGCGTTGGGCCGACTGGCCGCCCGCGCGCGTTTTTCCCGCGACCTGCGACGTGAAACTCGCGATGATCTCGTATTTTTTTCCCTGCAAAAGCGCGATCGTGGCCTCGTTCTTGTCCATCGTCAACAGGCCGTACACGTCCTTCGGTTTCATCATTTCCGTCAAGGGATCGAGGTGGAACGCGGAATCGCACCAGTACAACTTGGTCTTGAGGGGAATCGGGGGCTTGATCGTGAACAACCGGATGTCGGTGCGGCCTTCGACGGGCGACACGTTTCCCCCAAAAACCACAAGGCCCGTCGCGGGCAGTTTCCAGTCGATCTGCTTGAGGTACCCGTCGATTTTTCGAAGCGCGCCGCCCACGTTTTTGCGCGTGGTCTGGCTCTTGATGTTCGTGCTCTGGCTCATTTCTTGCGACAACTGACCGCTGACTTGGCTTCGGTCAACGCCGGGCGGCAGGTACAAACTGATGAGTTCGGTGCCCCGTCCCTTGTACTGGGCCAGTTGCTTGATTTTTTTGACAAACACCGCAAGTTCGGCTTCGTCGATCTCGGGCGCGATTTCCTTTGGCATGGTATCCGTTTCCTTTAAATCTTCAAACTTCTTATTTAAGAAGAACGCACGAAAAAACAGGCTACGCCATGTTTCCCGAATTTTTCAACGTGATGCCCGGCGAAACGTCGTCGCCCAGACCCGCGTCCGCCGGCGGCTCGGCCAACAAGGCGTACGTGCTCTCGGTCGGCGGGAGCCTGTTTGTGCGCGAAAAAATCGACACGGATTTCGTCAAGGCGCTTTGTGCCAGCATTGACAAATTGTCCCAAGAGGGGTATAAATTTGCTTTGGTGGTCGGGGGCGGAACCACGGCGCGCTCGTACGTTGAGGCCGGTCGCGAACTGGGCGCGAGCAATTATGTGCTTGACGAATTGGGCATTGCGATCACGCGGGCCAATGCCACGCTCGTGGCCGCGCATTTGCCCGCGTCTCACAACGCGGTGGCTCGCTCGATTCCGGAGGCCCACCAGTGGTTTGAGGCCGGTCGGACGCCCGTTTTGGGCGGACTGTTGCCCGGTTTTACGACGGATGCGGTCGCGGCGTTGTTGGCCGAAGCGTTGTCGGCCACGTTTGTGAACCTTTCGACGACCGAGGGCCTGTTGGATTCCGATCCCAAGTTGAATCCGAGCGCAAAACTCGTCAAGGAAATGAGTTTCGAGCGCTTGTTTTTGCTGGCCGCGTCTCACAACGCGCGGCCGGGCCAATCGTTTATTCTCGATTTGCCCGCGTCCGTGGTTCTCAAGCGCTCGAAAATTCCCGCGATCTTCGTGCACGGGCACCATCTTGACCAGTTCGAGAACGCGGTGCGCGGCTTCGAATTCACGGGCACGCTTGTGAACAAAAGCGAACCCGGACTCGAAACCGAAATCGACGACTTGGGAACGATTTAGTGAGCCGGATGCCCCCGCGCCTGCACGCCGAAGAAATCGTCGCTCAAACCGCTAAATGGTTCGACGAACACCTGAAAAATTAGGCACTACTGCATTTTCGCCTGTTCTTCGTTTTTGATCTCGTCTTGAATGTAGTCTTCCCACTTGGCTTGGCCGAGGAGAATGCGGACTTCGTTTGGGTTGAGGACGGGTTTTTTGTAGTTTGTCGCGTCGTCGATTCCGATTCGTGGGCACGCGGTGTTCACAAACGCGTCGACTTTGATTCCAAGCACGTTGGAGGGGCTCAACAAATCGCCCGCTAGAATAAAGGCCTTTTTTCCGGCGAGTTCCAAATCCTTTTTTATGGCCAAGGCGTTTTTGTAGCCGAACTGGCCTTTTTCGGTCGAAACCAGTATTCCAAACGATTTCGCGTTTTCGGCCAAGGCGATTTGGGCGAAGCGTTTTCGCAAGAAGATCTTTTTTTGGGGCGTGATGTCTTCGATGCGTTTGGTGAACGGGTCGAGCGTGAACACCGGTTTATTCACGGATGCCACGAGTCCGGCGGGATGGAAGGCGCCGTCGCCGATGAACACAAAGCCGTCGACCTGTTTTTGGAGCACGCGTGCGGAGTGATAGTTGCATCCGAGGACTTGGCCGTCGAGGGTGCCGGCGCCGCGGCCGATAAGGGCTTTCACGCCGTGTTTCGGCAATTCGTTGACGAGTTTTTCCATCAGGGGCCTGTATTGTACGACGCAAACCAGTCCCACGCTTGCGATTTTGTTTTTTTTCAATGCGACGGCCAGTTTTTTGGCGATTTTGGCGACCCGTTTGTCAGGTGCGGGATAGTAAAGTGGAACATAGACCGTAGGCACTTTTTCTCGGTAGAAGCGCGAGTGTCCAAAGTGGATCAAGAGGTCGGCTCCAAAGTCGATGGCTTTTTGTTCGGCGAGCATGCACGCGCCAAAAATGGGGTCCACCAGCGTGATCGCAACGGCCCCCGTTTTTTCTTCGATTTCTTCGGCGAGTTCGCGGGCCCGGGTTTTCAGTCCTTCGGGAATCTGCACGACCACGGTTTTTGCCTTTTTTTCGCGGATCGCGTCGAGCGCGGGCTTTAGGTCGAATTCAAGCTGCATGCAGGAACCGGCCTGCAAAAGGAATAAAAGGGTGGCAAGGCGGCCTAGTTGAGTTCGTAGTGGGACGAGTGTTCGGGTATTCGTTCGATTCGTCGGATGGCGGACCGGATGCGTTGCATTCGCGCATCAATGAGTTGGCGTTGTTTGAGGGCGATGGTCATGCGCTTGGTGTGCCCGCGTTTTTTGGAGAGCGTGTACACCGATTGGGTGCTTTGGCGGTAGGCTTGCTGGTGGGAAAGCGCGGACTCAAGAAGGCGCACCAGCGCTTTTGGGGACGCGTTTTTGGTTTGTCCGTACTCCACAGCCAATCGTGTTGAATCGCTGGCGGTTTTTCCCCGATGTGTTATTTCTTTTTCAGCCGTGCGGCGTTTTTGTTCGATTGCGCGCTGGCGGAAAAATCGTTTGGGTCGAAGGGCCAAATCGCGCAATCGGCGGGGGGTCATAGGATGATCACGCGGTTGGAAAATAAAAAAGAAGAAGGTGGCGGCAATGGCCGCCCTCGACGGTTTTTTTGGTCCGTGACCCGGCGTGCGTGGACGGCCCTCGGGGCGGAAAACGCCGTTACTCGAATTTTCCCTTGAAGGATCCTTCGAGCAGTTGGCGTTTCTTTTCGGCGACCACGAATTTTTTCATGTCGTCGACCGCGTCGATGTTGGCGCTGATCGAGTCGATGCCGAAACTCATGAGGGTTCGGACCATTTCGGGGTTGTTCGCGGCTTGTCCGCAGATGCTCGTGGTCACGCCGGCGGCTTTGCAGGCCTTGATCACGCGCTCGCAACTGCGCAGGATCGCGGGGTGGAGTTCGCTGAAATGTTTTTGCACGAGGCTGTTGTTGCGGTCGAGTCCGAGCGTGAGCTGGGTCAGGTCGTTGGTTCCAAACGAGATGAAGTCGATGCCTTCTTCGATCAGTTGGTCGATGATCCACACGGCGGCGGGGGTTTCGACCATGACGCCGAAGGCGACGTCTTTGTTCGGCTGGAGGCCGACTTCGCGCGCGACTTTTTTGGCGGCCTGCACTTCGCTGACGTTGATCACAAAGGGCAGCATGATGCCGATCTTGTGGTGGCCTTCGTCGCGGAGTTCCTTGATCGCCTGCAGTTGGGCGCGAAGGAGTTCGGGCTGGTCGAGGTCGCGGCGGATGCCGTGCCAGCCGATCATCGGGTTGTCCTCTTCGGGTTCCGACTCGCCGCCTTTTAGGTGGCGGAATTCGTCGGAGCGCGCGTCGAAGGTGCGGTACCAGATGGGGCGGTCGCCGAAATGTTTGGAGACGTTGCGGATGCCGTCCTTGACCACGTTTTTGAGCTCGTCGTATTTTTCCTCTCGTAGGAACGCGGCGGGGTGTTTTCCGCCGGCGGTGATCATGTGCTCGGCCCGAAGGAGGCCGACGCCGTAGGCGCCGGTTTTGCTCGCGCGTTCTGCCGCGTCGGGAAGCGCGACATTGACTTTGACCTTGATTGCGATGCGCTCAAAGAGCTTGTCAAGTTCTTGTTCGTCTTCGCCGATGCGCATGGCGATCTGTTTGAGGAGATCCAGAAGCTTGTGTTCTTCCTCGATGATTTCTTCGCCCGACACGCGCCAGTTGTGCGCGTTGACGTGCAGGTTCGAGCGCTTGCCCAAGAGTTTTTGGAGTTCCGAGTACGCGTCCTGCGGGGTTGCATCCGCGGGTTTGGCCTGGGCTTTGACTTCGCCTTCGTACACTTCGCCGGTGAATCCGTTGACCGTGACTTCTTGGCCGGTCTTGAAGGTCTTGGTCGCGGCCATGGTGCCGACGACGCACGGGATGCCGAGTTCGCGGGAAACAATCGCCGCGTGACAGGTTCGTCCGCCTTCGTCGGTGATGATGGCCTTGGCTTTTCGCATGGCGGGCACCCAGTCGGGCGAGGTCATCTTGGTGACCAGGATGTCGCCTTGCATGACTTTTTCGATGTCTTCGATGTTTGGGATCACGCGAATTTTTCCAAAGACGAGTCCCGGGGATGCGGGAAGGCCCTTGAGGATGACTTTCTTTTCCTTTCCTTCGCCCGCGGTGGCCGCGTTGGAGCCCGCGACGGCGGCTTGGACCTGTGCTTGTGTTCCGCCCATTTTGAGCGTGGTGATGTTGCGCGATTGCACGATGAACAGTTGGCCGTTTTCCAGCGCCCATTCGATGTCTTGCGGGTGGTTGTAGTGTTTTTCGATGCGCCGGCCGATTTCGGCGAGTTTGACGATGAGGTCGTCGCGGAGTTTTTGCACGCTGCCCTCTTGTTGGCCGAGATCGAATTTTTTGGAAAACATTCCGTCGCTCATTTCGGCGACGCGGACGATTTTGGTGGTCTGGTAGCCGATGTGCTTGTCCACGATTTTGAGCGTGTTCTTGTCGACGATGTACGTGTCGGGTGTGACGCTTCCGGAAACCACGCTTTCGCCGAGGCCGAACGCGCCCTCGATGATGATCTTGCTTGTATCGCCCGTGGGTTCGGCGGTGAACATGACGCCCGCGACTTCGGAATTGACCATGCGCTGGACGACGGCGGACAAGCCGACGTCTTTGGTCGAAAAGCCCTGTTTTTTCCGGTAGTACACGGCGCGGGCGGTAAAGAGACTGGCCCAGCATCGCTTGACGGCGTTGATCACGTTGTCCGCGCCTTTGACGTTCAAATAGGTTTCCTGTTGTCCGGCAAACGAGGCTTCGGGGAGGTCTTCGGCGGTTGCGCTTGACCGAACGGCAACGAACGGGGCCTCGAATTTTTCGATTCCGTTCACATTGACGGTTCCGAGTTTGGTGTATGCCTGACGGATTTCGGTTTTGAGGTCCTCGCTCATCGGAGTTTCCACAATCAGTTTGCGAGCGGCGGCCGCGGTCCGTTCGAGTTTTTCGGTGTCCTCAACGTCCAGCGAGTCGATGTCGGAGACCAGCACTTTTTGGATGTTCGTGTCGTTGACGAACTTGAAGTAGGCTCCACTGGTCGTAATGAATCCTTGGGGAATCGGAAAATTGGCGTTTGTCATTTCGCCCAAGTTGGCGCCTTTTCCGCCAACGATCGGAATATCGGCTCTTCGCACTTCGTTAAACAGGACAATACTTTTCATCGACCATCAACCTCGTCCGTAACCCCGCTTTTTTGGGGCATCAAATCGGTTCAATTACCGTTCAGACAAAGGAATTTCGCCTATAAATAGGTAAGCCCAAGTTCCTTGGCTTGTGGCGTCCAATCCGTCCGATTACCAAAAAAAACCCCAAAAAAACGGTTTTTTTTTCGAAAAAACAGGGTTTTTTTCCAAAAAACAAGCCACGCGCGAGCACGGATCGAGAAAACAAGTTGATGCGATTCGCCAAAAAAAAACTTATTTTTTGGCCGCGGGTTTGGCGGCGCCTTTGGCGTCGGTTTTTCCGGCGGCGGGTTTCGCGTCTTTTCCGCCGGCGGCGGGCGCGGCGGCCTTGGCGTCTTTTCCGGCCGCGGGTTTGGCGCCTTCTTTTCCGGCTTCGGCGGGTGCAGCGCCTTCCGCGGCGACTGCGGTTTCGGCGACTTTTTCCTCGCGCACGCGATTGGGTTTGGTGCCGATGCTTTTGACGTCGGTATGGACTTTGATCGAGAGTTCACAACTCATCTTCGTGTTCGAAACCAGTAGGATGGCGCGGGCTTTGTCGATGTTGGCCTCGTTGACCAGAAGGCTGATGAGCACTTGGCCTTTTTTCATGCGCACCGCGCGTCCGACGGGCACGCCGTAGGCGAGGCTCATCCCGCGACTGACGCGGTCTGCTCCCGCGCCCTGCGCCTGCTTGTTCTGGCGCAAAATGTGGTGCGGGTACACGCGGATTTTCATGAAGTATTCTTCTTTGCCGATCTTGTTCGCGAGTTGGCGGTTGAGCATCTGGCGAATGGATTCAATCGCGTTGTCGCGAATGACCATGGGTTCCTCGACGGTGAGGTCTAGAACGTGAGAAAACGTTTTGAGCGGGTTGCCCATGTTGAACTGGCGCGTGCGGACGCCGGGCGAGGTGCCGATGTAGTTTCGCGAGGGAACGGTCACGGCCATGCGGGTGTACGCGCGGTTGGAGCGAATGTCCCGATAACAGTGAGCGGGTCGAAGTCCCATGGTGGATCAACTGAGCAAATTCACTCAAAAAGCCAAAAATCGGTCGTTTCCGACGAATGTGGCAATACCTATTGTTCCATAAAGAACGTTTAAAAACCGCTCGGCGGATCGAGCCATTCCCCCAACAACGTGTTATGTAGTTCTGGTGTGGTGGGCCGCACCGAGGAGGGCGGCGTGCGCAATGCGCGAGAACCGTAGTTGCGCAGCCGCGTGCAGGGCATTGGCTCCAAGGCTTTTTTGGAGTGCGCTTTGGAAAAACGGGCGGGCTTTGGCCACGTTGCCGCCGATTACCACGACGTCGGGGGCGTATGCAAGAACCGCGGTCGCAAGGCCGATGCCTAGAACGCGTCCGAATTCGTTCCATTTGGCGCGCGCGATTCGGTCGCCTTTGCGCGCGCGCTCGAACCAGTATTCGCCGCCTTGTTTTCCAAGAACGCCTCCCGTTTTTTTCCGGTCGCCAACCATGTCTTCAAGCGTTTTGCCGTTTTTCCAGTCGATGATCGCGTGACCGAGTTCGCCCGCGTTTCCCGTTCCGTAAAACGGTCGGCCGTTGATGACAAGACCCATGCCGATGCCGGTTCCAAGCGTGACGCCAAGCACGATGCGTTTGCCGACGCCCGCCCCGAATGCGGTTTCGCCGAGCGCAAACGCATGGGCGTCGTGCATGCAGGTCACGGGGACCCCGAATTTTTTTTGAACGATTTTTTTCAGGTTCACGCGCGCCAGCGGCAGGTTTTTGGGTTTGCCGAACGTGCCGGTGTTCCAGTCGGCGGGTCCGGGCATCGAGATCGCGATGGCCCTGATTTTTTTTGAATGGTTGAGTAAGAGGATTTGTTCGATTTGAGCAAGCATTGTTTTTTTGTTTGCGTGCGCGAGGCTCGGGCGACTCACGAACCGCGATACTTTTTTTTTGATCACGATCCCGCTTTTCAGGTTCGTGCCGCCGATGTCAAGCGCGAGAACGGGCATGTTTTCTTTTGGGGCCAAGGGGGTTAATTTGGGTTTTGGCGTGCGCGCATGCGTTGGCGATTCCCACGCGCCGGACGGGGGTTTGGGCCGGGGTGTGGTTCAGGAAATAAAACCGTATTTGTCAAAGATTTGGCAGGCATCGCAAAGTGCGGGTTTTTCCTGATCCACTTGGTGAAACAATCCTTGGCAGTTCGTGCATTGGAAAAAGGGTTTTTCCGAAGAGGGGAATAGTTGGCGATAGCCCGCATAGAGGTGTCTTTCGATTCCCGGCCAAAGGTTGTTCATTTGCTCAAAAAGCATGAAATAGGCGGACCGGCTGGACGGGGCTTGGATGTGCACTTCGCCCGAGCGGGAAAATCCGGTATATTGGGGCGCGGTGTGGAACAGATACAGGAGATTTTCCTTTTTGAACGTGTGGATTAGCGGATACACGTATGTGAGATCGCCGACTTTTTTCTTCGAGAGGCCAAGCAGGGGGTAACCGGTGGTGTAGGAGCTGAGTATTCCGGATACGATGTCTTCCAGTTCCGTGGCAAGGATGATTTTGTTGCATCGGTGTTGTTTGCATAGTTCCTCGAGATTGCGGCGAATCGCATGCTGGTAAATGTAGATGGCCCAATGGTGCTGGTTGTCGGAGAGCAATCGCGAGAGGATCGTCATAAAACTTTGGTTGGTGTGAAGGACACGTTGGATGTCTTGGGCGGTGATGACCTGGTGCGCCAAGCGGTGATCTGCGGCCACTTTTTTGGGCAGGATCAGGTCTTTTTCTTGGGTGGTGTCGGGTATTCCGGCGAGGGTCGCGGTGATCAAGGTTACTTCGGGAAGGCGTTTTTGCATCCGGTTTAATGCCACCGTCAACGCGATGCTGTCGGCTCCCGAGGAAAGTCCGATGAGGATGCGGTCTCCTTTTTCAAAAAGTTTTTCGTCGCGAATTGTTTTTTCGAGGGTTTCCTCGTAGAATTCGGGAAATGTTTTTGCGTCGTATTCGAAGGTGTGCTTGATCACGGCTTCCTTGGTGAATTCGAGAAACGATCGTTGGTAAATGGGTTCGGCGACCCGGTGTCGCCGTTCCTCGCATTCTAAGAATTTTTGAAAGTTGTAATTGGCGTTTATTTTCAATTGAATACCGGGGTGTATTTTGACCAGGTCTTCATGGATGGGCCTTCCCTGATCCAAAACGACCGAGGCGTGGGTGGGCAATTTGTTGGCCCGCAGGACTTCGCCCACGGTTTGGGAGGGCGTGCCTTTGATTTCAAATCGGCGTCCCATTTTATCGGTGTATGGAAGGGTAACCGTCATTTTTCCAAGTCCATTTAGCCGGTGGCCATAACGTCCGTGCAGTTGGTGCGGAAACGGAATTTGTCGTCCAAAATCTTTTCTTCCACGGTCTGCTGTAACGCTTCGTGGAACGAATTTTTGACGATTTGAACCGATTGCATTTTCATGAATGCACCTCCTAAACGGTTGGCAGGAGCAACCCTATTAAATTTTTTGGTGTCGTTCGACGGTTGCCGTACCATGCATCGTCTTATGTTCTCTTTTGTGTCGCGATAGTTTATGGCCGCGGACAAAGTCGTTAAAGCGTATTATGACGCGCTGGCTTCAAATTGGGATGACCTGTATGGTCAAAAACCGTTTTATCGTAAGGGCTTTCGTTTTGTGGACAAGTGGCGGTTGAAGTCCGGTTTGTCGAAGGATGTTTGGGATGCGGCCTGCGGCACGGGCCTGCTTCTTGCCCTGTTTAAAAAAGCGGGGTACCGTGTGCAGGGATCCGATTTGAGTCCGAACATGGTCTTGCGCGCGCGTAAAAAACTGGGAACATCGGTTCGTCGCGGGGATTATCGGGGTATTCGTTTGCGCAATTCTGTTTCGGTGGCTTTGTCTTTTTTCAACTCGTTTGCCTACTGCACTTCGTTGCGGGAACTGGGTGCGGCGTTTTCGAATGTCGGGGCCCAATTGCGGCCGGGGGGTATTCTTGTTTTTGATTTGGTCACGACGAAACGGTCGGCCATGGTTCGGTCGGTTGTGAAGCGGCGTTCGCTTGGGAGTGTGGTTTACCGATTTCATTTGGGGGTTCCGAAGGGACGGCGTTTTGTTTCTTTTTTTGTACACGTTTTGTCGGGTTCTTCGGGTTTGAAAGTGACTCGGGCCCAATTGGTTCGGGGGATGTTTTCAAAAACGGAAGTCCTTCGATTGATCCGGAAAGCGGGTTTGGTGGTTCGTTATTCGGGTTCCGGGTATATGGGCCGGAGGGGCCTGACTGTTTTTGTCGTGCAAAAACCCCGTTTGCATCAGTAATCTGTTTTGGCAGACCGGTTTTGCATAAATGAAACCGTCTTCGCGAGGAATTGCGCAAGGGGGTATCCGGGTTTTTGGGTGCCGTCGCGCAGGCGGATGGTGACGGTTTGTTCGTCTTCTTCGCGCTTGCCAACGACGATCATGATGGGAATGCGTTCCAGTTGGGCTTCGCGAATCCTGTAGGACAGGGTGTTGTTGGAATGGTCGATGTCGCAGGGTATGCGGGCGTTCATGAGTTGTTGTTTTATTTTTTGGGCATAGGGGTAGTGGGGGTCTGATAGCGGCATTATTCGGACGGGGGTGGGGGCGAGCCACGGGGGAAATATTCCCTTGTAGTGTTCGATCAGCACCGCGGTGAATCGTTCCATGCTCCCAAAGGGGGCACGGTGGATCATGACCGGTCGGTGGGGTTGGTCGTCGGAACCGATGTAGGCCAAATTAAACCGTTCGGGCAGGTTGTTGTCCAATTGGATGGTTCCCAGTTGCCACTCCCGGTTTAGCGAGTCCTTTACCAGAATGTCCGTTTTTGGGCCGTAGAATGCGGCTTCTCCGACCGCCTTGAAATACTCGACGTTTTTGTCGATGAGTACTTTTTCGATATCGGATTCGGCCCGGTCCCAGCTTTCGGCACTGCCGATATATTTGTCGCTTTTGGGATCGCGCAGGCCGAGCCGGACCCGAAAACGGTTCATTCCAAAGGTGTTGAGCACTTTGATCACGAGGTCGTAAATGTTTCCGAATTCGGCCTGAATTTGGTCGGGGGTCACGAAGAGGTGGGCGTCGTCTTGGGTGAAGCCCCGCACGCGCAAAAGACCGGTCAGTTCGCCGGATTTTTCAAAGCGGTATACGGTTCCGAATTCGGCGAACCGCAGAGGGAGATCGCGATAGCTTCGCCGGCGGGAGGCGTATACTTGGATGTGGAACGGGCAGTTCATCGGTTTGAGGATGTAGTTTTCATTTTCAATTTCAATGGGCGCGTACATGGATTCCTTGTAGTGGGGATAGTGTCCGGATGTTTCGTACAGGCTTACCCGTGCAATGTGGGGGGTGATGATCGGGAGATAGCCTTGCTTGAATTGTTCCTCGCGCATGAATTCCTCGAGTTTTTGGCGGATGTAGGTTCCCTTGGGCGTCCATAACGGAAGGCCTTTTCCAATCAGGGGGGAAATGGTGAACAGGTCCATTTCTTTTCCAAGAAGAAGATGGCTGTTTTTTTCGGCTTCCTCTTTCAGGGTCAGGTATTCGTCGAGCATTTTTTTTTCGGGGAACGCGATCCCGTAAATGCGCTGGAGCGACGCTTTCGACTGGTCGGCGCGCCAGTAGGCGGAACTTGTCTTGAGGAGTTTGAGGGCCTTGATGCGTCCCGTTTGTTCGACGTGGCCTCCGCGGCACAGGTCGTAGAATGCGCCTTGCGAGTAGATGGAAAGCGTTTTGCCCGCGCCCGTGAACTCGTGGATGAGTTCTTGTTTGTACGGGTTGGACTTGAATTTTTCGAGCGCCTCTTCTTTTTTGACTTCGTGGCGCACGATCGTCCGGTTTTGGGCGATGATTTCGTTCATGCGTTTTTCGATCTTGGCCAGATCGTCTTCGCTGAACGGTTTTTCGACGTCGAAGTCGTAATAGAATCCTTCGTCGAGGGGCGGTCCGATGGTGGGCTGGGCGGTCGGGTAAAGCGCGGTCACGGCTTCGGCAAGCACGTGGGCGGCCGTGTGCCACAAGGCCTGTTTGCCCTCGAGGTCGTTCCATGTGAGCACGCGAAAATTTCCGCTTTTGTCAAGCGGGCGTTCAAGTTCGACAATCGCGTCATCGAGTTTGACGGCAAGCGCGGCCTGCGCAAGGCGCGCGCCGATTTGTTCGACGACTTCGCGGGCCTTGGTTCCGGCGGGGATTTTCTTTTTTGATCCGTCGGGCAATGTGAGTTCGAGGTCGGGCATCGTAAGAGGGACGAAAAGAAAGACTTAAATGGCTAGGCGATTCGTTCGTCGGAGGACGAGTTGGCGTTTTTGGGCGGATGGATGAGATTTAAACCTTTTCACGGCACGTTTGTTCGTTGCCTGCGAACGTGCGTCTGATTGACGGCGCATTGGCCGCTTGGATGGTTGCGAAGAACGCGCCATGTCGGTGGCGCACCGGACGCTTTGGAACGGTGCGGGGGTGCCAGAACGGTTATGGACCGGCCTGCAGAGCCGAGTAAGGGGGTTCGACTCCCCCCTCCCGCTTCATCGGTTTTTTTTTGTTTTTGGGGCTTTTGATCGGGTCTTTCTAGATTGCTGGACAAAAAGTTTGGGAAAAACGGGGCCACGACCCACATCGGCTCTTTTTAATGGGTTTGGCGTTTCGTTTTGGCGTGAGTCCGTCTGTGCCAACGCCTTGCGCCGTCGCGATTTTGTCTCCCGAATTGTTTCAGGGGTCCCTGTTTGCCAGCGGTTCGCTTTTGTCGCAGGTTCGCCGCAATGTTCGGAGCGCGCTGGCCGTGCGTTCGATTCGCGCGGAGGCCCTAACGCGCTTTGACGATTTGTTGCTGGTGTCGGCGCGGGACGCGTCCGCGGTCGTGCCGGTGCTTGCGCAGATTCCGGGTATTTTGCATGCGGGCGTGGGGCGCGTGGGCGTTTTGTCCGCGGCGCCCGAGTTGTCCAATTGGGTTCAGGAACTCGTGCACGATCATGTGCCCGAAGGGGCTTCGTTGTGGTTGGACTGTCGGGCGGACGATGGTTCGCTTTCCGATGCCGAGTTGTCCGCGTGGCTCGCCCAGCGCGTGCGCGCTCGAAACCCCAACCGAAAAATCGTGTTTCGCGAGGGCGATCAGGCGCTGGTGGTTCGCACGAAGTCCAGCCATGCTCTTGTTTTTTTGCCGTTGTTGAAGGGCCCGGGCGGGTTTCCGGTTGGAAGCAAGGGTCCGGCCGCGTTGTGGCTTTTGCATTCTCCGGCCGATGAAAAACTGGCGTTGCACTTGCTTTCCTTGGGCCATTCGGTGCATGCGTTCAGTTCGGATGCGACCGTGGGATTTTCGTACGATTCGGTCGTGCATGCGCATCACGGATCGCCGGTTGTTGTGAAACCGGTTTCCGACCTCTCCGGTTTTTTGGCGCGCCGACGGATGAATCGAGTGTATTGTTCCCTTTCGCGCATTGACGCGCAAACCGTTTTTTCGGTGCGCGCGCAGGTGGCTAAGTCCGGCGGGATTGCGGTGTTTCCGTTTTTGGGCCTGCGTTAGACCAATGCGACGGTTGGGCGACGAAGTGGTCGAGTGGAGCGGGCGTCTGGGCGTCTTTTCATTCTCTCGTTTTTTTTGCGTTCGGCGTCGGACTCTTAAAATGTGGGCTTCCTAGTTTTTGGCATGCGCATCGGGTTTGTTTCGGACACGCATTTGGGGTACGGGTTTCGGACGGTTCGCGAGGCCGAGTCGTTTGACAATCTCGCGCAGGCGATTGATCTTTTAATCGATCAGCGCGTGGACCTGATTTTGCATCCGGGCGATTTTTTCGATCAGGACATTCCGAACCAGGAGACGTGGGCGCGTTCGTTTGGCGCGCTCGCGCGGTTGCGGAAGGAAAAAAACGGGGGGACGATCGAGCGGTCGGATTCCGGCGGCGTTTGGCATCGCATCGATTGGCCGGTGTTGCCGATGGTGGGCATTCATGGCACGCACGAGTATCGTGCGAAGGGGTTGGCCAATTGCATGAGCGTGCTTGAGAAAGCGGGGTTTGTGCTGTACGTGCATGCGGGCCAAATGCGTTTTTCGAAAGGAAGCGAGTCGCTGGTCGTTCACGGTCTTGGAGGGGTTCCCGAAAAAAAGGCGCGGGACGTGCTGGCGCTTTGGAATCCGGTGCCGGTGGCGGGTGCGGTGAATGTGCTGATGACGCACCAGTCGTTTTTGGAATTGTTGCCGTTTGGCGACGAAATGACCGCGAGTTTGTCTTTTGCAAATCTCCCGCCGGGGTTTGATCTTTATGTCAACGGGCATTTTCATGCATCCATCGAACAGTCGGTGGACCAAAAGCGCTTTTTTGTTCCGGGCAGTACGGTGATCACGCAGATGAAAAAGAACGAAGCGCAAAAGCCCAAGGGCGTGTGGGTGTGGGACACGTTGACCGATCACCGGGCGTTTTTTGCGTTGCCTCGCCAGCGCGCGCTTTTGTATGTGGCACTTAAAAGCGAGGGCGATTCGCCGCTGGTGCTGCGTGAGCGCATTGGGGATGCCGTGCGCTCCGCGCTCCCGGGGATTCCGGCGGTCCGATTGGAAAAAGGGGGTTTGCTTCCGTTGGTGCGCGTGAAAATCAAGGGCACGCTGGCCGAGGGTTTTTCGCAGGCGGACGTGAACCGCGCCGAGATCGAGTCCGCGTTTTCGGATTCGGCGATTGTGTCGCTTGGTTTTTCTCTTTCCGACAACGGTTTTTTGATTCGTCTCGACCAGTTGCGCGAGGCGCATGCGAGCGCGCCCTCGGTGGAGGCGCTTGGGAACGAATTGTTGGAAAAAAATCTTGGGGATGCGACGAGAGAGTTGGGCGTCCCGTTTGAGGAGCTTTTGGCGCTCTTGTCGGATTCGGATGTCGACGGGCTTCTTGCGCGTTTGGATTCGGCGTAGGGTGGCCGCTTTTCGCAAAACCCGTTTTTTTTTTAGCCGTGTTCGCGTCGCCAGGCCGCGTAGTCGGAGAGGGCTTTGAGCGATAGGGCCGCGTGGGAAGGGTATGCGTAGGTCGCAAGACCTTTTTTTTCGAGTTTGACGCGGGCTTGGTAGGTGAAGTCGCCTCCGGTGGAGAGAACAACGAGGGGTTTTTTGGCTTTTTTTCGGACGTCGGCGAGATAGTCGATCATGGTTTCGTCGATGGCGGGCGTGTTGAAGAGCACGAGCACAAGCACCATGTCGGTGTCGGGGTCTTGTAGGGAGGCGTCGATTGCGATTTTGTAGCGTTCGATGTCGGCGTCGCCCACGAGGTCCATGGGGTTCGAGACGGTCGCGGTTTTTGGGAGTTTTTCCCGGAGGCCCGTTTTGGTGGCCTCGGTCATTTGGGCGAGCTTGAGTCCGGTTTGGATGACTTGGTCGGCGGTGATGATTCCGAGGCCGCCGCCGTTGGTGATGATTTGCACGCGGTTTCCCGCGGGCAACGGTTCGTTCGCAAGCGTTTTGGCGAACGCAAAGAGTTCTTCGAGGCCGTTGGCTTGCACGATGCCGGTTTGGCGGAAGAGCGCGTGGTAGAGCGCCGCGTTGCCGGCAAGGCTTCCGGTGTGGCTCGCGGTCGCCTTGTGTGTTTCTTCGGTGAGGCCGCCCTTGAGGACGATCACGGGTTTGACGGTCGTGACCCGTTTGGCGATTTGGAGGAATTTGCGGCCGTGTTTGGCGCCTTCGAGGTAGGCGGTGATGACTTTGGTTTTGTCGTCGGCCCCGAGGTATTCCAAGAGGTCGCTTTCGTCGACGTCGATTGCGTTGCCGTACGAGATGAATTTTCCGAGTCCGAATTGTTGCGTGCCCATCCAATCGAGGATGGCGAGTCCGAGTGCGCCCGACTGGCTCATGAAGGAGACGGAACCGTTTTTGGGCATTTGGATGCGGTGGGCTTCCGAGAACGTGGTGTTGAGTTGGTTGTCGCCCACGTATACGCCGAAACAGTTGGGGCCGATGATGCGCGTGTGCCGGGCGTTTGCGACGGCCTCGTGAAGTTTGGCGTCGAGGTCCGTGTTTCCGATTTCGCCGAATCCGGCCGAGATCACGATGACGGCTTCGACTTTTTTTTGGTTGCAGTCGAGGATCGTCTGGGGCACAAAAGGGGCCGGGACCGCAATAACCGCGAGGTCGATGTCTTGCGGAATGTCCTTCACGTTTTTGTACGCGCGGTGCCCTTGCACGTTGGGGTGGTTGGGGTTGACCGCGAACACGTTTTTTTTGTAGAGTTTGGACGACAGCGCGTTTTGAAAGAGCGTGTAGCCTACGCTGCCCTTTTGGCCGGAGGCTCCGATGATGGCCACGTTTTTGGGGTAAAAGAACGGCTCAAGGGAACGGACGGTTTCATCGTTTGCCGTATCAAAGCGCTTGTCGTGGAAGTCTTTCCATTCCATGGTGGTCGGTTATCCCAGTTCGCGTGCCGCCCACCGGTCGAGTGCGGCGTCGTTTTTCACGGGCCAGTGCTCGATGGCGGGCATTTCGTACGAGTGCTGTTCCTTAATGGCGGCTATGGCTTTTTGAACCTTGGTTTGGGTCGTCTTGACAATCAGGAGCGCTTCGCGCGAGGACGCGATTTTGCCTTTCCACAGGTATTGCGAGAACAAGTTAGGCACCACGTTTGTGCATACGACGAGGTGTTTTTTGAGAAGGTTTCGCGCGATTTTTTTGGCTTCGGCCGCGTTTTTGCAGGTGACGGCGATCCAGTGGAGCATGCATATCACGTTTCTTTTTTTTTCTTTGGAACTTGACGCAGGTCGAGTACGAATCCGTTTTGTCGGAATTCGGTTCGCATGATCCGGTAGGCTTCGCTGGATCGGGACTTGACGGTTCCTTTCTGGATGCCCAGTGCGCGTGCGGCCATGGTGATCCAGCTTTCGGAAAAGTATTCGCGTCGTCGGGCATATTCAAATACGGCGCGTTGGTTGGGCGTCATGACGCGCAGGGCTTTGCGGTAGATCGCGCGGATTTTTGTTGCGTGGGCGGGGTCGCTTGGGGGCGCGCGGCGGCTTTTGGCCTCAAATCCGTTTTCTTTGAGTTGGTCGAGTGAAATCTGGATGGGGGGACGTCGTCTCAGCCGGTTGGAAAGAAAGTTTTTGGTCACACGCAATATCCATCGTCGCTGCTCTTCTTTTGATCGCGCGGTGTCGAATGCGTGCGATTTTTGGATCAGGTGCAATTGGGTGAGTTGGAACGCTTCGTCCTGTTCGTTGGGGTCGCGATAGCGCCGGCGGATCATGCGTTTGAGGGAGGGCGTTGCGGGACCGATCACATGGTCAATGACCCATTGCGGTTTCTTTAGGATCGGCAACCGGATGGGCAAGGGTTTTTGCCTGTGCATGAAAAAGGCACGGGGGCGGACTATTTAATGGTGTTGCGGCGCCTAGGGCAAAAAGTCTTTGCGCTTGATTTTGTCGGGCACGTATTCTTCGGAAATGAAGCGGATGCCTTTTTTCGATAGCGCTTCCAATTCGAGCTTGACTTGTTTTTCCTTCATCAGGGCGAATTCCTGTTGCCATTCTTTTTTCTTGAACCATTCGTAGGCGCCCATTTCGGCGAGGCGTTTTTCGTCGAGTTTGTTGAGTTTGATCGTGACTTCTTTTGGGATCTTGTAGCGTTCGACGTCGCCGACGGTCAGGCCCAGGTATTTGGTGTCGGGCGTCGCGAGTTTTTCCTCGGAGTACGATAGCGAAATGGAACCTTGTTTGATGACCGAGTAAATGTACATTCCCCACGGGTCGGCATCCATGAGCGCGTACACGGGGAGGTCGTGTTCTTGGTTGAGGCGCTGGACCATGCGGCGTTCGGCGCGCGAGGGTTGTCCGCGTCCCGTGATGAGGATGCACTTGTTTTTTTTCCAGAATTGGTCTTCGTTGAAGCGTTTCCACACGGCGTCCTTTTCGATGAAGAGGATGTATTCGGCGTCGATGTCCTTGAATTCGATGCGTTCGGGTTCGACGTTGGAGGGCACGCCCCAGCCGCCCGAACCCATTTTGGTCAAATCGATGGTGTCTTTGCCGTCCTTGATTTTCATGTCGCCGACAATGACGCCTTTGGAGGACGCGGACAAGTGGAGTTCTTCGCGCAAAAGTCCGAGCGCGGCTTCGACGTCTTCGATGACGGGGTCCGATTCGCCTTGTTCCTCGAACGTGTTTTCGCTGGTTCCCGCGATCGTGTGCTTGAGCGCGTAGTACAAATCACGGATGGATACCGTGGCTTTTTCGGCGATGACTTTTTTGATTTCGCTTGTCACAAGCACGGTTTGCATGAATTTTCGCGTGTGCGCGACGTTGAGGAACTGGCGCTGGCTCGTCTTGTCGCCGAGCTTGATGGTTTTTGATTTCGGGTCGAAGAAAATGTTGTTGAGCGAGCGGACCGGCAGTTCGATCGAGGGGTTTTCCTTTTTGTCGATCTGTTTGAGCAGTTGCTCGCCCGAGCCTTCGAGCTTTTTGATGACGTCCTTGTCTTTCTGCTCAACCGAAACCATTTTTTTTCACCAGTCAGCGTTCCTTTTTTTTTACTCGTCGCCGCCCTCGTCGTCGAGGCGGCTTTTCTTTTTCTTTTTGCCTTTCTCTTTTTTTTCCTTCTCGGCCTCTTTTTTGAGTTCTTCGTCCGTCATTTCTTCGGGGACGTCTTCGGCTTCGTCTTTGGCCTCGTCGATCTTGAGGCGGTGAAGGACGATGTCGTGCAGTTTTTTTTCGATGGAATCTTTTTTTTCGCCGGTGAGTTCGTGGAGTCCGATGGCGACTTCGGTCGCGTATTTCATGAACAGTTTGCGTTTTTTCTGTTTTTCTTCTTCGCGGCGCTTGAGGCTCATGTACCGGTAAATCTTGCGGCCGGTGTCCATGATGGCGAGGCGGAGTTCCTCCATGATTTCCTCTTCGTCGGAAACGGACTGTTTGCCGGCGCCCGTGTAGGGGATGTGTACGGAGAGGAAGTGCACGAAAATCGTGATGGGCATGTTTTCGAAGTCTTTCATTCCGTAGCGGCGCCAGTCGATCGACTGCACGGCTTTGGTGAGCGCGCAGCCGCCGGTGTCGAAGAGCATGGGCACGCGGTTGGCAAACCGCATGATTTCGATTCTGCGTTGCTCGACGCCGTCCTCGTTTTTGGCGCCTTGGCGTCCGGCTTCGCCGCCGTACGCGACGCCGATCTCGACTTGGAACGCGTATCCGTGGTATACCGTGGGTTTTCGTTCGACCACGGACAAGAATTCGGGTTTGAGAATGCTTTCCAGCGAGGTTTTGATTTGGTCCTCGCCGATGGGGCGCAAAATGTCGGTGCGCGGTGCGATAAAGGTCATGGCTTTGAAGCATTTGATGATTTCTTCGGCTTCGTCCCACGCGATTTTCGCGGGGTCTTTGTTCAAATCGAAGCTGACTTTTTTGGCGATTTCGTCGAGCGCTTTGTCGCCCATGCGGTCAAGTTCGGCTTTGAGGAACGAGGCGGTTTTTCGCGAGCTCGTGTGCTTGGCCATTTCGAGGAGTTCGTCGACGGTGACTCCCTTGGGGTGCGGGTGCGTGGCTTCGGGTTTGTCGGGGATGCGTTTGGCGGTTTTTTTGAATGCCGTTTTGGTTCCGTCGGGTTCGATGATCGTGATGCTTGCGTGCGGGTTTGCGATTGCGGTGCGGCGCAAGTACTCGTAGGGGCCGTTTTCGCTGCGCTGGTACTTAATGCCCTTGAACTTGGCTTTGATCGCGAGCCCTTTGAAGGGTTTGTCGAGGGGCTCCATCTTGAGGATCTTGGGCTGGTTGGCTTTCGGGTCGATTGTCATTTCGCATGAAAACGCGCTTTTGCTGGTTCCGGAGACGACTTGGATGGGTTTTCCGGTCGTCATGAGCGAGAGCATGGTGCATCCGGCGGCGCCGATGCCCTGTTGGCCGCGTTGTTGGATCAGGCGGTGAAACTTGGTTCCGGCAAGCAACTGGCCGAGCGCTTTTCCCACGGTTTCTTTGGCAAGTCCCGGGCCGTTGTCCTTAATCTGGATCTCGTAATACTCGTCGCCGATTTCGCTGATGCGCACTTCGATTTCGGGAAAGATTTTGGCTTCTTCGCACGCGTCCAGTGAATTCGAGACGTACTCGTGGATGATGGTCGTGAGTGCCTTGATTTTTCCGGTCAGGCCGAGCATTTGGGTGTTCTTTTTGAAGAATTCGGCAACCGAGTGCTCGCGAAATTCCTTGGCGAGGTCGTCTGCGTTGAGCGCTTTTCCGAGTTCCACCGGATTGTCGTCCACGGTTTTTTTTTCAGCGGCCATACAAAACTCATTTTTTTCTGTTCGGGGTTATTCCCACTCGTTTTTTTCGACGCGACCGCGGGCAAGGTGACGCCACACGGTCTCGAATTGGGCGCCGGACAGGATACGCTCGACCGCGTCCTTGGCGTCCTCTAGGTCGGAGGGTTTGCCGATGAGCGCCACGGTTTTTCCGTACACGCTGATTTTGGTGTCGGTTCGCTCCTCCAGCTGTTTTCGAACCTTGCCGCTCGTTCCAATGAGGCGCGAGCGTTTGTTGGCGATCTGCTTCTCGCTCCCCCCCGTAAAATCGCTTATGTTAACGATGTGGAGCTGGTAATCGGGGTCGGCGAGCCAAAGAGCGTTCTCGGGCGAGAACCCCCGGCCGATCGCTTTTACCATTGCCAAAGCCGAATAAAAACCCATCGGGTCTCCCTTGCCCGAAAACGTGACGGTCACGGTCTGTTCCGCCGAATCGACGGAAATGCGGGTTTTGGTCAGTTGTTCGATCTTTTTCTTCGCGTTCCCGTTGGGTCCGATGACCGCGCCCAAACGATCGGATACAATGCGGAGGGTTTCTTCCATTTTCATGATGAATCGCGCTACCTAAGCGGAAAGGCCACGTTTATTTAACGCTTGCGCGCCCGCGGCCGTGATTCGCCTTTTTTTTTGGCGGCGGGTGCGGGGCGTTCGCGCAGTTTTTTTCCGCGTTCCTCGATTTTTTGCATCCATTCGGTTTCGGTCCAGTGGATTCCTTTTCGGGTCATGAATTTGGACACGTTTTTGATGTCGCGGTCAAAAAACGCTTGCGCGCGGGGGTGGTGAAGGGACACGCTTTGCGCACAGTCGATGACCACGGGACCGTCGGACCAGAGGATGTTGAATTCGGACAGGTCGGCGTGCACGATGCGCGCAAGGTAACGCATCCGCGCGAGGATGTCGACGAGTTGGTCGGCGAGCTCGTCCGGTTTTTCGATTTCGGCTTCGCGCAGGCGCGGTGCGGCCTCGCCGTTTCGACCGATGAATTCCATGACAAGCACGTTTTTTTTGTACGCGAGTGCGAGGGGCGTGCGTATGCCGGCGCGTGCGAACGCCTGCAGGTTGCGGAACTCTTTTTTGACCCATTCTTCGATGACCGCGCGCGCGTTGCGCTTGATCTTGCCGAAGCGGGGGTCGCCCTCGATGTACTCGCGCATGTTCTTGAAGTCGGTGGTTTCCATCTTGTAGACTTTGACCGCGCGCACGTTTCCCGACAGGTCGATCGCGTGGAAGACGTGCGCTTCTTTTCCCGTGTTCACAAGGAACTCGAGGCGGTCGAAGTACCCGTTTTGGGACAGCGCATGCACGCTGTCGATCGTGGATTTGTCGAAGACCTCGGCAAAGATCTTGCGCGTGCGCTCCTCCGAAAACAGTTTTTTGAACTCCGCGCGAAACGCATCCATGGTTCTACTTGTCTCCCAAAAGGTTTTTAGTCTCGGCAAGACGCGTTGTTTTTATGGCTTTTTGCCAATGGTTGGGTGGCATGAAGACACATCTTTTCCTTGCCTTGGCGTTCTTGTTCCTTGCGGTTCCGTCGTTCGCCGCACCCCAAACGGTGGACGTGGCCGTGTATGTTCTCAATGTGGGCAAGTTCGAGGTCGCGACCGGCAGTTACAACGTCGACTTTTACCTGTCCATGAAGTGCGAGACCGCGTGCGATCCAAGCAATTTCGAGTTTGCGAACGGGCGCGCGACCTCGGTCGACCGGCTCATCGACGAACCGGACGAGAAATTCTATCGCGTGCAGGCGTCGCTTGCCGAGAACATCGATTTGAAGGCGTATCCGTTTGATGCGCACTCGCTTTCGATTGTTTTGGAGGACAAACAACACACGGTCGAGGATCTGGTGTACCGAGCGAACGACGCGTATTCGGGCATTGATCCCGCGGTCACGCTCGTGGGCTGGGACCTGACGGGTTTTTCGCATCACGTCGAGGAGCACTATTATGCGCCTTACGACGAAACCTATTCGCGTTATGCGTTTGATCTTGGAATCCGGCGGATTTTTCTTGCGTCGATTTTGAAGGCGTTTTTGCCCGTGCTGTTCATTGTGATTGCGGGCCTGTTGGCGCTTTTTATCCACGAGCCCGACAAACTGTGGACGCGCTTGACCGTGAACACGAGTTCGCTCATCGCAAGCGTCATGTTTCATCTCAATGTGACGAGTTCGATTCCGCCGGTGGGGTATCTCACGTTTGCGGACAAGTTCATGATTGCGACGTATGTCCTGATGATTGTGGGTCTTGTGAGCACGGTCATGATGATGCGTCATGCCAAGGCCAAGGACGAGGCCATGCTCAACAAAATCTACCGTTATAGTCTCTACGGGATTCCCGCGCTCACGCTTGTCTTTTACGCGGGATTGTTTTTGCTGCGCTAGAACCGTTGCGTAAGCGATTCGGTTGCGGGTTCGACCCCAACGCTTTTTTTTTGAACCGGAATTTTTTTTTTGTTCCCGCGGCGTGTCAAACGTCTGGAGAATACGGGGTGAGATTGGATCGTTTGAACGGTATTCGAAGTCGAGAATTAGAGCGGCAGATTTCGGAGGTGGCCGTTTCGTTTGAGCCAGTCGGTCTGGTTGCCGAAGTAGCGCCAGATGATGTCCGCGTTTTTGGGCTGGAAACTCCACAGTTGGATGATGACCGTGTCGTTTTCGCGGATCCAGATTTTTTTCTTGAGGCGTCCGGGGATGCGGCAGATGCGTTCTTTGCCGTCGGCGCACGCGACTTTGATTTGGTTGGCGCCCATGAGTTGGATCGCAAGCCCGAACATTTCGCCGTCGGCGGCGCGGGGCATTCGCAGGCGTCCCGCGTCTTCTTCGGTGAGCGGAGTGCTCACGAACGGCTTGCGGGGCTTGTAGGGGGGCATGCGTCGATTTTCCTAGATGTTGAAAATTTGCACGTGGGGCACGCCTTGGATGCGGCGTACATCGTCTTTGTGCACAAGGTTCTTTTTAAGGGCGACGGCGACGGTTTTTTCGCCGACGAGATTGATGTTGTCGTGTTCGTCGAGGAGGCGCGCGAGCGCTTTTTCGTCGACGGGTTCGCCGTCGTAGAACGCTTTGCGAACGATGAAGGCGATTTCGCCTTCGATGAGGGTTCGCTCAATGAGTTCGGCGTCGCAGGCGGCGAGCACGCGGTTTGTTCCGCGCGCGTGCACTTTGGCGCGCATTCAGAGTCCGGCGACGCTTGAGAGGGCGCCGCAGGCCTCGCATTTGAGCTGGCGGATGCCCGAGCGTTCGGCGACGTGCGTGTCGGGTTTTTTGCAGATCGGGCAGTACACGAACTGGTTTAAGTAGTTCGAGAAGAAGCGGTTGACTTGCATGGAGTTGAAGCGGCCGTTGAGGTACAGGCGACCGTCGGCGACCGCGCCCGCCGAGGCGGTTTCCTTGGTGATGTACTTGAACACGTGTTTTTCCTCGCGTTTGATGGCTTTGACGATGGTGGAAAAGTTTTTGATGATCGTTTTGGTGCCTTGGATCATGGTTTCGGGCGAGGGAATTTCAAAGCGCACGTTTTCCTTGCTGGTTGCGGGCAGGTTTTGGTACACGCGCGAGAGCATGGCCTCGTAGTTCATTGCTTTTTCCATATGGGAGTTACCCCCGCAAAGTCTTATTAAAAGCCCGTCCGGCGGGCGTTTGGTCGTCTTGTAAACGTGGTGCGTTGTCGGGCGGTTTGTTTGTTTGGGGCCGGATTTGGCGATCGTGGCTTTTTGGTTGGGGCGACCGCGATGGTGTTTTTCGGCGGTGTTTTTATTTGGCAAGCGCGTGTTCTTGCATCATGCCCTTGGAGGAGTTTTTGGCGGGTTTGTCCGCGACGCTTGTG